>MDSZ01208485.1_pt1 | contig 20104 bp, 16 predicted proteins | sample 811201 | NCBI WGS metagenome assembly MDSZ01 (sample SAMN05326647, study PRJNA326480) | marine metagenome | isolation source: seawater | place: Indian Ocean: North | collected 2010 | reverse complement strand
AATGATTAGTAAGTTTATCGTTCTTTTCCAGAAGCTTATATTCTTTTAATTCTTTTTTTGCATCTTCGGCAGTCATTAATTTAGATATCTTGTCATCATCGGTAGTTATTTTCTTTCTACTGCATTTGAGTGCTGGTTTATGTACACAACCGAATGTTCCTTGACCAATTACAGGCATATATAATAATGCATATATTATTATGTATAAACAAATGAATAAGATTACTATGGTGCATTATACTGAAAATCAACGCTACTTATTAATTCCATTTGTCGTAATGACTTTTCAATAGTATTTTGCTTGCTAATATTTGAGAATAGATAATCCGTGTTTGGACTATGTTCGTTTTTCTTGATCTGTTTATAAAGCATATTGATATTGTTAATAACATTTTGAATAACTTGTTTATTTTGAAAAACATCGGTATTCCTCTGTATATTCTCAGTAAGAAGAGTTACACCAAAATATAATAAAAAACGACGTTTTTTACAAGATGCAGTGGTATATTTAATACAAAAAATATCAAGAAGAGCATCTAAAATGTTCTCCACAAATTTATCCTTTCTATTAGATGCAATATGATAAAAACTGTCCCATATAATCCATACAATATCACTTCTAAATTTATCATCAACATTATAATTACGAAGTTCACAAGTTGGTTTTTGCTTTTTCTTTCTACATAATAGATCAAACTCAAGTAACCATTCAATCCAGTAAGACGAACGTCTGCAATCATTATTTTGAAGATTAAAAATGAATTCATTTAATGGAATTAAAAGTTCCTTTGGGTCTTTTTTTTTAAATATAGGTTGAATAAGATCCGTAGTAGTAGCTACCAAATGCTCTTGCATATTTGTAATATCAAATTCTTCTTTGCGGTTGATTTTTACAGGTTCAATTGAGTATTGTTTTTTAGAAAGACACAGTACACATACAATTTCAGCAAACAATTGTCGTATTTTTAAGGAATTGCGTGTTTGTAATTCATTCACATATTTGGAAGAATGTATTAAATCTTTGAAATATGCAAAACGTTTCTGAAGATAAATAAGTATTTTAGGATTACCAACATGAATATGTTTTCCAAAAAAAAATAGGACAATTTCCCAGAGTTCTCCATAATGTCCTGCACAAATATACTCTGCTGTCCAATAACACGATGGTTCAATATTACCTTTTAAAAGATTTTTAATAAGCTCTTTTTTGACGTCTGATTTTTTAAATCCTGAAAATGAAATACCTTGAAAATCTTTAGAGCTACGTATATCATTAATTTCATAGGGGTCCATACAAAATATTGTTATTTTATTATTCACAAATTATACGAGGAACAACGTTGATTGCTTGCAATTCTTGTGATAACAATTTATATGAATACGGAACATTTACTTTTGCAAAGTCATTGATGTTACCACAAGTCTTACATAAATGGATTTTAACATCATTATTTACATACATTTTATTAGCAGTTCCATCATTGTAACAAGCATTCATTCCACATTTTTTACAAACAAAGACGCTATATTTATCACTAACATCATATAATCTATCTTTACAAAATCGAGTCATACCGTGAGCTATCATAACATCCCTTTCCATTTCTCCAATACGGAAACCACCATCTCTGCTACGACCTTCCGCTGGCTGTCTTGTCAAATTCACCATAGGACCAATTGATCTACTATGTTGTTTATCATTAACCATATGTTTTAATCTTTGGTAAAATACCGGACCAATGAATATATTTGTTTCAAGTTGTTCACCAGTCATACCGTTATACAAAACTTCATTACCGTAACTCTCATATCCATTTTGTTGTAGTTGTTCACATATTGTTTTCACATCCAGTTCACTAAAGCTTGTTCCATCACCAAACATTCCAAGTTCAAGAAGAACTTTACCAAGAAGAGTTTCTTTTAATTGTCCAATAGTCATACGAGAAGGAATTGCGTGTGGATTGATAATAACATCTGGTTTTATACCATTTTTAGCGAACGGCATATCACATTCCGGAATTATATTACCAATAGTACCTTTTTGTCCATGACGACTGGACATTTTATCTCCATAAACAGGTTTTCTGGTAGTTCTTATACGTACCTTAGCAAAATCATAGCCATCTCCATTCCTTCCAGTATAGTTTTTATCAATATAACATTCTTCGTGTGTTTTAATTGTTTTACTTTGGTCTTCGTATTTTACCGTTTTAGTAGGGTCATTACGATTTTCTTTAATAGGAATAACTTTTGATATGATAACATCGCGATTTTCGAGTAATGTATTTTCAGGTATAAAACCGTGTTCATTTAATTTATCATAATTACCATATTTGATGTTTTTAGTTTTACTGCGGTCTGGTTTACAACGAATGATTTCATCACGAATAATATTTTTATCCTCATCTTTTTCAGTATGATATATGGTAGCCAAGAATAATCCTCTATCAATGGAGCCTTTGTTGATTAAAACAGAATCTTCCTGATTATAACCAGTATGTGTCATAATAGCAACGTGAATTTGAGTTCCTGAAGGAATATTATCAAGATGAATGAAATCCATAATACGAGTTTCTACAAGAGGTCTGCTTGGGTAATTAAGAATATAGGTGGTCTTATCCATTCGTTTATCAAAATTAGTGGCATAAATACCAATTGCTTGTTTTCCCATAGCACATTGATATGTGTTTCTGGGAGCTTGATTGTGTTCAGGAAATGGAACACAAGAAGCAAGAACGCCGAAAATAGTACTTGGATGTATTTCACAATGAGTGTATTTAAATTTTAGATTTTGAAAGAATGTTTGTTTTGATTTCATTGCAATCATTGCGTGGTTTTGTTCTTCGGGATCAATATATTCCATAACAGATTCGTTAATTTTACAATTAGTTAAAAGGTCATTCCATAATAACTCTTGTTTTTGTAATTTACGAATTATATCTTGAGTGATAAGAACTTTTTTATTTTTAACTCGATATAGTGGTCGTGTGAGACGACCTCCGTCATTACAAATTTTGATTTCTTTTTTGTTGTAATCAAATATGATAGACACGTAAATGTTAATAATACCCTTGTACTTTTTATTTTTAATGTCTTCGTATAACTCTAATGGTTCCTTGCAAATACCAATCCAAGCACCATTAATAAATACTTTAACATATTTGTCAAGATCAACAAATGTAGTGTCTTCAAAATTGGTAATAAATGGTTTTACGTATAAATATAGACTTTCGCTGGAAGTAGGAATAGTAATATGGCATAAGTAACTGATATTTTTCACAACACCGACTGATTGACCTTCTGGAGTTTCTACAGGGCATAAGAATCCCCAGGTGGTATTATGTAATTTACGAGGAGCAATAAGTTCACCACTTTTCTCAAGAGGTGTATTAACACGACGTAAATGACTTATACTGGAAGGATAAGTAAGGCGATTCAATACCTGAGCCACACCAACTTTACTACTGTTTGATTGTTTAATACTGAAATCACCGGTAGATAATGCACGATTAATACCATTTTCTATAGTAGTAGATTTGATGATTTTATAAATATTAGTCATACTAATTATATTTTCATAATCGTCACGAGATCTCCAACTTCCATTATTTATTTCTTTGGTAATTTGTTTTTGCATTTCTTTGACAAGTTTGTTGAAATAGTTTCTAAATAAATTATTAAGTAATGTACCAGTAAGTTCAATTCGTTTATTTAAATAGGAGTCACGATCATCACAAGACATTCTACCTAGACTTGTTAAAATTAATTTTTTAGTCATATAACCAAGTAAATATAGTTTTTGTTCATTTGTTCTACAATGTGGGAAAATATCATTTGAAATAATCTCTTTCGTAAATTCAACTTTACGTGCTTGCGCAATTTCGGTATTTGTATTATTGGAAGCAGTGTATAAAACCAATGACATAATATGATTGAAAGCATCCTCTTGATTCATAATATGATTGGATTCTACTATAGATGCTTGTAGACACGCAAGAACATCCTCATTTTTATCAATATTAAGAACTATATATTTGCAAATATCTCGGTCTGTAGTAACTCCCATTGCACGAAATAATGTAAATAGTTCAATAGGCTGTTTAATTCTTGGAATATTTACAAATATTGGATTTCCAAATCCGTTATTGCGAGTTGAAATCATAACCTCAAATTGCTTTGGAGAAATACATTTATAGTCAGGAACAGATTTGATCTCAGCACAATAAGACCATTTTGATGTATTTTTGTTGTCAAAACAATAGATTCGGTTTTCTGCAACACGTTCTTGAGCCAGAACAGTTTTTTCAGAGCCCTTAATGATAAAATAACCACCACAATCCATAAAGCACTCTCCGGTCAAATTAGGATGAATAAATTTATTTTGTGTTAGAATACAACAAGACGATTTAACCATAATAGGTATACGTCCAATATTAATTTTTGGTAATATTTTTTCAATAACTTTTGGTGTTTCCATTTGTTCATCATCATATACAGTATATTTTATATGTAAATCAACATTCATGATTGACGCATATGTAAAATTACGAAGTTTTGCTTCTTGTGGAAACATAGTTTTAGTAGCGCCGTTATTCTCATGAATTTGAGGAGGTAAAATACGGAAGTTTTTAAAATTAATTTGAATATCAATAATGTACTTATCTTTTTCGGGGATGTAATCGTTCTCAGAATGGATTGTAACAGGATTAAACATATTAATAGTTTGCTCAATTTGATGATTGATAAAATGATTGTATGATTCTAATTGATGACGAACAAGGCGTTGAAGATGTTGACCTTGAAAATAGGATTCAATAACCTTATATGGTTCTTCAATATAATTACCAAGATGAGATAGTAATTGATTAACATTAGCATCCATTTTTTCTTTTTGGAGCTGTGTTTGAAATTCTTCTTCAATGAGTGATTTGATAGTAGATTCCATTGATGAAAATGCTTGTGTATTCTGTGACACGAATTCCATATTTATAGTATAATATACTCTTTAATACGTTTAATTACAATCAATTTTTTGTAATAATTTAGGAAAGAATTTAAAAATAACTATATACAAATAATATTATGGAAAAAATAACCTTTATAGAATTTTTAGACGCTTTTAAAAGTAAGCAAGAAGTATTAAACTATGAATATTTAAAATTTATTCAAAATGTGAATGCAGATTTTTACAGCAATAATTATAGCAATCCACAAATGGTAGGTTATTGTCCATCAATACAAGAAACAAACAAGTATAATCAATGGATGCAAAAAAATCAAGTTCAATTGAAAATAGAAGACGACCGGCCAGAAAAATTTATTGATGCCAATATAAACACTATTTCGGATCTTATCAAATTAATAGATAATAACCAATATGATGATGATTACAAATATAATATTGATTTACAATCGTTGCATAAGATAAAGCACGAATTGGAATCATTGAATAATATGGTTGGTTTAGAAACCATAAAAACGAGCATTTTAGACCAATTATTATATTTCTTACAAGGGTTACATAATATTGGAAATGGAGATTACAAACATACAATATTGTATGGTCCTCCAGGTACAGGTAAAACAGAGATAGCAAAAATATTAGGACAAATGTATTCAAAAATTGGAATTTTAAAGAATAATTTTTTTAAGAAGGTAACACGAAGTGACCTTATTGCAGGGTATTTAGGTCAAACAGCTATAAAGACAAAAAAGGTAATCGAGGAATGCAAAGGTGGCGTCTTATTCATTGATGAAGTATATTCATTGGGTTCTCAAGTAGATGATGATAATTATTCAAAGGAATGTATAGATACATTGTGTGAGGCATTAAGTTCTAATAAGGAAGACCTAATGGTCATAGTTGCTGGTTATGAAAAAGAGATACAAGAGCGATTTTTAAGTAGAAATAGTGGACTTGAATCACGGTTTTTATGGAAATTTGAAATGGATAAATACACTGCAAGTGATATGTTCACAATCTTTATTAGAATGGTAGTTGCAAATAAATGGAAATACGCAGAAACAATCACTGAAGAGTGGTTTGAAAAGAATAAAGAATATTTACCTGCATTTGGTAGAGATATCGAAAAGTTATTTTCGCATTCTAAAGTAGCATATGGACGACGAAGTTACGGTAAAAAAGATATAGAAAAGCAAGTGATCTCATTAGAAGATTTAAATAAAGGATTTGATATATTTAAATCAAACAAAATGAAGAATAACGAGTTACCAAAATATATTCATCAAACATTGTACTGTTAATTTTAGTTTATTATTTATAATTAAAATAATAATCTAATAAAATGAGCGAAAAAACTATAAGTGTAAATCCCGAATTTTTTAATTTTTCTAATGGTGGAACCACACGAAAGAAAAGAGAGAAGCCACAAAATGAAATAAAAGTGAAACCAAGAGTTCCAAAAAAGAATGAAACATTAAAAAAACAATCATTATTAAGGATGATCAGAAAACATCAACAAGATAAATATAAAGACGCTATTGCAAAACCTGTAAATAATGTAAGCAATTCATTTGAACAAACAAAAGCTTTTTTAAGTTCGTTGAATACTCATAATAAGACTATTAAGCAAGAACCTGTTATGAATGCCAATGTAGATACTTTACAACAAGAACTTGATGAGATGAAAACAGCTACTGTACCAGTTCATATGCATAGTTCAGAACCAAATATTAATCAACAGCCAAAATATGGTTGTTTAAAAAATGGTAAACTTCCAACATATAGAATGACTATGAAAAATATTCCATCACAAATGTCGGAACCAAATATACCTCAAAGTGGTCCATTAGCTTCTCTTAGTGATAGAAGAATGAATTTATTAGAATCAAGAGCATTAGCAAATGTAAATAATGCTCATATACGACAGAAACAGAAAAAGATTTTTCGTAGAACCTATAATGTAGGGAAATATAAATCCAAGCCTCAAATAAGTGTGTTGATATCTAATAAAAAAATACGAACAAATGTTACAATGAAATTACAACTTGCGAAACAATTACCAATTGATAAAATACGAAAAGAATTGATAAAACGAGGATTAATACGTGTTGGAACAATTACTCCTGAAAATATATTGCGTCAAATGTATGAATCAGTTACAATGTTATGTGGAGATATAAAAAACCATAATCCAGATAATTTACTATATAATTATTTCCATAATGATTAAAACAAAATTGGAAATATAGGTACGTTATACACTGTAAACATCAAGACACATAAACCACATATACATAATGACGTTGTAGAATAAATATTACTAACATTATTTGCTTGAATAATCTTATCATCAATTTGTGATATAAGTATCGGACTTGATCTATTACGGATTTTATTTATTATTTTAATTTGTTTTGATGTGTGTTTTGCATTTGAATCATCAATGATAAAGAATTGTCCGTAGTCGTCAGCCATGAAATACGAATTTGATATGTTTGTTTGATACATATATTATTGATAGATATCTTTCAATTTTATTAGTAAATACATATAGAAAATTATTTACTAATATATTATGACAATTTATGATTTATATTTTGAATTAACTGCAGAAACCAAGCAAAAATATGGGGAACGAAGTATTGTGTTTTTAAAAGTAGGACAGTTTTATGAAATATATGGTTTCAAGCAGGATAATGAATTTAATACTAATATAGAAGATGTTTGTCGTATATGTGGCATTGTAGTTAAGTTGCTTAGTCATGTCAATACGAAACAAAAAAATGGAACTATTCATATGGGAGGATTTCCAGAATATGTTTTAGATAAATTTTTGAATTATGTTGTGGAAGAAGATTATACCGTATCGATTTACGACCAAGTAAAAGACGGTAAAAATGTTACCAGAGAACTTTCTCGGGTTTGTTCCAAAGGTACTGTCCTTAACAACATTGAGACAACTAATACAACTAATAATATTGCTTGTCTTTGGTGTGAAGAATATACAAAAGTAGAGAATAGGATTCAAAAGAATTATATCGTTTTCGGTTTATGCGTCGCAAATATCATGAATGGAGATACAAATGTATTCGAATATAGTGAGGAATTTTTGATGAACCCAACATTAGTTGATGAATTAGAACGACAGTTGACCATTTATAATCCAAGTGAATATATTTTTATTTCAAATTTATCAGAAGAACAAGATAAAAAGATATTACAATATTTGGGTTTAACGAATGTTTTTGTACATACACATAAAACAAGTGAAAAACAAGTAGAAAATTGTTCCAAACCAAAGTATATTCAACATTGTATCAACGCCGTCTATGGAGAAGAAGCACATAATATTTGTATGGAATTAAATCAGTATATGATAAGTTCACAAGCATTAGTATATTTAATAGAATTTTTACGATCACATAATCCTCATTTAATTGAAAAAATTAGATTACCATCATTTTCATTTAAGAAGGGTTATGTTTTATTAGCAAACCATACATTAAAACAATTGAATATGATTAAAGATAGTCAATCATCAGGTAAACTAAGTAGTGTAAGTTCATTTTTGAACAATTGTAGAACCAAATCAGGAAAACGTATGTTTCATTATAATTTATTGAATCCGACAAATAATATTGAATGGCTTCAACAGGAATATGAAATGAATACTTTTTATAGAAACAATTATTACCACAAAACGGAAAGAAATATTTTAGACGGTGTTCATGATATGGAATTAATCATAAGACATTGTATTGATGAAAAGTGTCACCCTCAAATGTTTTATAATCTTTATAACTCAATAACAACGTCAAAAACAATAATAGATACTTATAAGGATTGTGACAATATGAATGATTATTTGTCATTAGACAGTATTACAAATTTACAAGAAAGTATTGAATATATAAATAAAAGAGTTGATGTTAACAAGGCATCTGATATAACTAATATTAGTAATGTTGAACATAATATATTTTGTAAAGGGGTATTCGAATGTCTGGATGAATTATTATTGCAATATGATAACCATAATAGTTATTTTCAATGTTTTTTACAAGCATTGAATGATAGCGTACTTAAATTTGATAAGACATCGTATTTCAAAGTGAATGAAAAAGAAAAAACAGGAAATACAATTTCTATTACTAAGACCAGATGTGAAAAGTTCAAGTCTAAGATACAAGAAATAACTGTAAATGGGAAAACAATCCCTATTAAAGATATTAATTTTGTAAATAACGGTAAATCTATTGAAGTTAATTATCCGAGCCTACAAACGTCTATTATAAAAAGCCAACAATATAAAGAAAAGGTAGTGATTTGTTTAAAAGAAAGCTTTTTATTGTTCTCAAAAGAGTTTGTAGAAAATTTTAATATTCTTGTTAAGCAACTTACAAATGTTATATCAAAATTGGATGTATTACAGACTCGTATATATAATGCCGAAAAGTATAATTATTGTTTACCAGAAATTTGTGATATTCAAGATGGCATTTCATACATAGATGGAAAAGATATGAGACATTGTTTGATTGAACATTTGCAACAAAATGAAATATATGTACCAAATGATATATGCTTAGGGATGAAGGAAACACAAGGAATGTTACTTTATGGGACAAATGCAGTAGGTAAAACAAGTTTTATAAGAGCAATGGGAATATGTGTATTATTAGCACAATCTGCAAATTATGTACCTTGTTCCGTTTTCCAATATTATCCATATAATGCAATTTTTTCGAGGATATTAGGGAACGATAATATCTTTAAGGGACTTTCTACATTTGCGGTTGAAATGTCAGAGCTACGCGTAATATTAAATAGCAGTGACGAAAAGAGTCTTATACTGGGGGATGAATTATGTTCAGGTACTGAAGTGGAATCAGCGTTAAGTATATTTATGTCGGGATTAGAACATATTCATTCTAAGTTATCAACATATGTTTTTGCAACACATTTTCATGAAATATTAGATTTTAATGAATTAAAAGATATGAATGGATTATTAATTCGTCATATGGAAGTGCAATATGATCCAATACATAAAGAATTGATATACAATAGAAAATTAAAGGAAGGTTCTGGTTCAAAATATTATGGTTTAGAAGTATGTAAATCAATGTATATGAAACCAGAGTTTTTAGAGAGAGCGTATGAACTTCGTTCGCGTTATTTTTGGGAAAATAAATCATTATTGGAATCTCGTGAAACTCCATACAATTCAGAAAAATTAAAACATATGTGCGAACTATGTGGTGAACAGGCGGATGATATTCATCATATGCTTGAACAAAATAAAGCAGATGATAATGATTATATAGATCATTTCCATAAAAACCATAAAGCAAATTTAATGTCTCTTTGTAAAAACTGTCATAACTTAACCCATAAAAATGACGTACAGTATGTTCGAAAAAAGACTACCAAAGGTTATAAAGTTTTTGAAAAATCATCATAATTTAAACATTTATTTATTTTATAAAATTTGAATTGAAGACTTGGTTTTTCCTTTTGAGATGATGCAGATAATAATACTTGATCTTCATATGTTGGTATATAACTTTGTGAACCGTATCTAAATTTATTTGGTCTATTATAGATAGGTAATGTAGGTGGAAGTGAATTATTTTGTAAGTCAAAACGTATTAGATTATATTTGCCATAAGTGTCTTGAAATAAGCGTTTTTTGTTATCAAGTTCATTTTTTTTAATATCGTATAAATTTCTTAGTTGTGTCATAGTTAAAGTGGAACCTTCATATTGAACATTTTGCGTTGATTCATTTTCTTGAGTAGAATCAAGAATATTATCTGAATATATGCTAAAAATATTTTCAACTTCTTTTTCTAATTTAATGATTTCTTGTTGATCATTTTTCATTTTTAATTTAGTATCATTTGTTCGGAATGAATTTAATACATGATTAATAATATCTTTTTCATTTCCATCACCATCTACATTTTGGTAATGTGTCTGAAGTCGTCTTGAGTCATATGAATTGTCTACTTCTTTCCGTGAAATACCTTGTGATGCTACCATATTTTCTTGAAAATTAATATCTATTTTAAGGAATTTTAAAGTTATTTCAGAAATATTATTCATAATCCAAACAATAGTATCTATTATGTAGTAACCAATATTATATGTTGTATCTGTTATTCGATTTCCTAATATAATTAAAAATACAGAAAATACACAAATAATAGGTATAAATTGTTTTGGAAATAATAATGCCAATAATATCAAAGGTATACTGATAATCACGCATATTAAAATTGTTTTACTCATAGAAAAGTTATCCTTTGACCCAATTATAATTCCAATTAATATTGCAAAGGCAATAGCAAATATTACAACAAAGAACATTTTCTGGTTTGCCTCGTTTTTAATGAATTCTTTGAAATTAGTATAAGAGTTTTTTGCAATGTTCTTTATTTTTGATGTACACAATTCCTTATCATTTTCCATAAAATTGATTTAAATATATAGTATGTATATATATTAAAATAAAATGATCATTCCTATTAAATGTTTTACTTGTGGTAATGTCTTAGCAGACAAATATGAATATTATTTAAGGGAAATAAGGAAAAGAAAGATGAATGATGATATTGCAGTAAATAAAGTAACTTATTTAACAAAAGAGACAACTGGGAAAACTCACGAAGGATATGTTTTAGATGAATTAAAATTGACGAGTATGTGTTGTAGAAGACATATGTTAACACATGTTGATATAGAATAAAATCTGTATTATTTATATATGAAAGGTGGAAATATGTCAGGACTTCCGAAATCTTCTTATGTGGAATTAAATAAATATGATAATGATATTGCTCGTCAGTTAACGACATCTCGTATGATGGGCGGAAAAAAGCGTAAAATGATTGTTAAGACAAATAAATTAAAAATGCGTAAGAAAAAAACAAAGAAAGTAAAAAACCGTAAAAATAAGACAAAGAAACTCCGGGTAAAAAAGATGAAAGGTGGTAATTTTTTATTGGATTCAAATATTCGTTTACCAACTCATTTTGGAACTACAGGTGGAACAAATTTGACGTACAACCTTTCACAAAATCAACCAATGCCAGATACTAAAGTTTATAACCATAATATGCAACATAATGTAATGAAAATATAATATCCATACTAATATATAAATGGCTGTAAGAGGATTGAAAAACTTATGCGCACCTGCACATCTTTATTTAGTATTATCATTAATTGGTTTATTAGTAATAACTTATCAAAATGTCGGAAACGTAAATAAATTATGCATAGGATATTTAGAATGTAATGTTGCAAATACCTGGATATTAATGGCAATCAATATTTTGTATATTTTATTTTGGACTTGGATATTGAACTTAATATGTGATGCAGGAGCACCAATGTTCTCTTGGTTACTTGTATTGTTCCCAATTGTGTTATCATTTATTATTGTTGCTATGATGATGATTCAATAAACTGAATTAATCAAAAAATTGATTAGAAAAGATAATGTAATATATTATATAATACATTATGATGAATCCTACAGTGACAAATATCGTTGAAAATAATCAAATTTTAGAGTTTACATTACAAAATGTGGATGTTAGTATAGCAAATGCCATAAGAAGAATAATTTTATCTGAAATAGAAGTAAATGCATTTATAACTGAAACATTTGAAGAAAATCAATGTATAATTGAAAAAAATACATCAAGATTTCATAATGAGATTGTAAAACAGAGATTAAGTTGTATTCCTATTCATATGGAAGATTTAAATACTTTACCAAATAAGTATATATTGGAAGTTGAGAAGAAAAATGAAGAATCGAATAATATTTATGTAACAACAGAAGATTTTAAAATAAAAAATAAAGAAACTAATCAGTATTTGACACGTGATGAGACAAAAAAAATATTCCCACCAAATGAATTGACAGGTGATTATATAAGTTTTGTGCGCTTAAGACCACAAATTGCATCAAATATTCCAGGGGAAGAAATAAAATTAACGTGCGAATTTTCAAAAAGTTCCGCAAAAATCAATAGCATGTATAATGTAGTAAGTTTATGTAGCTTTGGAAATACAATGGACAAAGTTAAAGTAGAAAAAGAATGGTCAAATAGAGAAGGGAAAATGAAGCAAGATGGATTTTCTGAATCTGAAATAAAATTTGAAAAGAAAAATTTCCATCTATTGGATGCACAAAGACAATATGTCAATAACAGCTTTGATTTCTCTATAAAAGGGATTGGAATATTCTCAAATAAAACTTTGGTACATAAGGCTTGTGAAATAATGAAGAATAAGCTTGAACAATTTGAACACGACGTAGATGCTGATATTGTATTCATACGTACCAGCGAAAATACTATGCAAAATTCTTTTGATATTGTGATTGAGAATGAAGATTATACTTTGGGAAAATTGTTAGAATATGGAATATATACAAAATATTTTGAGAAAGATAAAGCAATAGAGTTTTGTGGATTTAAAAAGTTTCATCCTCACGATAAACAATCAGTTATTCGTATTGCTTATGTATCACCTATGGATCGGGTTAATATTAAACAACAATTAAAAGTAGTATCTAAATCATTTGTTGAGGTGTTTAATAATATACAAAAAATGTTTTCATAAAAAATTGATTCAAAATAAAAATATAAATCTTTTTTAAATAATAAAATGGAACGTCGTATAAATCGTAAAATAGAAGATTATATTTCAACTTTTAAAGATGAAATCAGGAATAAAATTTCATCTTTACAAATGGATGACAAAGAAAAAGCGCAATTTCTCGTGTATCTTTATGAATACCCAAGATTAACATTGGATTCTGCTGATGTTGTAAAACGCAAGCGTGTGAAAAATGTACTACCAACAAATAATAGGTGTAATGCAAAACGCGCTAACGGAGAGCAATGTACCAGAAGAAGGAAAGAAAATTGTGAATTTTGTGGTACTCATTCAAAAGGTACACCGCATGGAATTATTGATGATGAAGTCAAGACAAACAATACTGTTGGTGTAGTTATGCGTATGGAACAAGTAAATGGCATAATATATCATATAGATAATTTTAATAATGTGTATTGTACAGAAGATATTATGAATCAAGAATTACAACCGAAAATAATTGGAAAATATGACACAAGTAAAGGAATTACAAAGATTTAGACTTATCACAATTATTTACTCTTCTTTGAATTGATTCTTTCACATATTCTTCCCTATTATCCATTATAAACTCATTCATATCATTTGCTTTTAATAGATCTCCATCAAAATATTTTGCTAGTATGTCTAGTAAATTTTTTTTATTGATTGGTTTTTTAACATTTCGTTTAACATAGGACAAATTTCCATCATTTATTGCAAAACAGTCTATTTCATTATTTTTCATAAATTCAATAAGATTTTCACTTATGGCTTTTTTCTTTTCACGCCTTATTTTCTGTTCTTTTTGTAATGTTCTAATTTCATTATCTATAGTGATCCAGTTACGCACATTATTTAACAATTCTTCTTTTGACATATATAGTATTATAATATTTTGTTTAAGTGTGTATAATTACTTCTTAATAATATATATAATGACATTGAAGTTTACCAGGAAAACCTTACAAACAAATAATAATAATACAAATACAAGACCGCGAAATGGAAGAATACTGCAACCGCCACAGAATCATCAGCAAAAACAAGGACAGATGATATGGGGAAGAGCAACATGGTTATTTTTACATACATTAGCACATAAAATAAAGGAAGAGTCATTTATCAATATAAGGAAGCAGTTATTAGATTTCATTGTGAGTATATGTAATTTACTACCTTGTCCTATTTGTAGAAATCACGCAGATAATTACATAAAAAATGTAAATTTTAATACAATACAAACTAAACAAGATTTGAAATATATGCTTTTTACATTTCATAATTCTGTCAATTCAAATAAGAATCTACCAATTTTTCCATATGGTAAACTTGATTCAACATATGAAAATTCAAATTTGATTAATGCTACAAACTATTTCTTTTTAAATTTCAAACATAATGGATTTATGAAAGCGGTAGTTGAAAATAATAGGCGAAACCAATTAAAGATACAAATACAAAAATGGTTACATGAAAATAGTAGATATTTCAATTAGATTTTACCTATAAGTCTACCATTTTTAAATACTCTGCATCTAAAAGTTGTTTTTTTTGGAACATCACAAGAATCTTTTCCTTTTCCTTTGACAGCCATAAAATATTGTAGTTCAGTTATTCCAAAATAGTCAAATAATGATGCCCATCCTAAACCTAATAATGCAGCAATTGATAAACTGGCAACAATTTGTGCAATTGAATAACAGTTATATCTCATATTCCAAGTAATATCCATTAGTATCATGATTGGGAAAAACACAATTGTAGGGATATTTTGTAAGACAAAATTATATTTTACAATAACGTATAATAAATAGGAAAATGTATAACCGTATATAGTAAGACTTAGAGGTGCCTTTGAAAATTCATCATTTTCACCAATTTCTACAAGCGAACATAAATCATGTTGCTTTCCACTTGGGTATTCAAGATTAAATGCATTGGTAAGCATTGCAGAAATAAATGCAGTTAATATTAAACCAGCTAAATAAATTAATCCTTTGAAATCCTGATTAAAAAATGATGCCAATGCAAAAAAGCAGATCAGAATAAACGGCGCAAGTCTGAAAAATAGATATGATATTGATACAATATTGAATTTCATAATATAATATAGAATCAGATAATATATTATGAACTTATAGTGATACTAATATTTTAAAAATTTGATTTATATTTTCTACTTTATGCAAAACAATAATAGACTCTATAGATATATTTTTATTTTGATATTTTTCTACAACATCTTTGTAATCTCTTTCATTTTGTTTTGGAATAATGAATGTTTTTATACCTGCCTTAATACCGCCATTGATTTTTTCATATAAACCACCAATAGCGTTAACATCACCTTTTAATGTGATTTCACCAGTGATAGCCACATCATTAGGAAGTAGAATATTATTAAATAAACTATATATTGCTGTAGTTATAGCAGCACCAGCAGAAGGACCATCTTTGGATATACTTCCTTCAGGACAATGTATATGTAATCCTTGACATTTTGTATCGTTAAAATATTTTAATAATTTTGTTTTTATTGTTTTATTAGTAAGATTCCAAGCAAGAGTTTTTGCAACATTCATACTTTCTTTCATAACATCACCTTGTAATCCGGTAAGTTTTAATTCTAAGAATGATGAACTGGGAAAAAACAGTGTTTGTATTGGAATTATACCTCCTTTACCCATTGTGTTTGCCCAAAGACCGTTAATAGTCCCTATTTCTTGCGTTTTATGAATGAGTTTATTGAAATTACGGTGATACTTTTTCAGGAATTTTGATTCTAAATCATCTTTCTTGACAATGTATGGAAGTTCTATGTTATTATTACTAGTAAGTAATTCAATATTGATTTCGCCAAATATATCAAATAATATTTCTTTTAATTTTCTAACACCAGGTTCGCAAGTGTAGTTTTCTATAATATATTCAAGTACATCATTGTCAAATGTAACAATGTTTTCAAATCCCATTTTTTCATTTATTTCAGGAATAAGGTATTTCTTAGTGATGATTATTTTATCTTCATTAGAAAGATTATCAAATTTTACGCGGTGTATTCTATCTAATAGGATTCTGTCAATAAGTTCGGGACTATTGTATGAGAATATAAAGAGAACCTTTGATAAATCAATATCAATACCTGAAAAGTATTTGTCTTGGAAACAACTATTTTGTGTACTATCAATAATATGGGTAAGAATACCAATTATTTCTTTGCCGTGCTCAGTATTACTTACTTTGTCTAATTCATCGATATATATAATTGGATTCATACATTTGCTCTCCATGAGAATATCTACTATTCTTCCCCAAGTAGAATTCATATAGGTATAACTATGACCTTCAAGAGATGACCCATTTGATGAACCGCCGAGAGCAATAAATGAAAAGGGTCTATTTTCTCCATTTTCGTCTTTTAAACACATAGAAATTCCTTTTTTTGCCAACGATGTTTTGCCTATACCAGGAGAACCTTCAAAGCCAAAACAATAACCACCTTGTTTTCCATTTATCCATTGCGCAATGATTTTAAATACCTGGGTTTTTGCATTTTGATGACTATGAATACACTCATTCAAAGCCTCTTTCATTTGTTCTATTCCAGTATTAAGACAACTATATTCATTTTCAATGGATTTACAAATGCGATATTCTCCAATCATATCTGATTTCTTATTAATTTCGTCATAAACAATACATATGATATCTAACTTATTTTTGATTACTGATAAGATCTGTATAATTTTATTCTTTTTTGAATTTAGAATTTGAATTTTGACATTGTGATTATTTTGTAATAATTGTGTTATAGCAGATATTTGTTTTAATTTACATTGCGATAACAACTCTTCGATACCTGTAAATAGATAGTCATGAAGGGATGAGTATATTTTATTAAGATTAAATTTCATTTCATATAAGGTATATTTTTGTTTGTATACAATATCAATATTATAAATTTGTTTTATTCTTTTTATGAGTTTCAAGAAAGTTTGATTTATATTTTCTATAATGGTGAGAACTCTTTCTCGTTTGTAAATACCAAATGGTATTTTTACAAGTCCTTCTAAGTATTGCTTTGCTTTTGAATTTGAATCATCGCTTTTACTTCGCACCTCTTTAAATTTAATTAAGGCCTTTTCTTTGACATTATCTTCAACTTTTAACAGATAAATTTGCTGTTCTAATGTAATATTTTGTGTATCATATTTCTTAATCATACTCTGACTATAATTTACACTGAACGATGCACATTCTTTTAAAAGAAGTTTAATATTATATGTAAAACTGTTTTGTATTTGTTCTCCTATACGGTTATTATCGTTTGAATTAAGAAGAATAATTTCATATAAAATATTAGTTATAAATAATATATATTCATCTTCATTGTGTAATAAAAGATTGAAAAGCATGTTTCGTTGATTATATAACGATAATTCAGAAAACTTATTTATAATTATATCCATTTTGTTCTTTTTGATGCTGTTTATTTCACTTTCGTTTCCCATAAAGCGTTTTTTAAAATCATCGTCACTAAAAACAAGTATTTCTTTTAATGATGCATATTTCACCATATTCAAGTTAAAATTGTTATTTGTAAAAGTAAGATTCAGATTCTTTATGCGTTCTTTTATGAATGGATTGTTGATGAACTTATATTCTACGTTTTCAATTATTCCTCTTATGGTAATTTTTGTTGTTTTATTAATAAATGTGATTATAATACCATGTAGTTTTTGAAAGAATTTATCTTCAGATATGTCTATATCAAAACATTCGACATTATTATCAATATATTTTTCATTATTGATCTTGTCGCAAATTATAAAGGAGGTTGTTTTTTTTGTTTTTGATACAGCCTTTTTTACACCAATAACTGTAAGATAACTTTCAATGATGTTATATTTTCCTTTAATGATATCATTCTCATACACTGGAATGAAGTTACATAAAAAGAAAATGTCGTTTATATTTTGAGTCCCAAAGCTACAAACTATAACAAATAGTTTATCAGCAATAGTTTGACATTCCATTTCAATACCATATTCTTTTTTATCTATTTTATTAATAAGTAAAGAACCTTTTTCATAAAGGTCATTCAAAATTTTCATGGATACATTAAAATCGTTTTCACTAAAAATTTGTTTATGTCGTAGGTTATATATATTGTTTATTGTATTTACAATAATCTGTTGCATTTTATCCATAATTTTACCATAAAATAAATGAAAATCTAATTTTGAATCATGGTATAAATTTAATATGTTGATACAATTACCAGGCATTATAATATACTTAGTTAAAAAATATAAATATAATCCGCTAATAAATATATATGGGCGTTCCAAAATATTTTTCATTTGTTATTCAAAACTATCCTACCATTCTAAAAAATTTGGATTTTTTTACTATTGGTGGTAATAAAATCCATAAGTTGTTTGTAGATGCAAATTCAATTATATATGACTGCAAACATAAATTAAAAGAAGCTGATTTCAAATCTCATGATGAGTTGGAAAATAAGATTATAAATGATGTAATAACATATTTGGATGATTTGATTAAGAAGACAAATCCGATATATGGAACATATATAACATTTGATGGCATTCCACCATTTATGAAAATGGAGCAGCAACGAATGAGAAGAGGACGTGCTTTGTTTTTTGAAAAATATGCAGATCCTAATAAGTGGAGTTTAAATAACATTACACCAACCATGCCGTTTATGAATAAGTTATCTGCAAAAGTGTACAAACATTTTGAGAAAAGGTCAGACGTATTATGTTCGTGTTCGGATGAAAGAGGAGAAGGAGAACAGAAGATTATGAAGTACATTCGAGAAAATAATATGTCAAATAAAAATGTAGCCGTCTATGGCCTTGATGCGGATCTTATAATGCTTACGTTGTTACATTTGAAATATTGTAAGAATATATATGTATTCAGAGAGGCACCTGAATTTATGAAAAGCAAAATTCCTGTTTCCGTGAAACACGCAGAAGAAGTATATTTTGTTGACATAGGATTATTAGGAAAACGTATACCCATAGAAATGGGTTGGGAAAGTAGTGACAGGATACTAATGGAATATGTGTTTGTGTGTTTCTTTTTAGGTAATGATTTTTTGCCTCATATTGAAAGTATTAATATACATACTAATGGAATAGACGTATTATTTGATGCGTATAATAATTGTTTGAAACGAGGTGAATATTTGGTTAATTTAGATTATAGTATTAATAATGTCGGTTTGAAAAAATTCATACAATATTTATTGAAGGATGCAGATAAACGAATTGTTTATGAAAAAGAGGAATTACGAAGATATAAAGATAGAATGATGAAAAGAAAGTATGATGATGAAAGAATGGAAAATTATAAGAGTGTAATAAATGTGAAAGAGTGTGAAGTGTGTGAAGTGTGTAGAGAGTGTAGAGAGGTATTAGAAATGAGAAGTGAGAAGTATTATGAAAGGTT
>MDSZ01204601.1_pt1 | contig 20114 bp, 29 predicted proteins | sample 811201 | NCBI WGS metagenome assembly MDSZ01 (sample SAMN05326647, study PRJNA326480) | marine metagenome | isolation source: seawater | place: Indian Ocean: North | collected 2010 | reverse complement strand
CAGTTTGACCTGTGCCTACTTTATCAGGTGTGTAAGAATCTGTTGAGTTTTGTGAGTTTGATGTACCAGCACCTGCGTTAGGTAATAAGTTACCAGAGGTTGCTGTTTCTGCTTTACTTACGCTTGTTGAAATTGTAAGGATTAACGCTGTCAGCAAACTTGTCCACTTTAAACCAGACATATACTATTGCTCCTATGTATAAGATTAACCATTCCATTTACTTGTCCTTCTTTTTCTTTTCAAGTTTTTCAATCTTCTTTTCTAATTTAGTAGCGTAATCATCTAACTTCTTATTTTCTTTTCTTATTTCGTCAGCGATTGCTTTTTGTTCAATTAAAGAATATTTTAAAGACTTCTCTTTTTCTGCCTTTTTATTAATTTCTTTTTCTTTATTTTCTATGACTTTGAGTTTGTCAACATACATTTCATAATCAGGTCTTAACTTGTCATATTTGTTCCATTGTGCTTTTGCGTCTGCACCAATCTTACCTTCAAACGGACAAGGTGTACCAGATTGTTCCATTGCAAAGAACACTCTTGGATCCTGACACAATATTGACACAGCGGCAACCTTCATACCAAGGTCGTTTAATACTTTACTTAATTTAATTCTTTCACAATTCTCGTCTCTTATGTGAGCACCTAAAGATAATCCTATACCTGGATATTGTAGACCACCAGAGTATCCCATAACGCAAACATCTTGCGACATAGCACTCATAGAGGGCGCTGAGGCAGTATTCTGTTGGTCTCTTATGTTTGAGTTATTATTTGTGGTAGAGTTAGTCGTACTTGTGGTATTACTACTTGAACCGGATTGGTAAGTAGTTGTTGATTCTTGCGAATACCCACCAGATATAGTGGTATTGCTTCCCGAAGTATTAGTTTGAGAATTGGTAGTCGCTCCAGAGTTTGTAGTGTCAGCCCACACAGGACTTATAGTGAGTCCTAACATAACGAAACATACTATAAGAAGATTAAATAATCTATCCATAGTTAGGTTCCTAGTGTTGTTCTATACTTCTATTTATCGGAGCTCGGCACTCTAACCATTTGTTTTTTTGGGATTTTATTTGACAGATTGCAATGTCAAAGATTTGACTATAACTTTCCTTGACTAATCGCTATCCATATTAGTCCACCTATAGTGGCTGCGACAAGTAAGATAAGAATTGTGATGGCGATACCATCAAGTATGTTGCGTTGCAACTCCTTTTGTTTGTAGATTTCTTTTTCTCTTTGTGCTTTTATCTTTCTACGCATTTCAGTAAGTTCTTTCCAAGTATTAGGACCATACCTGAAGTTTAAAAGAGTTCTCAACTCTTTCTCTTGTTCCATTATCTTCTTTTCGTGTAATAGTAATTGTAGAGATTCTTCTTCTACAGAACCTGCTTGAAATAACTTTTTGAATATAGGAGGTCTTTTATTGTGTTCTTGTGCTTTTCGTAAGTCTGATACTGCTGTGTACCATTTACCCATTTGCTTGAAAGTATGTTCAGCTTCTGAACCTAGTTGTACTGCTCGGGTGACTGCTTTGTATGCTGATGTTGCCATTGCTATGGCAGAAATAGGGTCTATCAAATTCTTATACCTTATGCTAAAGTTTCAAAGCCATAAAGTACAATTCAATTCAGATACTACTATTTATCTTCTTTTTCTTCAGGTTCGTAATATTTTTTATACTCATCTATCAAACGATTTGTTTTCATCATATGGTTTCTGATTTGAGCAAAGTTCTTTGCAATGAGTTGATAGTCAGCGTCTGTTAAACCAAACAACACAGGGTCTATACCTGCTTCTTCTAACTTCTTAAATACTTCGTCTGCATTTTCAGAAGTAATAATAATCCACTTAATCTCTTCAAGTTGAGGTGGTGTAGGTTTCTCTAAATTTAATCTTTCTCTTTTTACTTCTGTTTTAAAAATGTCTAACTTCTTTACAGAAGAACAACCACTAACTGCGATTGCTAATATTAAGACTAAAAATATATTTCTAATTTGCATATTCAACATAGTTTGGATTCGCTATTGATGGACATTCAGTATTAATTTCACTTTTTAAAGTTGCCTTAATTTCGTCTTCTGTCAAAGGACTACCCATTGCAATCTCAATACATCTGGTAGCATTTGCACTACCTTTGTTTACTATTCTTTCAATTGCTTTGGTTCTGTCTATTGCCAGTTTACCAATGTCTCGTTTCTTTTTGTTAAACCTTTTGTCAAGGTCGTTTAGGTCTTTTTTCAAGGCATTCACTAGAACATTCATTTGTTTGTTTGCCTCTAAAATCTTACCAAAGTCTTCTTTCTGTTGTTGTATAACAGCCTTCTGTTCATTGATAGATTCTTCTAATTTAATCTGGTTTGCTTTCAATATTTCATTGTCTGCTTTCAACTTATAAACATAAGCTGCACCACCGGCTAGTCCTGCTATCAATATACCAGCCATAATCATTTTTGCACCGCCGAATATCATTACATTACTTCCAGAATTTTAATTTTTTAACTAGGTCTTGTAGGTCTTCAAACTTCTCGTTTACATACCAACCTAAAACAAAACCAAGAATAAGTCCGATTGTTAAAAACATTTATTTTTTACCTCTCAATTTTACTTGTTCTACTTTCAATTTTGCTATATCATCTTCTAATTTATTTATTCTCTTTGTTAAGACAGGAAACTTTTTAATTAGTTTCTCTTCTTGTGTAAGTACATCTAAATCGTACCTCTTCGCTGCCCAACTATAACATCTGTCAATCTTCTTATAAAACCATACACCCATTTTAGTTTTTCTAAACCAGGCATTAGTTGATTGGCCGATGATTGCACCCATTATGGATTTGATTAAAAAGAAATACATATTATACTTTCGCCTTTGGTTTTGCACCTCTAGGCGCACTTCCATTGATAGCCCATCGGCCAAATAGTCGTACAGCATAATAGGCAGACTTTATCTTCCACTTAGGAACTGAAGGTTCTGAATTTTCCATACCTTGTCTGAATATATTGTCTGCTATACTTCTATATATCTCTCGGTCTTTCTTTGAAGTAATCTTGCCTTCTTTAAAAGCACCATTAATTTTTTCGTATAATATATCGTGTATTACAGCAGCTCTTGCTACATCAAACGGAGCAATAAATGCCCAACATACTCTCGGCACACTTGCAAGGTCAGTAATATAACCTGCTGGTACCGTAATTTCTGCTACATTTAATCCGTTATCTGAAACTTTAACTCCACAATGTTGAAGTTTACTTACCTCTTCGTTATTTAAATCTTTTGATTTAAACTTTAATGCTTTATTCAATACCCAGTTTCTTGGTGGTAAGAATATAGCGTCTAATAATCCATTAAACATCTTTGTCCTCTCGTTTAACAACCTTTAGGTTGTGTGTCTTTTTGTTCTGGTCAATGCCGTGTCTAGGATCCTTTTGTGATATTAGTCCTATTTTTCTTTTACCGTGTCTTGCACTATTAGGAGGTGTATCACCTAGACTTGCTATCGGGTGCATTGAACCCATAGAACCTGAACCGATAGAACCGAAGGCACTATCTTTCAGTTTTGCTTTTTCTAAAATTGATTTTTTAGGAGTGTCTACAACAAACTCTGGTTCACTCTTACCATATGTTAACTCATCTACAATATTCTCTAGTCTGTCCAGATTGTCTAACACACCAGATAATACAGCATTGTTGTTATCTGTATTTTCTTTTATCTTTGTAGATATTCTAGTTAGAATTTCTTTTTTTCTTTTCTTATCTTGTACTGCGTCAGGTGGCATAGAAACACCGCCGTGAGCAACTGCATTAGCAGGAGCGTCTTCTTTCATAGCCGCAAAATAACCAGTAGATTTACCGGTACCGGTTACAACTTTACCACCGATTTCTTTTGCTTTCTTTTCTGCGTCTCTCTTGTTAGTGAATAGATGAAACTCTTTTGCTTTCTCATCTAATTCTAATACATCATACTCTTCAGGCACACAATTAGGTACAACTTTGTCACCTTTCTTTTTTGTGCCAACTTGTTTGTATCCTTTCCAACAAGCTTCCCATACATCTTTAAATTCTTTCATTTAAATAATCTCCTGGAACTAATATCTCTTCTATTCCGTTTCCTCTTCCACCATACTTCATAGTATATATATCTAATCCTAGTGCTGTAGTTGTGGGTTCAATATCGTCCATTGTAAACACATCACTACCTTTAGGTAAGAAATCAGAACCGTCATACAAGTCCTCTTTAAGTTGATAACTTCCTGTTTTCAAAGTAGAACCATTGAAGTATTGTTCGTTTAAAGATAAAGGATACTTTAATTCACCTTCACTCTTTAATATCTTAACAAGTGTACTTTCAATATTTTTACCTTGGTCTTCAGCAAACTCTTTGTCTTCTTTTAGTAATAAACCTAGCGCAACAGCAAAAGAACCTATCTTACTACCTAATCCTACTTTACCTAGTATTCTTTTTAAATTGAATACAAATCTATGTAGCATTGTGTAAGATGATTTTTCTGCACCTGTTTTTAATAGTCTGTATGGTTTAAGTACTTTACCATCTGCGTCTATAATACCTGTTTTAAACGCTTCTTGGTTCTTAAACGGAGTAACCAATAATTTAATTACTCTATATGCTATTAATAAGTCTACTGCTCTACTTGCCATTATAGTTTATCTAACTCCTGTTTAACATATTCGTCTTCTGTCAGTTCATTTAGTTCCGACGGATACAAATAGTTTAAGTATATAAAAACAGATTTTAAGATAGGCCAATACTTCGTGTCGTTTTTATACAACAACAAAGTAATACACGCATCCGTACCGAAAACATTTTGTAGTACGATAATATGATTTACCACAAGTCTAATCTTTAATGAGCTCGTAGTTTCATATTTCCGAAACAACCTTTTGAGATATTTAAACCTCTTTATATCATCCCAAAATTCTTTTTCAGTTTCAAATGTTGGATTATCATAATGCTTTTGTGCATATAATAACCAATTCTTGTCGGTTATCTGTTTGAACATTTATTTACACTAATTTAGCGTAAACCTTTGATGAACCGTTAGACAATGTTTCGTACTTAACTTCAAGTTTCAAGTTATCAATACCAGGACCATTATCTACAACAACATCTTCAGGTTTAGTTTCAGTTGTTTTACCGTATGTACCACCGAATTGTTTTACAACACCAGATACCGTACCTGCGTCACCTTCTAATTTCATTGGTGAAATGTCTAATCCAATTCTCATTAACTTTTCTCTTAATGCGTCAACAGCTTGTTGTGGTTGGATATATTCCATATCTGCAACACTACCAACAAATGCGTTAACTCTTTTAAGTACATTCGGGTCTTTCAAATTCGCTGTACCGATATTACTATCTTCAGCTGCGTTTGAAGTAGAAGTTCCTACCTCACCTGCACCGTACTTTGACGAACCTTGTTTGCCTTCTTTTAAGTGTTCTTTAAAAGTTTTCATTTTTTCCTCTCTTACTTATATTTGTCAGATTTTCTTTTACTACCATCTGAACGCTTAATTAAACCTTTCGCTTTCAAATGTGTAATATCTCCAAAACCTGCTTTTCCTGCCTTGTATCGCTTCATTGCGTCTGCGGTTACAGGCGGTTTCTCATTCAATAAATCTTCTTCAAATTCTGATAAGTCATTATCTTCATTAAAATTTTTAAAAGATTTAACCATTTTGTTTTTCCTTTAACTCTTTTTCTGCTTCTCGTAATGTCAAATCACTTTCAGCTTTTCTCAAAAGTTTTTCTAATGCCTGAACACCACCGTGAACAGCATTTAATTGCGACTTCTTACTCGCTAATTCCTGTTCAAGTTTGTTCACACTTTCAGTTAAAACTTCTCTTTCTTTGAATAGTTGATTATATTCCTTTTCAACTACACCTATTGACAATGCCATAATTTATCTCCTCAATTAGTATTATGCTAATGTAGCACCATTGTGTGCGATTACATTCCATTTAGAATTTTTAAACATACAAGTTACCGTTTCACCTTCAGCATTTAATGTGATAGTTGAATATCCTCTTAAATTTCCTGGTGTGATTACGATACTATTACCACCAGTACCTACGGCAATAATTGTTTTAATCATTCCATCAGTTCCGTCTGCTAATGTTAGTGCTGTTGCACCACCACTTTGGTCTACTTCTGAAACTGCTGATGTTGTATCAATCGCTGTACTAGATGAAGTTAATGCTTCACTAGCTTGTTTTAAACCTAAAAAAGTAGGAATGTTATTAAAAACATTCTTTGCGGTTACTCTTTTATTGATTGGTGTATTTGAGGGGTCATCAACAATGTGAAATAAATCTACTTCTGCTAATGACGAGCCTAGGTCATCTAGGGCTGTTATTTTTTTGTCTGCCATTTGTTTCTCCTATAATTCCTCTAAACGAGGTAAACTACTCCATACATCATATATGGACCATATACTTCTATTTATACAAATAAAAAAGGGGACCACAATGGATCCCCTAGTTTCTTTGATTTTATTATCGTTATTATTGATTAACTATCTGCAAATTCTGTATCATCTGCTTGGTCGCCTGAAATAGAAGACATAGCAACTAATACTTCTGTTTGCACTCTTCCACTTCTACCACCAGAACCTGCTACTCTTCTTACCCAGCCAGCGTGTGCTGTTTTTGTAGTACCAACACCTTGTTCAGTAGTGTCAACACCAAAAACTTTTGTTGGGTCTCCTTGAGTACCAGAGCTGTTTTTAGATTCAGAAGTAGATACCGATTTAGGTTTTTCAGATAGTGTGTAAGCCGTAGTACTTCCTACTGCTGTTAGTGTAGCACCAGGTACACCTGCAACAACCGTTGCCGCTGTATCACTTGCTATAGCAGTAATTAAGTAATCTTCGCTTGCAACTCTAATATAGTCTCCAACAGCTGCTTGTGTTGTTAAAGCAGTTGAAGAACCTGTAACCGCACCAGCAGAGCTGATTGCTACCGTTCCTGAAGCTGTTTTAGAGTCCTTGTTTCCCCACATACTCATATTTGTACTCCTCTTTTAAATTAAGTTAATTAACTTGATTAATCTATTATATTTATACGAATGACTATTTAAAACCAAGTTTCTTTAGTTCATTGATAGTTTTAGCAGTACTTGTATGATGAATACCGATACCACCTCTACTTCTAAACTGGTTTATGTTTTTTATATAGTCGTCAATCAGAATTGTTGGCATACCACCAACTTTAGCAAAGTTTTGTTTTTCTCTTCGTTTTACTAAATTCACTTTACTACCAGACATTCCTAATTTTGTTCTAGCCCATTTACTTTTGCCAGGTATACAATTTGGGTCTGTAGTTTGTTCTACATAAGCAGATAAGATATGTGGGTCATACTTTGATATAAAACTCCATAGTCTTTGACCACCTGGGTTCCAAGGTAATGTAGACCAGAAATTTTTAGTCTGCATTATAGGTTGCCACTTATCTCTTATTGTTTTGAATTTTCGTCTAGGTTCTAATGCCCATTGTGATAAAGGCATACCAACTGCTTTTTCTGCAGCCTGTTCAAAATTACAAAGGACTCCGTCCATATCACAATAGATACGAGGCAACTTACTTCTGTTGTCTTGTCTAAATGCTTCGTTTGTAAGTGATAGTTTTTTGACTTGATGTACTACATCTTGTCGGAGTTCTTTATATTTCATAGTGTTTAATCCTTTTCTCATTATGCTTTATACTAACACAAAAAATCAACCTTGTCAAGCAAAAAATGAGCAAAAATACGATTATGCTTGATAATCTATCTTTGGATTAACATCTATTTTGTCAGTTTTAGTCTGATTTTCAGTAGTTTTCTTTTCAGGTTCTTTAGACTTAATATTCATAGGGTCTTTTGGTTCCTGTGATTTAGGTAATATTGTATCACCAGTATTGTTTTCTTTCTTTGCTCTTAATTTTGCAAGGTCAGAACCGTCTATTTTACCGTTTTTATTTACATCTAGTTTCTTTTGTTTCGGAGATAACTTCTCTTGCATTACTGCACTTGTTATCGCTTCTTCTACAGAACCAGGTCTACTTTTTAAATATGCCATATTACTTTCCTTTTACTTTAGCGGCAAGGTCTTTATCTGCCCCACCCCAAGTACCACTTGATTTTGTTATAAATGAATTTACTCTAGCAAATGCCCATTGATGTTGACTAGCACCAGGTCTATGTCCACCTTTCCAGGCAGCCATTCCTCTATCGTAAACTTTCTTTAGAATACCATATGGCATTCCAGATTTTTCTGCTTTCTTTTTAAGACCTTCTATCTGTTCGTACTTCATTTTAGCAGGATGGTCTTTATTCTCTATATTTAATTTCTTCTTAACCATATTAGTCGCTGTACCGTATCTAACACTATCACCTTTTTTCTTACCATAAGCGTCTCTAAATTTCTTCTTCGGTAATTCATCTGCCATTTTGTGTACTTGTTTGATTTGGTCTTTAGTTAAGTCTGTATCTTCTTTTTTGTCTTTACCTTTTTCTTTATATCCGTTTGCAAACGCAGCTTTTCTTTGTGCGTCTGAAGCGAAGCCTTCATCTACAGATTTCTTTTTTGTTTCAGATTTTTCTTTATCTCTTAATATCTTATGTGCAATACCAACTTGGAGAGGAACTTCACCTGTATCAGGATTTGGTTCAGGTTTGATTGCCTTATTCTTTTCGTTTTCTAATTTTGTTTTCAACATATGTATTTGGTCTTTTAAACCATCAATTGTATCTTTAGTCTTTTCTTTATTATCTTCTTTCTTGTCTTCTTTCTTACCAATTAAATCTTTTAATTTAATCTTACCACTATCTACTTCACCGTTTTCTGTTTCTTCTGTAAACTTAACAGGTGCAAGTACCGTGCCGTGTGTTTTAGGGTCAAGTACTACCATCATTTCTTGCCCTGGTGTTGTTTTCTTAAAGTCTTTTGAAATCTTTTTAAAGTTTGCTTTACTGATTTCTACAGGACCTTTACCTGTATATTTGTAATCTCTACCAGCAAGTACTGCTTCATCTAAACTTTCTGTCTTCAAGTGTGAACCAGCAGCCAACTGCATATCTAATATCTTTCTCATATTACCTTTTAATTGTATACCACCTGCAACATCTGAAACTTTAAGTCCGTGTTGTTTCGCAAGTGAAATCATATTTGATTTTTCTTTGTCGTCTCTAAAACCTTTGATAGTTCCAGTACCTTCTTTTAATTCGTCTTCTTCTTTTGTCATAATTCTAGTATCAGGAAAGTTTTTCATTACCGTGTTGTGTATTGCTTCTACATCTTTTGCACTATCAATTCTAACTTCTGAACCAGATTTAGAAATCTCTCCACCACCAGTTTTACCTTTAAACATATTCGCAATCTTACTTGCTTCACCAGAGTTCTTTGCCATATACTCAACATATTCTGTATATTCTTTAATAACTTGTTCCCAAGACTTTTGTTCAAATGCTGTTAGTTTAACACCTTGTGGTACTTTGATACCTTTTTGTATCATACGAGATACTGCCATAGCACTAATGAAAGGAATGTCTGCTTTGTAAAGTTTAGGAAGTTGAACATCTGCAATTCTGTCAAAGATGTTTCTTAATTGGTTTGCTCTCGCAAGTGAAATTCTTTTACCTGCAAGACCAGCATATTCTTTTTTAAGTTTTGCAATCTGTTGGTCAGTAAACTCTAAAAGATTATCTTCTTTAATGTCTTCTTCACCTAGAATTGTTTTGATAGTTGCTAAAGGCAACTTCATTTTCTTTGCAATTTCTTCGGCAGATTTACCTTGGTCAAAGAGAGTTGCGATAGTCTTCATTTTACCTTCATCAATTTGTATATCGTTTGCCCACACCTCTTCTAATGCGGCTCTCATTGATTGCGTATATCTTGTCATTTTGTTCTCCTAAGATTCCTTTATTTCTATTATTAGTCTACCTTCACCTTTATGTACTCTATGAAATGTTTCCTTAGGTATCTTAAAAACATCTCCGACTTTCATAACGACTGGGAGTTGATTGTCCATCTGTAATTTCCAATTTACTCCTGCAATAATTCTTATCTCTCTATCTCTTTTATCTCTATGCCAAACTAAATTTTCTTCTTTGGCATCCTGATTGAAACTTCTTTGAAATACATCTTGTTCAACAGCAGTTTCATCTGGTCGCATATCATAAAATTCCATCGTCACCTCCTACCAGTAAAAGTTACCACCTCCCGATAGTCCTAATGACTTCGCATATCTCGGAAGATTACAAGCCCAATATGCGGCTTTTGTTCTATCTTTCTGCTGGTCACATCTGTGCCTAGCAGCAAAAGATTTTCTGGCTTCTTTGTCATTTAATTTGACTTTTAAACCAGTTGTGTCTCCCCAGGTCACCTTTTTAATCTTTTCTCCGTCTCTTACAAAGACATAAAACTTTTTAGGTCCACCTTTTTTTGGTTTATTTAAAGGCGGATTCTTTTCATCTTCTTCTTGTATCGGACAATCTAAAGGTACTTTCATACCTTCATATTCGGCAAATTCTCCGATATTAGTTTCTAATAATTTTCTGTCCCATTCACTATCGCATTGTAAAAGACCTTCATTATATAGATGTCTTGCTTCTCTAAACAAGGCATAAAACTCTTCGCTGTGTACTCTATAAATGTTTTCAGCAAGAGGTATGTTGTTCTCTATGTGATAATGTAAACTAGTAGTTATCTTGTTTGCGTAATCACTAAATCTTAACATACTCTTTAAAAGATTGTACTTTCAATCTTTCCTCCATTTTTTTCACAGCTTCATCTAATTCTTTTTGATACTCTTCGCCGTATCGTTTCTTATATTTATCAATAGTCTCACTTGAAGAAGCCCATTTCTGTATATCTTCTACATTAATTTTCTCTGGACTTTGTTCAGCACGCTCTTTTGCCGTTATAGGACGCTCTTTTGAAGTCTCTCCAGGTGTCATATCTTTAGTATGATTAGCCCAATCTTTACCTATTTCATATGCTTCTTTACCAAACATCTGGTGATACTTCTTCGTGTGTTTAGAAGTTTTAGTCTTTGCCCCTTTATCGCCAGGTGCAGCCTTATAGTCTTTGTCTCCATCAGACTTATTATACTTCTGTTTTGCAAAGTGAGCAGCTCTCTTCTCTTTCTCACCTTTCTTCATATCTTTGTAGTACTTCTTCGGTTGAGTACCTTTCTTATCTTTTACATCTTTATCTTGTGGTAATTTCTTACCATATTCTTCGTTGTTCATTTTGACTTCCGTTTCCGATACGGCTTCAAAACCATAATCAACATTTAAATTAATTTCGTGTAGTTTAGTTTCGTCTATGAAAGATTGTGGAACACAATTCCAAATCCAACATTTATGTAAGTTAGAATTACTATCTTCTAATACAACATAGTTCGTACTTCTACGAATTACTTTACCTGTAATTTCTTGTTCTTGGTCTTCTGCCATATCATTTATGTTAAATATTTGTTCACGGATATACAAGTCTCTCAATTGCCATTGAGTAAAGTTTTCTACACTTGTCATAGGTTTATATGTTCCTAAACCAGGACCATAACCAGCAGCCAAGTTCATACCTTTTCTAATTAGACCAAATAATTTTTCTTTGTCTCTAAATGTAGTTGGTAAACCTTTTTTGAAAGATACTAAATCACCTTTAGTGGCAGCGTCTCTCATTTTACTTGCTGACATTCCCATAGCGCCTTCAGCGTCTGGGTCTCTTTCGCCAGCAGATACGATATTGATTTTATCAAACTCGTAATTAGTTCCTCTTGCTTGTACACCGTTGTACTTTTTAAGTAGTGTTTCAAATTCTCTTACTCTATCTGAACCAACTACCATTGTTATTTCGTTTGCTTTGCCATTTAATTTATTAACAACTTCAATCGCTGTTCTAGCACCAGGTATTTGTTTTATTTTACTTGCGTGTCTAGGAAACATAGACTTCATAACTCTAATCTTGTCGTTAACTTTTAATGGATTTTTCTTTGGGTCTTGCGAACCACTTGGCACAATGAGATAATCATTAGCACCTACAGACGCCACTTTGTTAATTAACTTTTCGTGGCCTATCGTTGGTGGATTAAATCTACCAAATGTAAATGCTATATGTTTTTTAGGTGTGCCTACTGCTTCAGTTTTTAGACTATCTATTTCAGCGTCTGTTACCTCGCCGTCATCTAAAATCTTCTTGCACTTTTTATAGAAAGTAATGTAATGATATTTCTCTAACATCTTGTAGATTACATTTTTAGGTAATCTATTTTTTATACCATACTTTCTGATTTCGTCTGGTGACATATCTTTATCAAACGCACTTCTTCTATCTGCGTCAACACCGTCACCTATTTTTATTATGTCCTCTATATCATTTTCTATTTCTTCTAACTTACTTTCAATTCTACCTTGTAAGTTTTCTATATCATCAGGACCTAATTCTTTTAATTCGTCATAGTCAATAATATCTCTTTTTAATTCACCTTTGACTACATCTATTTCTTGTACTTTCTTATTGAAGTCATCAATATAATCACTTACATTAAAAGTAAAGTCATCTGGTCTTTTTACAAATACATTTCTAGTAATTGAAAATACTGCGTCTGCTTTTTTCTCTTGTGATTTATATGTTTCTTCGTCTGTTAAAAAATAATAGTTAATAGGATGTTTTGTACCTGGTATTAATTTACCATTTACACTATTAGGATTCTTTGCACTTAAATATTTTTGTGAAAGATTAACTCTTTCTTCTTCTCTTTTTTCTACTGGTACATCAAACAATACATTAATATCTAAATCTGCGTCATTTCTATATCTCTTTGTTAGAATAGAACCAATTAAACCATATTTAATTACAGGATAATCTTTTGCAAATACTTTGATTTGGTCTTGTATTTGTTTTACTACACTTGGTTTTAATTTAGGATTGTTTGTATCTTCGTCATCAAATACACCAGGTGCATATGTTTTTCTAGGAATGTCTATAATACTTTCCTGAATATTAACCATATTGATTAATTTTTTAGCAATTTTAACTGATACTAAATGGTCAGAAGGATAATGCCAACCTGCAACAACTCTACCATAACCACATTCATCAGCAAGTTCTATTAGATTTTCTTTATGTTTAGGATATAATTTACCATAGTATTCTGCAAGTAGTCTACTTTGTAAACTATGACCAGATGGATACGCAGGAGTTTTCATACTATCTGAAATTAACTCCATACTATCAAACTTCATATTCATTGCGTCTGCAAGTTCATATGGTCTTGGTCTTTGAAATTTGTTTTTATAATGTCTTACTACACCACTACCTGCTTTCTTCAACTCTTTAATATCTTTCATATCGTATTCAAGGTTGTATTGCATTAAGTATTTTTCTATACCATAAAATACTTCTTGGTCGTGGTTCTCTACACTTTTCTCAACTGCACTATTTCTTTCTTTAAATAGTTCAGTCATCATTTCCATTTCTCTTTTAGTTTCTGGACTATCGTTTTCTGTAGGTGGTTCTACATCTATTTTCTTCCAATCACCTACAATATTTTGTACAGGTTTAGGTTCTACTTTAGGGTGTGTTAAATCATTCAAGTCTTCTGCTACAGACTTGCACTTCTTCAATAATTCTTTTACATAGTCCATTCTATGTTTCTTTTGAAAATTATCTGGCATTTCTTTTTTTAGATAACTCATTTTCTATCCATCTTTTTGCGACATAATTCTGGACAGGTTTGTTAACTAAACCTCTTATTCGTGTGTATACTTTGTTTAATGTGTCTTCTGTAGCATTATTATTATCAACCACAATCATATTAGAACCACCAAATAAATTTTGAAATCTACCAATATTACTTTGTACAACTTGCCAACTCTTTGTTGCGATTTCAGGTGGTACGCTTCTTGTTCTAACTTTGTTTCTTTGTAATGCAACTTCTAGTGAAGTGTTTACAAACATCATATAAGTATCGTAACCTAACATTCTTAACATACTTCTTTGTTTGTTGATAATGTTATAGTCTCTACCAGTGGCGTCAATGACTAGACCTAATCTATTTCTAATATATAAATCCATCTGGTCACCAGTAACCTGTTTTGCTCTTGCTCTTAATGGGTCTCTAGCACCTGCTTCACTATCTGGCATTTTTAAAGAGAGACCTGCCTTTTGTAAATATCTTTCAAATCTAACATCGGAGTTTACTAACTTCAAACCCATACCTCCAGTTGTTCTATTGGTAACATAAGATTTACCAGAACCTGGACCACCTGCAAGGAAGAACGCTTTGAATATACCTGGGTCGTAAACGCCTTCTTGTATTATGTGTTTAAAAGTCTTCATACTTTATATAGAGTGTACTTTAAAGTTAACTCTTCTCCTTTTTTAATATCTCTTAATGTTTGTACATAATATTTTCCATCAACTTCTATCTTCTGACAATTAGGTTCATCACTATGATTTAAGAAACCACCTAGTGGTGTTCTATATAATTCTCTTCCCATAGTCAAGTGAGAGATACCTAAATCTTCAAACTTATCAATTTTCTTTGTAGCGAAAATACCGAAACCTTCTATAGGTGATAACTTTAATGTTAAACTATCTGGTAAAGGTCTGTACTTATCGGTCATCTCCACTTCCTTTAATTTTGTTTCTATTCTTTCTATCTTCTAATTTTTTTAAGTTTGCATTTGCAACATCTTCAAGTGTAATATCTAAATCTCTAGCGAGTGCTGATACATACCATAGTACATCGCCTAGTTCTTTTTTCATATCTTCTTTAAATGTTTCACTTGCACCGTCTCTAATATTCTTCTTAACTTTTTCTGCGACTTCACCTGCTTCACCACATAATCCTAATGCAGGATAAGTTACCTTACTTGCAAGTGGATATATTGCTGTGTTGGCAGCGAGAGTTTGATATTCATTAAATTGCATTTTCTATCTCCTTAATAATGTCTTTCGCAATATCGCCAGGTTCTTTTCCTTCTGCTTTGATAGATATAAACCCAGGTCTCTTTTTAAAATGTTCAATGGCAGGTCCTGTTTCTTTTTTGTATAACTGGATTCTATCATTAATAATATCTGGCTTATCATCTTTTCTTCCTCTCTTTGTAAGTCTTCTAATTACTTCTTCTTTACTCACATCAAGGAATACAACAACATCATAAGCGATACCATTTGTTTCCATATCTCTTACTTGTTGCATATATCTAGGATAACCATCTAACACATAACCTTTTGTAGCGTCTTTCTCTTGTAATGCTTTCTTAACTAATTTTAATACCATTTCGTTAGGTGCAAACTTACCTTGGTCTAATAAATTTTTAATCTTAGCACCATCAGCACCACCTTTATCTATTTCTTTTCTTAATAAACCACCTGGGTAAATATGTTTGATACCGAAGTGTCTTACAATGTATTCACTATAAGTTGATTTACCACTTCCAGGACCACCCATTATGATAACTCTGGTTTGTTTTGCTTCATTTAAATGTTGAAAGATAAATTGTTTAAATGTGTCCATATTATCCTTTCACCCAATCTTTTGCAATAGTAAAGTTTGCTCTACTAAATTCTAATCTGTCTACAAGTTTAACAACATTACCAATCTTATCTGTTGCAACATAACCTTCAGGTGAAGTTACCTTATAACCTGTATCAGTTCTTAAAAAATGTCCGATTGATTGTATTTGTGCTAACTTTTGTAATACAATGTTTTTACAATTCTGTAAGGTAACATATGTTGCAATTGCAAAATAAAGTGATTGTTTATTTCTTTCTATAAATTTCATATTAACTGCTTTTGCTTCTTTAAATTTTTGTTTACCTTTTTCTGTTTTTCTTGCGTCTATTTCTGCATTAATAAAATTCTCATAGTATGGACCGAAACCATCTACTAATGATTTAACACTACCCATACCTTGTGTACCTCTTACGATACTATTGAAATAAGTTTTTAATTTAAAACCTACACTATTCGGGTCTCTACTATCAAACTCATTTAACATAGGACCTGCTTTTTGTAAACTTCCTTGTGCCATTCTTAATTGTGCATTAAACTTGGCAACTTCTCCACGATTGAAACTGGCACTACCACTAGCGTCTTTATATTCTGCTGACGGTACCCAAACACTACCACTTCTAATGCCTCTTACATATCCGTAGTTGGCATTTAGTTCAGACATCTTTGAACCTGTATATTGTGTATGAAACACTATGCCCATTCTAGCACGAGCAATCTTACGACCGACAGCACTATTAACAGGCATAGCGTATGTTATTGTGTTAGGAGTAAAGGTAATCATAGATTGTCCATCTATGTTCGCCACTTTCTTATCTTCATTGGTAAAGAGACAATCGCCTTGTACGATACCTCTTATACCCAATTTTTTTAATTCTCTCAATGCAACTTGTAATTTTGCACCGACACCACCTGGGTGATTTTTATTAATGTCTGCTGAAGTGTAATTGATTTTAGGAGTTTTATTGAATACAGATTTTGTGCCGACAAAGAATTTGCCGTTTTCAGGATTGATTCCACATACTATCGCAGGAGCACCGTCCCACTTAACGGTTACATTTACTTTATTGCTAACATTACCTGTTAACATTTTCTGCAAAGATTGTAGAAATGCTATTGCGTTTCTACCGCCTTTCGCTCCGTTATTAATAATTTCGTCTTCTAAATGCTCTAGGTGTGTATTCGTACCTGAGCTAGAATATCCTTTAAAACTAAACATTTTCGTCCTTCATTTTTTCCATATACAAATAAACTATCCATTAATATAACTCTCACTTCGTCTCTTATATTTATAAGTCTTATGACACCTTCACATAAAAAGATGATAAATCTGTACTAGAAGCTGCATATTTTATAATATCTGTACATACTTTATTTCTTTGTGTAGAGGTTGCTGACATCATTGTGTCTAAAAAGAGAAGGCACATATTCTTACTGAATATAAAACTACCACCTTTTTCTAAACATAATTTAATAAATTCTTTTACATCTAATGGATTCTTCGCATACTTCTTATATAGGTAATACATATCATTTAACTTGACTTGATTACTAGGTGTTTCTCTCCAACCGTTCATTATGCCTTGTTGACCTATAGATTTTCGTATGTGTTTCTCACAATAGAAATTTAAATTACCACCACCGATTTTACCACCGGCAGCTGCTAAACCTTTTATTTCTCCTTGCCAACTTGAAGTAGAATTAAATGCTCTAAACTGAACATTCGCTTGACCTATGTACATATACATATCAATTGACGAAAAGAAATCATTGTTTCTTCCAAATACATATCTCTTAAATGGGTGTGATACTAACTTCACTCTATCAGGAGCATTGTATTCTTCTAACTTAACGGTACTACCTAATTTCTTTAGAGAGATACCTAATAAGAAAGTTCTAGGAGTATTCAATCTACCAGCTTTATCTAGTACTGCTTGATTTAATACACCCCAATCTTTTTTAAACTGCATTAATGGGTCTGCACCAGGACTCATTGTCGTCATCCATATATCACCTGGATTCCATTTGTCATCTGAAAAACTACCAGGAGCGGCAGGTGCTCTACCATCTTTTTGTGCCATTGCTTTATCTAATCGCACTACTTCTTTTTTGGCTGCATATACTTTTGACATAAAAGGACTACCTCTATGAAAGTATACTGCACCAGAAACTTTACTACCATACTTTTTATAAACTACATTTGCTGTCTTTAGAAATGTACCACTATCAATCCAGTCTTCTGGTACTCTATCTTTAAATGCTTTGTATGATACGGTTGCCTGAACATAACGAGCAGCCTTTTCAAAGTTAGCGTCTGTACAATGTTCTAATTTTATAGGTCCTCGTACTACATTAAATGCTAGTGAACAATAATAACATTGACCACTTTCGGTTACTGCGGTTACAGCTGCACCGCCACCAGAACCTCCACCACCTCCGAAGAGTGGTGATTTATAAACTTTTGTAAGTGAGATTTCTTCTGTATCTTTACCTGTATCTGATTTAACTTTAATGATACAAGGCCATTCACCTTTTTTAGATACTACAGATATACCTTCTAGTTTACGACCAGAAGAAGTAGCACCTTCTACAAATCTCTCTTTGTTCTTAATCATTAACTCAACAATATCAAACCTAGTCTTACCTGCATACTTGCCTGACTTGGCACGATAAGGTTGACCTTGTCTAATGAAATCGTCTTTTTTAAAAACTGCCATCTATTTCTCCATAAAAGTTATGATTAATACTACTACATATTTATGGATTTGTCAAGCTGGCGACCTCGGCAGGACTTGAACCTGCAACATCAAGTTTAGAAGACTTGTGCTCTATCCAGTTGAGCTACGAGGCCATTTACCAGTTTGGTGCCACCGATAGGACTTGAACCTATAAGGCATATGCCGACGGATTTTAAGTCCGTTGTGTTTACCGATTTCACCACGGTGGCGATAATCCTTATGCTGTTTCTAGTATTTCTTGTGCAACCATATCAACGGCAGCTTGCCATAACTTCTGAGCGCCGTCCCAAGTGTCAAATCCATATTCATCTGCAAAGTCCATAGATGAAGAAGACATAACACCATCCCAAGGGATTGTATGATTTTTGATGATTTTAGCGATTGTTTCTACTTTCGCTGTGTTGTAGATAAGACCTTGTTCGGTCTGTATCTGAATTTCTCCGTTGTCAGCAGACAAGAAGTTGATTTGGTCGTTAGTGTTTTTTACTGGAAAGTTCATATTGTAGTTCCTTTTCTATTGATTATGTGTATACTATAACACGCATACAGCATAGTGTCAAGCAAAAAACGAGCAAAAAATAAATTATTTTGGATTTAATTCACAAAGAAAGTGTGGGATACCACCATTGACTTCCCATACACGGTGTTTATTTTGAAATCTAACTAATGCTCTGGCGTCTTTTTCAAAAAAGAAATCTTTTACTATTACATTGGTAGGTTTTTCTATAACTCTCCAGTAAATCTTTCCTCTTTTCTTTATCATTACTTTAGTGTAATGAAGTTTCTCGCCTTTCTCAAGCATTCTACTTTGTTTTTGTTTGATAGGTTTAGTTGATTTTTTAGGCATAACTTTAGACTTTAAAATCTGAAAACTTGTCGTAAGGGTCTGTTTCAGCAATATCTTTCTCCTGATTGGCGTCTACAATGTTTTGAGCTTTTTGTTCTACATCATACAATCTCATCTTACTTCTATCAACGCCGATAATAAAACTACGATTGATTGCTGGGTCACTATATCTGTTCTTCAATTGTTTTACTTTCATCTGATTAAGACTATCTAGTTCTTCACTAGACATCAAAGCAAACATAAAGTCAGCAGTTGCCGGTAGACCAAAACTTTCAGAAGTATCTTCCAGACCAATATCTGTAGATACAAAACCACTTCTAGTTGTTTGAGTGGCAGTAAATATAGGTAATTTAAATTCAACAGCAAGACCTCTTAACTCTTCGGCGATTGCTTTGATATAGAAATAAGATGATATATTACCACCTTTAAATCTACTTGAAGCACATATGTTAAGATAGTCAACCATTAATACATCAGGTTTAAAACTTTTCTTTAATGCAAGTTCATTTAATAATGCTTTGAAATGTCCACTATGAGCAGACGCTGTTGGATATTCTTTGACAATTAATGTACCAGGACTTCTCTTCTTTAACTTCTCAATTCTATCATCAAACATTTGTTTAGGTAAAGCGTGTAAGTCGTCTGTGGTTACATCTAATAAGTTTGCGTCAATTCTTTCAGCAATTCTTTCTTCTGCCATTTCTAAAGTAATGTATAATACATTCTTACCTTCAAGTAAACTAGAGGCGGCGAGGTGACACATAAACAAAGATTTACCTACACCTGTACCTGCAAGACAAACATTTAAAGTTTTCTGCGGAACACCGCCTTTAGTTATACGATTGAAATATTGTAAATCAAAAGGAAGTCTTAATTCTTTCCTGTGGTAATAATCAAATCTATCATCTGCATCCCCAATGTAATCGTGCCCAATATGATTATCAAAAGACACAGCAAGAGCTTCAGATAAAATTGAAGGAATGGCCTCTGGAGTTCTTTTCTGGTCT
>MDSZ01257908.1_pt1 | contig 20117 bp, 13 predicted proteins | sample 811201 | NCBI WGS metagenome assembly MDSZ01 (sample SAMN05326647, study PRJNA326480) | marine metagenome | isolation source: seawater | place: Indian Ocean: North | collected 2010 | reverse complement strand
GTTGTTCCTCATTTCCCGCCTCTGCTTCTCTCGCCATGCCAGTAGTAAACGACGGTCGCACACTATCGAGAGTATTATTATTATTATTATTATTATTAGTGTTCGTAGTGTTCGTAGCAGTGGTGTTTGTTTGAATGGTGGTAGGAGGAGGTTGACCCTCCGAATCGCTGTTGTCTCCCGAAGCCGTTTGCGAAGGCGTCGTCGTTCCAATTCGCTGTTCTTGTAAATAACGAACGTATTCCGGCGTCGCTAACGGAGGTAACGGGGGTGTGTACGTTCTCGAACTCGGTTCGCTGGCAACATTGGTCGCGTTCTCATCATCATCTTCTTCTTTCTTCAAACGATGTTCTTGTGCAGAGGGCATTATTGTTTCTCTCTCTCTCCCCTTTCACACAAAGGTTCTCTCTCTACGTTTTAAATTCTCACCCACCTTTTTTTTTTGGGGGGGGGGACAGCTTCGCGCGTGCGTCGTCCGTGTCGATGACGAAAAAGACAAAAGCCGCGCAAAAACACACGAATGACGACGACGACGACGTAGACGATGAAAGAGAGGAGCGCCGCGAGTGAGGAGACCCCATACACGCGAGACTCGTTTTTTTTTCAACCTGTGTGAGTTCTTTTCTTCTTTTTTTTTGTTTTTTTGTTTTTCGACAGATGGACAGACAAGACCGAATGTGTTTTGGGATCCTTCCTTCCTTCCTTCCTCCTTTTTGTTTCTCACCTTTTCTTTCTTTCTTTCTTTCTTTCTTTCTTTCTTTCTTTCTTTCTTTCTTTCGACGAAATTCGATGTTCGATGACGAAGAGAAAGATTTCAAAAAATTAGTTCGTTGTATTCGTAATAAATTCATCCGACGCGAGCACAAGCGCACCATGACGAGTCGCGAGAAAAAGAATGCCACAAACGACGGCGACGACGACGAAGAAGAAGAAAAAGAAAAAGAAGGAGGAGGTTCAGAACACGTCGAAATTCTTCTGACGCCTCCGATGGCGACTCCGTCGACGGCAACACACAAAAAAGAAGAAGAAGAAGAAGAAGAAGAAGAGAAAAAACAGAACGACATCGAGCAGCCATCTTCTCCCACGCAAGCACTCGAGAAGATGTTTGAAGACGCGCAAGACGCCGCGTACGTGGTGAAGAAAGATGTGGAAGAGCTCGCGTCTTCGGCGGCAGATTTTTTCAGCAAGCTCCAGTTTGATTTATTCAATCCCGAAACGAGAGAAGATTCGCCCGCGAGGCCAAACATTCGAAGGACGTCGTCTCGACACGAAAACGAAAGCGACGACAACACGCGAGAGCAAGAAAATAGTCACACGAACGACTCTATCGATATCGTCGATCCGTTCTCAGAAGTTTCTGCGGCTGCAAAATCAGTGACGGACGAGATAACGAACGCTTTCTCGCAAGTGACGAGTTCGATTAAAGACGAGTTCTTTCGCGAAAGCGGCGGAGGCGGAAACTTCACGGATCCGTCGTCGTCTTTGTTGAGCACAGAAATCGATGTTTTGTTTCCAGATTTACCAGCAGATGTCGTGTTAGTAGAGGCGGTGTCGTGTTACTTGATGCAAACGTACACGTGTAAGAACAACTCGTTGACGCCGGATGTCGGGATGTCCTTCGCCGGTGGATTATTCTTGTGCGATTCTTACTTATGTTTCGCTTTATCCTCCACCCCGACGACGAACTTGCAAGGAGCAAAGGTTGTGGCGAAATATTCGGACATTCTATCGTATAAAGAGGTCAAAGAGTTATCGACGTCTGAGTTAGTTCTTACGTTCAAGAAAGGCGTTTTGAATGCTTCGGAAGAGCCCAGCGAGATTGTATTTGGTCGGTTTCATAATAAAAATGGTTTGAACGACGCGCTTAGCATCATAGAGTTAAAAAGAGAGGAGGAAGGAGTTGTATAAAAATGTCTGATTTATTATTATTGTTATTACCATACGTAGTAACTATTATCGTTAGTAGTATTCTGTATTTGCATCATCATGAACAATATCTATTATCTCCACACAACATACTCAACGTACCGCTACCGTGTCATCTAAGAGTCTACACAGCTCGCGCATCGTCATCGTCACGTCGTCATCGGCTTTGGAGGCGTCCAAACTTCCTTGAACACCTCTCAAAACTTCCTTCACATCCTTTTGCGATTTCCACCACGTGTAGTACTGTTTTGGATTCATCCCAGCTCGCGCCCAAGGCGTGGTTATTTTCGTCGAATCGCACTGCGAATATAAATGGTGAATCTCCAAGAGTAGCATTTTGTCAGCGTCTGGCGAGTTGCTTTTACCAACCACGCTTAAGATTTGCTTGTTATCGCAAAACATCAGACGTTTGAACGCGTGCAGGTTTGCTATTTTCGCGTCGTCGGACGATAACGGGCCGAAGAACAACAAGTGCGAACGCAACGCCGCTTCAACTTCTACGCAATCTTTCGCTAATCGATTACTCCCGGAAATGGAAAGTTTTTGAACCAACGACGCGTTTCGCACGAACGAATCGATGATGTTTTCGAACGTTCCCCCACACTTCTCAAATATAGGACCAGAGCTTGTCGACGATATGCCTTGAAGACCACCATTTCCTCTTGACGAGGAGGCTTGATGACTGCTAGCAGACGACTCTCCGCCAAAAGAACTGCTAAAATGTCCCGATATTAATCCGTTGAGATAATTCTCCTGGAACAATTTCAGCGTCGTTGTTAAACTAGAGACGTACGAGCTTCCTCCGGGTAAAGGGTCCGAGTTGTTTTCCCAATCTTCGTCGTGCACGCGCATCATGATGAATTTTTCCACTTTCTCCTCCAACGCTTCGAAAATCGGTGCCAGAGCGGCGAAGCACGCCTCCTTCATTCTATCAATGCCAGCTTGTAAGGACGTCTTCGGTACCGTCGAGTATTGATTTACCACGGGTTGGAGTAAATCGACGATATAGTTCAGCTCCGTAGCAAGAGCTAGACTCATTCTTTGCAACGATGAAGGCGGCTCTCCCGCGTAAATTCTTTGCTTTTCTGCAGTCCAATCTGTAGAGGAAATCGAATATTCAGCTTTCTGTGCGAGCAACTTTAAAGCTTTCGAAACGCCGCCTGCACACGAGCTCACTAAACTCGAGTGTCCTTCGACAGAAACCATCTCTTCTCTGATTCTCGCCAAGAACTTATTCGAATCATCTCGACTCATGTTTCGTCCAGACGAAAATCCCGCGGTGATTGGCTCCGATAATCGATTATACGATCTCGAAAAGAAAGTGTGCGAAATAGCATCCGTGGACCGTCTCAAGATCGAGAGATCTGCGCCGTCTTTACGAACGCACGCGGGCACACCTTTAGCATCGCTGTCTTTCGAGCATCGATCGTGTACCGACTCGATGATACTCATGAGATGTGGAAATCCTTGCAGCAAAACGTCGCGAACAAATCCGGCGGAGGCGTGCGTTTTGCTCATGTGATCCATCATTCCTTTTCCTAAAATGATCCAAAACTTTGCGCACGGTAAATCATCCACAGCGGAAGTGACATTACTTACATGCATGTAACTCCCATCGCTCGGACTTTCGCGTTTCAAAACCTCGTCCAAAAAGAGCGCGTGAGAGAGTGGATCTCGCTTTTTTGCCAAGACACGTTGTAAGTGCCAAACGCTCATCGCAGATTCGTGCACGACTTCAAAGCACGATTCGAGTCGCTCCCAAAGAACGTTTTGGTAAATCTCCTCTTGACCTCCAGATACTCCGCTTCTGCTGTTATAAATATTGCTAGTGCTATTGCTGTTAGTGTTATTGTTGTTACTATTATTCATCGCAGCCGAGGACTTGGACGTCATCAAAGACGCCGCGCTTTGAATTTTCTGCCAATCCGTTGATTCTTTTATTGCTTCAATTGCAATCGATGCGTATTGATTCACCTGCACATCTACAGCGATCGACAATTCGTCCAAGTTGTAGTGCACTTGTAACGCGTTCCCGACGTCAGCTTGCGATTGTATTTCCATGCCCTTTTTCAGAGCCTCGTTCGCTTCTCTTCGAACGAGTTTCGTGACTTGCACAACCCATTCGCGCTGCGCATCAACGCATTCAACGCCAACTAAACTATCGTCTGCGTCTAGCTCGACCTCTCTCAATTCGTGGATTAACTTTGCAGCTTTCGCAAAATCAATGTTGCTGCTCTTGTCGTTATTTCTACCACCGATACTACTACCACCGCTACTATTTTCTACGCACACTCGCAAGCGTTGCATCAATTTTACAGCGCGCACGACTCTGTGTAAAACGTCTACGGTCGTCGTCAGCCGTTCCAACTGCTTCGTTTTCGCGCTCACAATCCTATGCGGTTCCACGATTTCCGTTCGTACTTTCTCGGTCGTCTGATGTAACGAGTTCACGCCGTTTCGTAACGTGCGTAATATTTTCTCCGCCTCTTCAATCCCAGTCAATTGGTTCATCAAAACATCGTACGATCGCGTCACTTCGTCTCTCACGGCTTTTTCCAGAATGTTAATTCCTTCGTTCAACGTATTCGACGCCGTTTGCACGCCATTTGAGGAGGCTAAAATCTCCGAAGCGTATTGCGCTGGCGAGAAATCTTCCCTCAAGAATGGTTGAAATCGTTCGTCAGTTTTCAAAGCCAGGACGATGGAATCACCGCTCCCACTCGTTGCGGTCGTCGTGGTCGTCGAAGTCTGCGTTTTCAACTGCGGCTGTTGATGTTGCGGATGCTCTGGAACGTCCATGATGACCGATCGACTCCCCTTTGACGACGACGACGACGAAGGGGTTTATTTATTCGTGGAAGTACGCGATCTTCTTCGTTTTCAAGTCACGAATCTCTCTCTCTCTTCTAAAATTCTCTTTTTTTTTGTTTCCCTCCTCCTCCTCCTCCTCCTTTTTGTCTCTCTTTCTCTCGATCAATTTTTCTGGTTAACAAAAATTCTTCTTGCCCACAAAACGCTCTGTCTCAAACATATTATTCATTTCGTAAAAATTATTGTGGTATTATATATTCCTTCTGTCACAGAAGACTTTTGTTCATAATTTTAATCGCGAAAGATAAAAGAGGAGTACGTAGTAGGAACTTCCTTTTAAGCGGGGGGTAAAACGAGGAAAAGAAAATGATGACGACGACGACGACGAGGACGACGCCGACGACGATGAACGCGCCGGCGAAACCAATCGCACGTCGTCGATGCTCTTCTTCTTCTTCTTCTTCTTTGCTTTGGATAAATAGTAGATACAAATGTAGTTCAACCTCAAGAATGACAACGTATCGTCAAAGCCACCGACGCCAAATCGAACGCGCCGTCGTTGCCGCCTCAGCATCTTCCTCGTCTTTCATCGCAAACAGCGCGACCGCGACTGATGACGACGTCTCAATCGATACGACGACGAAAACGACGACGACGAAAGATACGAATAAATTTAACTGGCAAAAGAACTGGTATCCAGCCTCTCCGGTATCTTTTCTCGAAACCGACGCGCCAAACGCGATAAAAATTCTCGGGTTAGAGATGGTGGTGTGGAAAACGAAAGATGGATGGTCGTGCTTGGAAGATTCGTGTCCACACAGAAGAGCGCCGTTATCGCTCGGGTTTATCGATGCAAACAAAGATGCGCTCGTGTGCAGATACCACGGGTGGGAGTTTGCCAAGGACGGCAAGTGCGTGGACATCCCGATGTCCATCGATGAGAACGCGAATTCAACCGCGTGTAATTCAAAGAAAAGCTGCGCGTCAGAGTATCCGTGTAAAGTACACGCGGGTGTTGTGTGGGTTTGGCCAGAAACAGGCGCGGATGCGTTTTTAGAATCATCGGTAAAGAAGTGCGCGACGGAGAACTTTAGTGAATTGCAAGGCGCAGGCGACAACGAATGGGGGATGGTTGAACTTCCAGTGGGATACAATCCAGCTTTGGAGAATCAATTCGATCCATCACACGCGGAGTGGTTACATGCGAGATACGACCCAGAATCGAACATAAGGAGTGTCTCAGAAATGGCTGATTTTGTCCCGATGACGAAATTTGAATCGTTCGACGATGACACGACGGAAGGTTTCAAAGTGAGACACGGCGGATATAACGCGAAGAATTCAAAAATCAACGCCACGCGCGTATTTACTGCGCCGTGCTCGTCGCGTTCGGAGTACCTCGACGAGAAAGGTAAACCATATCTCAGCGCGCACATCTTATACACACCAACAGAACCGAATCGAACTTTGATGTTCACAAAGTTTCAAGCGTATCAGTTCACTGCCGTGCAAGGCGCCGGAACGCGCAAAGTCTCCGTAGCAGACAAGATTGAAAAATTGCTCACGACGCCCGCGCGTAACTTGTTCAACTTGTACATTCAAAATTTTAACACCATTGGTGACGCGCGGTTAGTTTTTACCGGCTTACAACACGGTGCCGGGAACGCGGCATATACGCTTGGGAATCAAGATATTCGAGCGATGCACGGCGTAGAGAAGGATATGAAAAAACGAGGGAAATGGAACAAGGCGTATTACCTTCCCACGGTTGCCGATAAAGGCGTCTCGGCGTTCCGAACGTGGATGGATAAATTTACCGAAAACGGAAACGTTGAATGGCTCGATGGAAGCGCCGTAGATGCCACTCCGACTGTTTCTGAGGAGGAACAAACGGAGCGATATCATCGCCACACGAAACATTGCCGCGCGTGTAAAGCAGCGTTGAATGAATTGGGAGTCTTAGAAGAAAGGTTACTGTTAGCGAGTAAGGTTTTGTTGGGGACAAGTTTAATCACCGGGTTCGGCGGTGCGCTCGTCGGTAATGAGGGTTTACCTGTGCTGACTCTAAGTCTCGCCGGTTTGAGTCTGTTAGGCGTGGAGGAAGTTCGCGATATGCAACACGAATTCGTCTCGAGCACGCCGCGAAGAGGCGTGCCAAAACCAAAGTTATGGTAAAAATTTTATGTTGTAATCAAACTGGTTATACTACACATGCACGTATGTACGCATAAGTACGTATCTATTTACTCGAGGGGGATGTCTCCCATGTCGTCATCTCCCACATCGTGCGAGTATTTACACGCGTCCCCATTTTTACAACTTCCTCGGGCAAGAAAAATGCACGGAATCTTGGACGTGTCCATTTCGCCCCCCATTGCGTTTTCTTCCGCACCTTCTCTAGTCCATTTCTTTGATTTGCCTTTACCAGCACCCCTGCCGCCGCCTTGTTGCGCAAGCATCATCTGTTGCGCGACGTGATGAGGCACCATCATCATTTGCGTTCGTCCGGCACCTCTTCCTCCTCTTCCGCCTCTCCCTCCTCGACTACCAGCACCAGCACTGCCATACGGAGAAAATCGATCACCATTAGCACCACCACTACTGTTTCTTCCTCTCGATTTACCGCCTGCTCCACCTCTGCCGTCTGGGTTCGTGACTTCTTGCAACGAAGCGTAGCACGTATCGCACAAAGGTGGTTTCGCATCTGGAGCGTTCACCGGGCGAAACGGAACTTCGGTTTGCTTTTCGCAGCCACCACACGGGCCTTTGAATATGAATCTGCCCGTCTTCTCGTCTCGTTTGGTCGTTTCTATCCACCCTTTTAATGTTGGTGCCTGCGGCTGTTGCTGATGTCTTTGGCTTCGTCTGTTGTTATTATTGTTGCCGTGGTAATTGAACTTAGTGTTGTTGGCTCTATAGCAGGTGTCACACACCGGAGGTTTCCCACCTACGTACGGACGAAACGAGACTTGCATGTCTTTCGAGCACTTAGAACACGGTCCTTTATACTGCGCTTTCAGCGCTTCTTCTCCGGTGACGCACATCCATCCATCCAAAGTTGGTTGGTCTTCGCCTTTCTTTTTCGTCGTTGCGTTCGCATCAGTCGTCATCGCCTCTTCGTTGTTGAGCGCATCGATGTCGATGCCATTCGTCGGCGGTTCTGCTTCCATTCTTTTTTTTTTTTTCAATCACACACACACACACAACACAATTCTAAAATGTACTCGTCGTAACAGTTATAATAGTAGTAGTAGTAGTGTTGGCTCTTTTTACGCGGTATCGCGATCTCTGGTTCTTCTTCTTCTTCTGCGTGCTCTTTCGTGACTCGTTTGGTCGTCGATAGCACGCGGTGCTTTGTTAGTGTCCCCGCGCGTGGTAATTTTTATGTGGCTCTTTCTCTCAATTATTTATTTTGCTTTCGATTTGACTGATTTTGCAAACAGTTTTGTGGATGAAAAAAATAATAATTCGTAAAACAAAAAATTCAAAACACACGACCGAACAGTTGTTTACCCCGAGAAAGAGAGGATGAACAGCGAGACGAACGACGACCACGACGACGGAAAAGAAGGAGAGCGAGGCGACCGATGTCGGCATGCCACCGCGGAAAGAAACGAACGACAAAAAGAAAAAGAAAAAGAACAGCTCATCAGAGACAAAGTATTAGTAGATTCGATTAAAAAAGCGGAGTTGGAAGCGAAAGAACACGACGGGGTCAATCTCTCTCCTCAAGTCGCCTCGGTGTTGGGAGAGTTGGTGTTGTTGGAAAGCGAAAAGTTAGCGTTCGATCTGAAAGCGTTTGCAAAACACAGAAATCAAAAAACGATTGCTAGAAAAGACGTCGAGTTGTTCGCTCGGCGTCGAGAGAACTTGTTAGAGTGCATAGAAGACGCGTTGCGGAAAGAAAACGTAGCGACGAAATAGTTGAATAGATAATAATAAAAGTCTCCAAGTATATCCCACATATTATTTTACAACACTACGCTTAAAATCATGCACACGACCCCAATAAATGTCAACGCTGGAATCTTCATCGCATCCGCAGAGCTGAGCGCTTGACCCGCTTTCTTCGAACACTTGTCTAAAATCAACGGCGGTAACACGAGCGTCATCGCACAGCAGCACACGCCGCCGACGTACCCTAGAACGGCGCCAAAATTTGGAATCAACGTTGCGCACAAGGCGGCGAATAAAACAAACGCCGAACGAACAATCAACGCCGGTAACTTAGCCAACTGTTTCGCAGGATCGTTGTTTGTAAAAACGGATTCACATACCACCAGCGCGGATTGCGCCATGATCGGGAACGTGAATAATAAGTTCACGCATAACAAGCCTTTCACAAAGATACCAATCGGTCCTTCCAACATGGTAATGACGACAGATGAGACGTTCGGACCGAAACCGAACGCACAAACCAAACCAAAGAGACAACCAACGATGGCACTCAACACGAACGCTTTAGACGCCGCTCCTAAGAATTTATCTTTCTGCGGCATACCTTGTTGAATCCCAAACAACGTAAAGTGGATGAAGAACAAAAACGCGACGGTGCCAAAAAATCCAGGGAACGCGGCAACATTCGCCACTGGGATCGCCGAAAAACTAGCAGGCATTGAAATTTTCGTCATGGCGGAAACCGCGCACACGAGCATACCGAGCGCCACCGAGCACGTCCCGATTAAAGAGATTATATTCACGCCCGCCATATCACGAATCCAGGATAATCCCAAAATCAATGGCGTGACTGCCGATACCGCTTGAACTTTCGTGATGGTTGCCGCCGTCGCCGATGGTAACATAGCGACTGCGGTTTCAGAAATAAATAACAAGTAAGAAACGGTGATGCCAAAACACGTGACGACGTTTAAAGTTTTGTTCAGATTTTCTCCAAAGGCGCCGAGCGCGACTTTCGTCAAACCAGCATATGTGGAAACATCAGATTCAGATGCGGCGTTGTTATTCACCACGACATCTTGAGCAGCGACCAGCATTCGCAAGGTTTCCATGGATAACACGAGCGAGGACAATAAACACGCGGTAACTAACACCGTCCCACCTTGCGCGAACGCCCACGGCAAGGCGAAACCACCAGCTCCAAAGATGGATTTTATCGTATTTACGACGGCAGCGTTTTCACCGGACGCGTCCGCAGCATCTGCGGCGGATGCCGTCGCAGAAGGCACGACGAGTCTCTTCTTCGCGTTGTTTTCGTTGCTTTTGTCGCCACTGCTCAACATTTTTATCTTTTGTTGCGCGTGTCGTTGACATTGAAAAGAATTCGGTTGAACAACGCACCGAGGTTTTCCCGAAAGACGGGTCATCGTCGTCGTACTCGCGCATCGTCGATTGTTCTTCGAGCGCGTGAACGACGATGGGGAAATGTTGACGTTTCGTTGCGAAAAGACCATCATCGTTTGCATCGTTACGCGCGCGTTGCTGTGCTGCGGATGATTTGCTTGTGTTGCGGGCGTTCTGTTCTGTTCGTGACTCTGCACGTGTGGAAAACACAATGAGGTCGTAGGTCCATACATAATTTTTTTTCATTTGTGCAAATTTGTGTCCCTTTCGTTTTATCGCCAGAACGACACACGTGTGCAAGACGCCAATACACAGCAATACGAGCAATACGGCAATAGCAGACGTACAAAACTAGTACACTAGTATTTGTTTTTAATTTCATTTTTATCACATTTTTGCCACACACCCAGAAGAGAAAAAGAGAGAACGCAACCCCCGCACGAGTGGGGTAGGTGCAACCCTTCTTGGACTTTGGCGTGTTTTACATGTGTTCTGGGAGACCCCACCACGCTGGTATACTTTGAATTCATCGAACAAACACCCAAGCGCACCTCGTAGAAATAGAAGTGGTAGGAAGAGTAGTACATGGTCGCCCCCGCAGCTGGAGGAGTGCTGCTCTTTAAACTGTGGGTCGCGAAGAAAGTCGCCGTGTTAGCCGCGATACGCGCGTTCGGGATTAAACGAGTCTATCGACGGAGCGTGAAATTTCTAGATTATTTCGTCACGCACGAGAAGACGCACGCGAAGTTGAAGAGCATCGTACACAAGACTGCGCACACGACCATGCAATTTGAGGATAGGTTAGCGAAGAAGGCGAGGGAAATGATGGATAATATCGTCAGGACTGGGAGTTCCACGCCACCGAAATAGAAGAATTAGAATATTAGGGAGAAAAAAAGAGGAAAGGGCACTCTCGTCGGGCGTGCGGGAGACTTATTTATGTAACATCATGACACGCAACTTCGTAAGAGATATGCTATAATAACTAATCTTCGTTTCAAACGGCGTCATCGGCTCCAAAGTCAGCGAGAACAACGAGTATCCCGTGGTCGACCAAGACGTCGAAAAAACGCGCGCATTTTTCTGAAACAGCCTCTTGGTCTACTTCAACTCCTTCGTCGTCGGCGTACTTTTCATCTGCAAACAAACGCACGAGTTCTTCGCTAACGCCTTCGTCATCGAGGACGATATAAAACGTGTTCATGTAATCGAAATTAGTCAACGTCGACGTGCTCGATATCTTCATACATTTCGCGTTTTCGAATCCCTTCTCTTCACTCCCTATTTCGCTAAACTCAGTAATTTCTATTGCGCAAAGCCGATTCGCGAGAATAAATGCGCGTCCTTCTTTGGAAAGCACAGGTGTGACTATCTCCTTAATGGAAGCAGTTTCGGTGTAGGCTAAAAGAGTCGACAACGTGTTCCCTAATATCAACCCATTCGAAAATTTCGCATCGAACGGAAGTATACGAAGTAAAGGACATTTTCGTTTCGCATCCGCGATGAATTCTGGGGACGCGCAAAAATTCAGGTGCCGATCGAAAGACATCTCACTTTTTGATTTAGAATCATGTATGAGTTGCCTGTGAACAACCCCACAAGAGCCGTAGCCGTGTAACACGCTAGTAAACCCAGAAAATATACATTCGGCAGTCCAACGAGCTGGCGCAATGTGTGCTAATCGAATATTAATACTTATGCTCACCTCATCTTGACCAGTTTCGCACGCTTCGACTCGATGCCACTCCCCGGGAGAGACTCTGATCATCATTCCCGGATGTAATGTTACGCTTTCGATATCGTCTTCATTAGGCGATAAATCGTATTTATTTTCTCGCTCATCCTTTTTAAATTGACGCTGGCGTAGCACGCGCGATCGATTCCTATTCTTTTCGTAAGCGTTTCTAGGTGCCGTTAAGTTCATACCCGACGCAAGTGGGTTCGCTTCTCCCATTGCGGTCTTCCATTCTTTCTTACCGGTGAGCTGAATCGTATAATTTAAATTCTCGTCCCAGTGCCACTCCGCGAAATCGTTCTCTATTCCTTTTTTTTTCACGTTCTTGGATGCGTAAATTCCAACCTCGATATCGTGCGTGTAGTACTCAATACTGTCGTGCCTCACCAAGCGTTTCGATACCAACATTTGCTTTATGGCTACTGCTCCAGGAGCAAAGCAAAAAGGTTGATTAATGGTCGTCCCATCTTCATGCAGCGCTTCAACCATTTCATCTATTTCCTCTTCGTCCAAGTTTTCGTTGTTTGCATCCCGACAAGTGCGCAACAATGACTTTACATCACCGTTGCAAAATCCCAATTCTAGACAGTTTTGCAGCGCTTCAGATGAGAGAGTCTGGTAAGAGACGCTATTGTGATGTGATTCCACTCTCTCACGAAAGAACGCCTCGACTTCATCGAGATAGCGCGGCGTTGCTATTATATTCTCGCTCCGCTTTTGTCGTTTATTCGCGGGCATGTTTGTGTTCACGTCACGCGTGTTTGTTGTGGTAAAAAGCTATGTAATTACCTACTGGTAAATCTGGGAATATATTTATGCGAAAAAGCGCGCGCTCGCGATACTCAGGTATAGGTAGGTACTAATTAATACGAAAGCAAAACTATTTGCCTCTCCCGCGTCTGCGACGCTTCCTGACTCGAAATATCCGAACGCAAAACAAACCAAGAAGTGCCCCGATACCACCCATAACCCAGGTTTCATCACGCATAGGTTGGTTTTCGTTTCGAAGTAACGAAGACGACGACGTCGAAACAATCGACGACGGGTCGACGCTCAAACCCCTAATCTTCTCTTCATCTTTTTGATTATTTTGAAGATTCAAACGAGCGAATCTATTACCAGCACTGGTGCTAATGCTACCACCATTAGTTTTATCGCCGCCAGTGCTATCAAGTTTGTCAGATATTTTACTGGAAAGAATGGATGACCAGGAAATCGACGATGAAGATGACTTTTTGTGCGTCGGCATCCAGCTTGGCGTGGTGTAAGAGGATTTTGCGTCGTGTAAATTCAATGGGGAGGATGGAGAGCACTTCGTAGTTCCAATATTTCCAGGCTTTCCACCGAGCGTAGCGGAAAATTCCTTAAACGTAACATCCGATCGTCGCTCGGGAGCGTGTCCAATGCCGGTCATGGCGGTATGCAACTCAGATCCTATGGGACAAAGACGTTCTGGACACGAATCTTTCTGTTTCTCTGTATCCGACGCATACTTCACAGCCGAAAGGAGGAAGTTAAAACAGTTAGCAACCATATGGCTCGAATCCAAACAGTTCGAATCACCAAATACGAAAACTCGGCCCTTGCCTACATCCGACAGAGCGCAGACAGCGTAATCTTTTGCTACTCCGCGTCGAGTTGGTGTCCGTTGAGGATGCGCCGTCCCCTGTTCCGCGTCTGCCGCTTTATCAACCATCGATGCAGAGTGCACAAAAGCTCCTTTCGGAGCGCTCATAACATTCGCACCTGAGGATATTCGGACGTTGTCATGTCCAATCTGTGCAATCCCCTCGATGATGCGGTCACCGAAACTAAACCCGAAATCACCGAGAAGATCATTCAAAGCAGGTACATTTGCTCCACCGGTGACGGGCGTCCACCACTCGTGCGTATTGTCATCGAAAAAACGCATCGTGTGCATAGTTTTCACATTATACCATTCACCAAACACGATTAAACCTAATCCAAGAGTTCGAACATCGTTAGATAACTTCTTCCGCTCTTCCTTCGAAAATTCCTCTTCCGCGTCGACAATCAGTATCGACGCATATAGGGTGGCGTCATAACACGTAAAAGGACCAGTCAAAACCTCTAAGAAATATCCGTTATCGAGTAACGAATCATACATACCGTGATAATTCGTGTGTGGATGATCGCCGTGCCAATCTAACACGTCCGCTTTAACGTCTAAATTATCCCGCGGTACGTATCCTGGCGGGTATCTGACGTTATGAAACTGGTCCCAGAGGATGCGCTTTTCTCTCGCTGGCGTCGGAATGATTTTGACTACAATCGGCACAACAACGGTAGAAGAGCGAATTTCTGACTCAAAAACACCGTCGGGTCCCATTGAAGGTGGAGATACAACCGTAAACGAAATAGTACCAGACGCTTTGCCTTGCATCTGCTTGCCACTCTCTTTTACTCGCACGAATATAGCCAAATAGCCACTCCACGGCCAAAGCGTCTCCGAAAATGCAAATCGAACGTCCAAATGGTGTCCCAAATCATGAGATGATGGAATAAAGGTAGGTTCGGCATCCAAAGATCCACGCACACCCATGCCATTCACAATTGTAGCATTAAATATGAGTGGCATCATGGAATGATAGATTGGTTGTTTGCAGTGTGGCCACGCGTACTTACACTCCGTAAGATCAATATTACTCGGAACTAAAGAGGCTCGCGGGACGTATTCTCTTAATATTTTCGCCGAGTTTTCCAAGTTCAATAAACCAGCTCCTTGTTCGTACATGGGAATTTCCGGAAGTCGGACTGCGCCTTCAACTAAAGCTTGCTTCATCGAGGCTGGGTTCAATTTTAACCATCTTTCTCGTTCTGGAACGACGGAAGCTAATAAAGTTACAGCTCCGGCGACTACAGGCGAAGCGACCGACGTGCCAGACAGAGAGCGACAACCACCAGATATTCTACTGCCCAATACATCTTGACCAAAAGCGACGATGTCTGGTTTCACTCTCCCGTAGCCCTCCGGCAAATCCCACGTGGACATACCTCGAGATGAAAAAGGCGCGATACGTTTTTCATAGTTAACACCACCTACTCCGATTACATCCATCATATCCGCAGGGTTGTTGAGAGTACCGTACAATGGTCCATCGTTCCCGATTGCAGATACCATGATGATACCATTTGCGGTGATTTCGTTTACTTTCTCGACGAACGGTAAATCCAAGTAATCCGGTCCACCGATGGATAAGTTAATGACGTGCATTTCAGTTGCGATAGCGTAATTGAACGCGTCGAGGAACCACGAAGTGTACGATACTTGATCATTCGTAAAGACTCGAAACGTGTGAATATCAGCTTCAGGGGCAAAACCTGAACACTGGGGAAATATCGAAGCAATCACTCCAGCAACAAATGTACCGTGCCCCAATCCATCGGCTAATGTGTTTTCGTGCGTCCAGTTTGATCGATCTTTCACTCGTCCTTTGAAATGCGAGTGTTCAGAGTCCACACCGGTATCGAAAATGCCAACCTTGACGTGCTGTCCCTTGAATCCTTGGTTCCATAACAACTCCGCGCTGAAGGCCGTTGAAATTGGTTTGCCTCGGCCAGTTCGACTGTGTAGCCGATTTCTCAAACGTCGACCTTTTCTTATGAGTGTGCTGCTATATATGCTATCCTCTTCAACATCGTCCCCGAGGTCGTTATCGTAGGTTTCTTCACTACCACTACTACTAGTATTATTATTTGTGCTCTTCGAAATATCGTCGTTCTCTACATCATTTTCTTTTGACTTTGGAAAACGCGTCAAACGTGCATCGACGAAGAAATCCTTTACGCCGAGTGCACGCGCACGTGGTTCCGCGAGTGAAGTTTTGAGCGCCGCCTCGCTCGTGGAAGCGACGAGTGCAAAGTCTGTGGGGTATGCTGCCGCTCTATTCTTTCGATCTAATATCGTGTGCTCAAAAGTGTCTGAGGAACCAATTTGGAGTATTCGCTCGAGCGTTTTCCTATGCTCTTTTTGCAACTTGTATGAAGTGAATCGAACGATGTAGTTCTTGGTTGGCTTTATCACGCGTGTTTCTTCCCCTGATGAAACTGCACCGCTTTTTTCGGCATCCAATACAACATTTCCAACGGTATCCACTCTAAGTGTTTCTACAGCAGGGCATTCTCCACTATCCAGGCTTTGGGTACGCGACTTTCTAACCAAACACGCGCTGGCTTCATAATCATCATCACCGTCGACGTTTCCGGTGACAAAGCTCTTTTGAAGGTGACGCTCTCGTACAGCAAAGGCGGAAAAGGTATGCGCTGACACTACGATGGCGATCAGAACAAGCGACGCAGCGCTCCATACCATCGCAATTCCATGCATAGAATTCACCTTATTCGAAGATAATAATAATGAATTTTTGTAAAGGATGTGGAAAGAGGGGGTTCAGTTCAGTTCAGAATTCACCAAAATACACGGCTCGACCTAAAAAAAAATACGAACGAGAGAAGAGTGGAAGAAGTTAAAATGGGCACACAGGATGGTAGCAAGATGTATTCTTCACGATCTACCACGCGCACACTTTGCGTTCGTATTCATGCTGTCGAAGCAGTTTTGCAGCCGCATCTTTACTTCTCCAAGCGAGTTTACGTGCTGCGTATTCGCACTCCACTAACTTTTCCTCATACAGTCGTTTGGCTTCGCTGAGCGCGCGATACTCATCCTTCGTTTTTCGATCTAAAATCGATGCTCGGTTGCGTCTCGCTTTTTCACGCGTCGAAAATTCTTTAGCAACGCGTTGCAAACGGTCTTCGTGTATCAAATTCTCAATGTGCAATCGACGAAGGATGGTTTCATTTTCTTCCAGATCATTCTCCAAAATTTCGCGTTCGTTTTCAACGGAAATGCGTTCGCGTTCTCGCACGTCATCAATTTCTTTATCGCGAGTCGCGAGTAACGCGCTCGCTTTTTCAATCTCAGCTACCTCCGTTTGTGCAATTTCTTCGTATAGCTTCCCGAGCGCAGCGGCGTTTTGCCTAAAAAGTTTGTTTAAACAGTCATCCCTCAAAAACTGCTCAAACGCTTGTTTCGTTTCGATGGCTTCTTTTTCAAACTCGTGTACCTGTTGCTCTGTTTTCCTTCGAATTTCTTCCATCACGCTTTTATGTTGCGTTACGACTTCGTCATAATCTGCGTCTGCTAAGCGCAGAATGTGTAATAGCCGTTCGTTTATTTCGCGTTTATTTGCTATGCTTTCTTTCATTTGCACTTTTTTCATCGCTCGGGCGCTCTTTTTCTCCTCTTTCTTCTCTCGATTCTTTTTAGCTGAAGAGGATATCCATTCTTCGCTCCTAGTTTCTATTTCGTTGTTCTGTGCTATATGAACGTTATCTATGCGGTTTCCGTTAGTCTTCACCAGCGCTTGTTCACTTTCACTTTCACTTTCACTTTCGTTTTCGCTTTCACTTTCGTCATCCTCTTCCTCCGAAGTCGTAGTCGTATTTCTCTCGTTCGTCGTCGAGTTACTATTAGTCACACTATCGTCGCTAACTATGTCCATTTTTTTCCCCACATCGTCGAGCATTTCAAAATACCAACTCATCTTTGCGTCTTCCGCGATGTCTGTGCGCACTTCGTGCCGTAGCTTTGCATGCGTTTCCGCTCTTTGCGCTTCATTTTTTGTTCTCTCGGTCAAAACGTTTTGCTTTTCTTCTTCTTCTCTTTTTTCCTTTTCTATGCTCTTTTCCAAAACCGTTTCCATCTTTCGCCGCGCGCGCTCGATAATCGTTTCTAGGTTCTCAAAGCGCGCGTTCTCTGCGTGAGTAGCGTTGACCTCTGCATCGTGTTCATTATCTTCCGTGAGACAGGAAGTAAGGAAGAGAAAGAGAGAGATTTTTGTTCTTTGGTGAGTGCCTGACTGAGAGATACCTAAAAATACAAAGAAAAAATGATAGGAAAAGGAGCGCGCGAGCACGTACCATTCGCTTCCCCCTGGTCCCACAGAAAACTCGTCGACAGCGAATCCGCTTTTTTCTCGCGCTTTTTTCTCGCGCGTTCTCTTCTCGCGCGTATTCTCGACGCGCGCGCGACGGATGCTGCGGCGTCCATATTTTATTTTTAGTTTCTTCTTTCTTTCTTTCTTTCTTTCTTTCTTTCTTTCTTTTTGAAGATGAATCGTTGTCGGTTGTGCTCATCAAAAAACAATTTTTATTACGACCAAAACACGAATCTCCTCGCCCCCCCCACCACAAAACAAAAGCAGCCAAAAAATTGTTTCTCTCCCCCCCCTCCTCCGCACTCGTCCTCGCAAACTATAATTTATTGGTGTTGGTGTTTAAGAGAGAGAGAGAGAGAGAGAGAGAGAGATCGCGAGAGTATCATGTCGATAAATTTTTCGAAACTTCTCGTCGAGGAGATCGCAAAGAAGAAGAAGAAGAAGAAGAATGAGAACACGACAACAACAACATCGTCATCACAAACAGACGACTATAACGAAAAAGCGGACGAACGCATGAGCGATGAGCTGTTCTTCACGCAGTTCTTCACTCGGAAACCAATCGCGGATTGGGATACATATCGAGTTTACAAGCGAGATAAACCAAGTGAATGCATTCCAGGTTTGTTTTATGTGCCAGAGTTCATACACGAAGAGGAAGAGCGACGGATAAAACGAGCGATTCGTAACGAAGGAGGAAGTTGGGTACAAAGTGGGAAGAGACGCATATTAAACATACCGGTGTCGGAGGGCAGCGAAAATACGCCGTTATGGATTAACGCGTTGAAAAAATCTCTGAGAGAAACTTCGGCAATGAGTGGTGTAAACGAGGCGAATCACGTCTTGATAAACGAATACAACGCTCCCGCCGGCATCGATCCTCACTTCGACGGCCTTGTCTACAATCCGCACGTCGTCATTCTCACCACGACGGGAAGGGCTTTGATGGATTTTTGGCCGAAGGAAGAGGAATCAGCGAACGAAAAAGAAGGAGAAGAAGAACCAGTCGCGCAAGTACTTCTGCAACCGCGATCTCTTTTGATATACAGAGATGAAAACAACGATACAAACGGTGCCTATTTCTTACGGCACGGCATACGCCACTCGACCGTTGACGATGCTTCTAAGGCACATCCGCCATCCGTGGCTAAAATAATAGAAAATGGTGAAGAGAATGTTGCAAACTTGAACAGAAGCGCGTTGCGACATTCTGTTGTGTTCGTAAAGAAGAATATAGCTTACTAGCACTAGTAGTTCAAAATAATAGATATAGATATAGACACGCGGGAAGAACAAGAACAAGAAAAAAATAAAGTACGTACGTAGGTACACGAATGAATATTAGTACACGATTTTTATTAACATCTCCTCTCTGAAAAAAGACATTATCATCACCATTACGGAGGACTCCATGCCCCATATTTCTTCCAATCTTTGATCCCTTTTTTGTTGAAGAAGTGTCCTTTCGGGTAGTATCGCGGTTCGTTCGAAGCCACCGCGCCGAATTGTTTCGAAAGTTTCATCTGAATAGCCGGAATCTCGTACTTGATTTCCTGAGTCAAATCTGGTTCATCGGAGATGTAATGCAACCACTGATGCCACTCTCTCGGCACATTAGCTGGGTTATAATCGTTTAAGTCTTTGTACTTCACCCATCTCGATCGACCTTGTTGATATTTCGTGTTTTCGTAATACTCGTTCCCGTGTTGATCGGTCCCGACTAGTCTACCTTTCCTCGAGTTTAACTGCCACACGGAACCATCTAAAATAGACGTTCTGTTGTTTTTGGTTCCACAATACGAGACATGTTAGTGATGCGATGGATGTATACACGCGCACACACATACATATTATGTGAAAGAAAGAGAGAAGAGAAGAGAAGGGAAGGGGCGACCCTTTTTTCCTCGGAAAAACGGAACAATACGAATGAATGAAACAGAATAGAAACGATATGATAAACACGCACAAAGTCGAGTAGCCGCTCTCCCGCGAAGACGCGGCGTTTGACAGAAGCAGCGCTTTGCTCGTGGTCGTCGCCGTCGCCGCTCTTCTCGCTAGTTCTCTTTCCGTTCGTCGCAAAGTTGAAGCGAGCATGTGGTTTTATTATTTATTATTTTTAATATTGTGTGGGTTTCATTCTCCCTTTTCTTTCTTTTTTGAGAGTCTTTTATCTCCTTCCTCCTCCTCAAAACGCTCTCAAATAATCGTCCCGTCCGTATTATTATTAATTAATCCACCGCAGAAGACGGACGCTGTTTGTGTTGGTGTGCACGCATAGAACAGAACACACACACACGCACACATCTTCGAGCGCTTACCCGCACCAAAAGAAGAAGAAGAAGAAGAAGAAGAAGAAGAAGAAGAAGAAGAAGAAGAAGAAGAAGAAG
>MDSZ01014959.1_pt1 | contig 20117 bp, 20 predicted proteins | sample 811201 | NCBI WGS metagenome assembly MDSZ01 (sample SAMN05326647, study PRJNA326480) | marine metagenome | isolation source: seawater | place: Indian Ocean: North | collected 2010 | reverse complement strand
TTTAGCCACTCCTTCTGCGACAACGCTTGCACCTGGCCACGTTCATCACGAATTGGAGACAGCAGTGGAGGCTGCTGACACTGGAGCCGTCCATCACGCAAACAACTGGCGAGTTGAAGCACCGGTCCCTGGTGTCGCACCACCTGGCTGAGGGAGGCCTGGCATGACCGTTGCATGGCAAAGACAGGACTGCTCTGCTCACCAACCGGAGGAAGTTGAGCAGGGTCACCCACAAACACCAAACGGGTCTTGAAGGGATGGGCGCACTGCAGAGCAATCCCGAGCAACGTGCTGTCCACCATTGAGGCTTCATCAATCAGCACCAAGCCAAGATGCTCCAGGGCCAGGGCGGTTTGTTCCGTGGGCTCACAGAGTTCAGAATCGCCCGAACGTTTGAGCTTCAGCCTCAGCAAGCGATGAATCGTTGAGGGATACCAGGTGGGGTTCAAACCCTCCAGATCCAATGCTTGACGCAACACGCCAACCGCCTTGTGGGTTGGGGCCACAACGGTCCAACACAATCCGCTGGCTTCGACCTGACGCAAAAAACGCATCGACAGAAACGTCTTTCCGCTTCCCGCGAATCCACTGAGCACAAATGGCGTTCCATCGGCGGACCCCTCGAGCCACGCAGCAAAGGCCTCGGCAGCAGCGGCCTGATCAGCGGTGAGCTCCGCAGTGGGACTCACCCGGGACCAACTCCAAACAAGCCCAGCAGGTGAAGAGGCGAGCCGAGGTATACAAGGCCAGGCAGGGCTAACGCTGGACCAATCAGGCTGCCGACCAACACCTCAAGGCGACTGTGGCCGAGGCTTTCTTTCAAGGGTTTGGCAGGGAGCTCAGGCCAGAGTTGATCAGGCAGAGCATTGACGCGCTGGGCGGTAAAACCTGCGGCCCGACGAATGCCACTGGCGTCGTACATGACCACAAACGAGACCATCGCCGCCAAAGCAAACAAGGGATGATCAAAGCCCAGGTTCCAGCCGATACAGGCTGATGTGCCAGTGACCAAAGCTGAATGGCTGGATGGCATGCCGCCGGTTTCGATCAGAACAGCAGGTCGAAATCGGCGGTGCACCACCAGCTCAATCGCCAGCTTGGAAAGCTGTGCAGCACCGCAGGCAATCAAGCCCCAAGCCAGGGAACTGTTGTCCAAGAACTCAAGCAGCACGTCATGGGTGACGTTGGGGTCAATCATCGATCGCGACTGGTGATGAAGTCCGCCAAGGCCAGCAAAGGCATGGCGCGATCCGCCCAAGGTGCCAAAGCATCCTTGGCCTCCTTCACCAAAGCGTCGGCCCGTTGCCGTGATTCATCTAAACCCAACAACTTGGGATAGGTGGTCTTGTCTGCGATCAGATCCTTTCCGGCGGTTTTACCGAGCACCTCACTGCTGGCGGTGATGTCGAGGATGTCGTCGATGATCTGGAAGGCAAGACCAATCCCTCGGGCGTAGACGCGCAAGGCCTTGATCAAGGCCTCATCAGCTCCAGCGATCATCGCTCCGGTAATCACACAGGCACTGAGCAGCGCCCCGGTTTTGTGGAGATGGATGTACTCCAAGGTCTCCAGAGTCACCTCCTTGCCTTCGCTCTCCAGATCCACCACCTGGCCGCCAACCAAACCAGGTGCTCCAGCAACAAGCGACAGTTCACCGACAACCTGAAGCAGCCGTTCCGGTGGAACCCCAGGACTGCGAAGGGCCACCATCTCAAACGCGCGCGTCAGTAGAGCATCACCGGCCAGGATGGCGATGGCGTCTCCGTACACCTTGTGGTTAGTGGGACGACCCCGTCGAAGGTCGTCGTCATCCATGGCGGGGAGATCGTCGTGGATTAACGACATTGTGTGGATCATCTCCAACGCAACCGCCGTCGGCATCGCCTGACTCACGGTGCCGCCAGCAAGCTCACACGCCGCCAAGCAAAGAATTGGCCTCAAACGCTTACCGCCCGCCAGCAGTGAGTACCGCATCGCTTCTCGGAGCGATTCAGGTCGCTCCGGCCCCAAGGATCCATCCAGAGCGGCCTCAACGGTCTCCTTAGACGTCTTGAGATAAGTCTTGAAATCAAAAACGTCCGGCTGCGACGGGACGTGGTTCGAAGAAGTCGCCGCGGCGGTCATGAATGAACCGGTACTGGCCGGATTCTCTCAGGCCAGCCCCTACGCAACTCAAGGTGAGTGAAACAACGACATCGGCACCCAATCCATTGGATGGGGCACGCGCATTTCATGGCCCCGTCCTGAGGCGGTGGTGATGGCGATGTCGTAGGAGACGGAGTAGCGCGGAGATCCGCCTTCATAGGGCGTGACCCGGTGCCTTAGATCCGACGGAAAAAGCAACAGTCGATGCTGTTTGGGAGCGAACACTCCTCCGGAGACGGCCGCATCGCTGAAGGGAATGGCCATCACATGGCTGAAGTAATCATCTGGGGCACGAAACTCCAACTCCCCAGAAGAATTTTCGGCTTCCGTTTTCACATAGAACACCGCACTCAACTGAGCATTGCGATGGGTGTGCAACTCAACCTCGCCACCGTTTTGAGCGCAGACGACGGGCCAAGCCTTCTGAATATGACTCTCGAGGCCATGCTCCGGTCCCAGCAGTAATTCGAGGTACTGAGACACGTGCAGGGAAAGCTGCTGATTGAGCCATTGAAACGATGGCGATCGATGCAGCTGATCCAATCCCGCCGCGCCCAACAGATCACCGGTGAGGTTGTTGCGGTCATTGAACTGCTGTTGACCAAACACCTCTTGGTCAAAACAGGCGAGTTCGGCCTCCATACCGGCCGCAATCTCCGAATCCGGCTGAAGATCCGCATGCAGCACCGGTGTCGGAAACAGCCACTCCACAACCATCGGCAATTCAGACGATCAGATCGTCAAGACCATGCTCGAGATCATGACGACGACACCAGGCGACGACCGTATTCACCAACAACATCGTCACGGTCATCGGACCCACACCACCCGGAACAGGTGATAGAGCTGCCGCAATGGACTCCACGTCAGCGGAGCGCACATCGCCGCAGAGTCCACCCTCTGGCTTGCGATGAATCCCGACATCGACCACCGCAGCCCCAGGCTGCACATGCTCCGAGCCAATCATTTCGGGACGACCAGCCGCAACCACAAGAATGTCTGCATTGCGGGTGTGGGCGAGCAGATCAGCCGTTCTCGAATGCGCCACGGTCACCGTGGCATTGGCCGCTTGAAGCATCAATGCCATGGGCTGCCCGACGAGGATGCTGCGGCCAATCACCACAGCACGCTTGCCGGCCGGGTCAATCCCGTTGCTTTTGAGTAAGGCCATGACGCCGGCCGGCGTGCAGCTGCGAGGGCCGGGCTCTCCTTTGAGCAACCGACCAAGGTTCAAGGTGTGAAGACCATCTGCATCTTTTTCCGGATCGATGGCTTGCAACAAGGGCGTTTCATCCAAACCATCCGGTAAGGGAAGCTGCAGCAAAATCCCGTCGACCCTTGGATCAGCGTTGAGCTCCTGGATGGTCTTCAGCACCTCCGCAGGAGGGGTCTTGGCTGGGAGATGGGCTCCATAACTGGCAACCCCAATCCGCGCGCAAGCTTTCTCTTTATTTGCGACGTAAACCGCGCTCGCGGGGTCATCACCAACACGAAGCACAGCCAGACCAGGCGGCCGGCCGACAGATGACGCCGCGGCCAAGACGACGGCGCCGAGTCGACCCTCCACTTCCTTTGCCAGTGCCTTGCCATCGAGACGCAGGGCCATGCCTTGGAATCACCGCTTCAACCAGCATGCCTGGGCGGAGCAGCTAGTTTGCTGGAGTCAGTCCTGAAGCCGTGGTTTGCCTCCAGCGAGCGCGCAGCCTGTGGCGGCGCTGGCTTCGTCATCAAGCTCCCGCAGGGAAACTGCTGAGCTGGAAGGTGCTTCACCGGTTGGGGCTGTTGCTGCTTTGCGTTGCCGTCAGCGCAACGGCGAGCCTGCCCTGGCTACTCAAACCTGATCTCCAACCCGGTGCCCTGGCGCCCTTTGATGCCGTTGCTCCGAAGGATGCTCTGGTCCGAGACACCACGGCGTTAGAGCAACGCCGCTCCAATCTCGTCGCCCGCTCGGTTGTCCAAGTCATCGATCCAGAGCAGACACGCATGCTGCTCAAACGGCTCGATAGCCAACTGGCGGAACTGCACCAGCTGAATGAGACCGGATCTGCAGCCCGAATTGGTCCGGTCAACCTGACCAAAGCAGAACAGCGCTGGCTGGAACAACTCGAGCCAGATGAATTGAATCTCTGGGAAGAGGCCATCCGCAAAAGCGCCGACCGCATGCTCCGCCAAGGGCTGGTCAGCACGGTGGCCGGATCTCAGTTGAGGGAAGCAGCATCACTACAACTGGATGCCATCCCCCTCGAGGATCCAGAAGCCCGAAGCCTTGGCAGCAAACTTTTAGCGAGCAGCCTGGAAGGCCGCAGCAATCTGCGGACGGACCCCGCCCTCAGCCGTCAACTCATCGAAGAGCAACTGACCAAGCAAGGCATTCCAACCATTGAAGTCAGCCGAGGGGATCTGATTACACGCAAAGGTGAGCCAATCAGTCCCCAGGCTTACGACGTACTGGATCATTTCGGAAAAGTGCGTCGCGAACCTCAGCCAACGGTGTGGCTCGGACGCTTTTTGGAAAGCCTGATTGGTTGTGCTGTGTTGCTGCTGGTGATGCGGCGTGATCGGCCTGGCCTGGAAGTTCGTCACGCGGTCCTTGCCTTAGGCCTCCTCTTTCTCGTGCAGGGGCTCAAAATTTGGTTCGGAGCCACGGTGAGTCCCCTCGCTGTTCTGGTGCCACCCACCCTGGTGCTAACAGAAGGGTTGGGCACCGGCTGTGGGCTGATCTGGCTAGCTGTCGCCAGCATGATTTGGCCAGTGCCGGTAAATGGACTGAGTGAGGGGCGCCTGGTGGTAGCAACAGTCGTTGCTGCCACCGGAGCCCTGTTGGCGGGGCGGCAACGCAGTCGAGGACAGCTCCTGCAAATGGCTCTGCTCCTACCGATGGGAGCCTTGATTCTTCAATGGCTGCTACTCGTTTTCCAGCCGGTCACCTCCTGGCGGGTTTGGGGTTGGAACAACCCGAGCCTTGATGAGCTCGTCGCTGAATCACTGCTGCTCGGCCTGTTGTTAATGCTGGGGCTTTTGGTGATTCCAGTGCTGGAAGGATTCTTTGGGCTTCTCACCAGAGCACGGCTGCTGGAATTGGCAGATCAGGAGCGCCCGCTGCTGAGGCGCTTGTCATGCGAAGCACCTGGCACGTTCGAACACACTCTGATGATCTGCAGCTTGGCCGAGGAAGGGGCTCGGGCCATTGGAGCGAATGTCGATTTGATTCGCACTGGGTCGCTCTATCACGACGTTGGCAAGCTCCATGCCCCGAACTGGTTCATCGAAAACCAAAAGGATGGACCGAACCCTCACGACGCCCTGGATGATCCAGAAGCAAGCGCTGCTGTGCTGCAAGCCCATGTCGATGAAGGCTTGAAGTTGGCCCGACGCCACCGCTTACCCCTCCCAATCGCGGACTTCATTCCCGAGCACCAAGGCACATTGAAAATGGGCTTTTTCCTGCACAAAGCCCGTCAAGCAGATCCCAACGTCGACGAACAACGTTTTCGATACAAAGGGCCTGCTCCTCGATCGCGAGAAACAGCGATTTTGATGCTGGCCGACGGCTGCGAAGCCGCGCTTCGCTCGTTGCCCCCCGAGACATCCGATGCCGAAGCCAAGGACACGGTGCGTCGCATCGTGATGTCACGCCAACACGATGGTCAACTCCGCCGCAGTGGTCTGAGTCGGTCTGAAACCGAACTGGTGATCCGCGCTTTTGTGCAGGTGTGGCGACGCATGCGACATCGGCGCATCCCCTACCCGATTCCAGCCCGTCGCCTCTGATCAGCACTACGTCGTTGCTACCAGGGTGTCGCGAGGGAACTGCGCAGACGCAGGGAGTCTCCCGTGAACGGATGGCATGCAGAAAGGCCGATCGCGTGGAGATGCAGGCGCCCTTGGTGGTCAGAGCCATAGATCGGGTCACCAAGGATGGGGTGTCCGATCCCCGCCAGATGGGCACGAAGCTGATGTGAGCGCCCGGTCCGAGGTGAAAGCCAGAGTTGCGTCCATCCCGTGCCAGATCGTCCAGAGCGCCAAAGGGTGAGTGCTGATCGACCCTCAGGATGGGCGGCATAACGCGGAGGGTGGCGCGACACGCGAGCTAGGGGGAACTGAATGCTGCCGGATCCCTTCAGGCAGCCGTGCACCCGAGCCAAATACAACTTGCGCATTTGCCGTTGGGCAAACAGGGCACTCCAACGACGAAGACTCTCCTTTCCACGAGCAACCATCAGCAAACCCGAGGTATCCCGATCCAGCCGATGAATCAGATGCAGATCGCTGTCGTGCAATCGCAAGCGTGTGATCAGAGAATCCTGCTGATGCTCTCCAAGCCCTGGCTGAACCAGCAACCCGGCCGGCTTATCAATCACCAGGAGCCAAGGATCCCGAAAACACTCCACAAACGAGTGATCAACGGTTGATCCGATCACCGCAATGCCGCCAAAACAACGCTTCGACCTGAACAGGAGGAAGCATCTGAACCAACCGAGCCTCCGCTTCAACTTGGTGCTGACTGGAGTGATAAAGCTGCAATTCCTGGAACATCTCTGGGTCCTTCCGGCGCGCCCGATCAAGGGATTGACTAAACAAACCAGGCGGCATCAACGGACCACCCTTACAAAACTGCATCACGTGCGCTGACTCATGCGCCAGCACGACCCAGACCACTTCAGGGTCATTGGGCAAGTTGTTACCGCACAGCAGCAAACTGCGACGAGATTGATGAAACGCACCGAGGAGTCCCTGTGGACAATCCTTGGCCACGAGAGCCTTCACATCGATCTGTCTCAATAGACCCAAATAGCGACCGATTTGATCCCAGCTCGACGCTTGAAGCGGAGTGGCTGTCACCACACTGACCAACGTGGTTGCCGCAAGAATCGGGCCACAAAGACGCAGCTTGAACACCGGAGCTGACCAATGCTGGTCTCATTGGTCTCACAAGCTGACGGTGGGTTGTTCAAATCACCGAACTTTTCCAGATTCCGGAACAAGCTCGCGCTGACACCGGTCAGGACACCAGGCAACTCAAGGGGTAATCAATGGTTCTCCAATCCCCATTCAGGGTATTGACCTCGATCGCGATCCCCCGTTGCTGCAAACCAGGACCGGCACCCTGACCCTTGCACCAGAGTCGAGCATCAGCCAAAGCGAGATCAATGTTGTCGTACAACGCGTCGAGGACGGGATGGGGCTCACCATCGAGCCCAACAAGGCGATAACGCGGTGGAAAGGCCCTCATCAAAGGACGATCCCAAATCTGTCCCTCATTTTGGCATGGCCGATGCTTTGGTCAACATGGAAGACCCACTGAGCCGATCGACAACAGCGGAGGCACGATGCAGAACGCCCTGTTCAGCGCATATCAAACCTTGATGGCCAAAGCTCCTGGAGCTGCCTTTCGAAAAGCGCGGGCGCTTTATCTCAACAAATACTCCTTTCCAGAGAAGGAGTCCTCCAGTGCCTTTCGACTATTTATCTGCCGCGAAACACTGGAGGAAGGATTACGACCTGCCGATGACGGGAACCCCGATCATCAGATCGTCAGCCTGACGACCACCGCCCAGGAGCTTGCCGTTGTGCACTGGCAGAACCCCGCGGCTCCCGATACAGAGGCATTGACGACTTACCTGCGCGAACAGTGGTTCTGGGAGGTGGATCCCTCCGACATAACCCCCTGGAGCGAGCCCTGGTTTCGCGAGGGAGGGCACCAGAGCCGCCTGAAAGCACCCTCAGGGCTGCAGATCAAACAGGAGAGTCTGTTGACGTTGCGCGAATAAAAACCGATAGAAATCTGGACCCTGATTCCGCTTAATCCCTCCATCGCTATCGCAGGGATGACCGTTCTCTTCCGCGTGTCATGTTCTCCAGCTATGCCGAGCGCTACGTCCTGAAAAGCAGCAAGGCCGGACGTTTTTTAAGCGTTAATGCGCTCACCAACGAAATTGAACCCAGCGATTCTTCAGACAAGGCGTGGGTGTTTCACACCCACGACGGAGCCGTCACCCACGCCCTTTGGATTGGCGAGGTGCATGGAGAAACTCCAGATGTTGTTCGGCTGTCATGAACCGTCTTCAGCCATGGATGAAGTGACGCAATCGTCGAGCGTCCTCCCCTTGCTGAGCCTGTAGGTCAGCAGCACTGCGGTCTTGATCAGCACGTTGCTGAGCCGCAATGATGTCGTCGTCATCAACCGATAACCCGCGCTCCTCAGCGAGCTTTTGAAGAGTGGCGGGATCAACCGGTTGACTCAGGCTGATGCGCAGAGCCTCATCGTGGGCACGCATGGACAGCAAGCGATCCAAATCATCCAGGGACATCTCGGGGCAATTCTTCTGGGAAGCGACACCCCATTCAACCCTTCACTGCATCGCCACTGGCGTTGGGCAGGATGAAACGCTGCAGGGCGATAAAGACCACCAGAACTGGAAGGATGGAGATGACTGATCCGGCTGCAACGATTCTCCAATCCAGGGAAAAACTGCTTGAGAGCTGTTGAAGTCCCAGGGGAAGGGTGTAAAGCCCGGGGTCATCCAATATCACCAAAGGCCAGAGAAAGTCACTCCACGTTCCGATAAAAACGAACATGGCCAACGTGATCAGATCAGCCCTGGCCGCTGGGATCATCACGTTCCACCATTCACCCATTCGGCTGCAACCATCCATTCGAGCAGCCTCCTCCAACTCCGTTGGAACACCGAGAAAGCTCTGGCGCAGAAGGTATAAACCGAAAGCTGTTGCCGCTTGCGGAATCACCAGAGCCATCAGTGTGTTGCGCAGACCCAGCTGAACCATCAGCAAATACAGGGGAATCATCACCACCTGGAATGGGATCAAAATGGTGGCAACCACAAGAGCCAGCACAAAACCTCGACCGGCGAAACGCATTCGCGCGAGTGGATAGGCCGCTAAAGAGCAAAACAAAAGATTGGCAACAACGGCCAAACCACTGACAACGGTGCTGTTGAACAGATATGTCGTCAGCGGATGATCACTGAACAACCGGCGGTACGCATCCAAGCTCGGCTCGAGAGGCAGGAGTGCCGGTGGGCTGCTGAAGATATTTTCTGCAGGGCCCTTGAGCGACGTGCTCACCAGCCAAAGCAGTGGAATCAAGATCAACAGTGCCAATGCAATCAACAGCACCAGCTGGAGCAGACCCAGAAGAGAGCGACGCATGACCGGACTCAGAGGGTGGGACGTTGCTCCATGGTCACAGGATCTTTTTGGGGATGCAGCGGTTGCTTCGCTTCGCCAGCCACCAGACGATTCAAAGCATTCACGAACGCCATGGCAGCAGCGACCACAACATCGGTATCGGCGGCATGACCGGAATACAACGAGCCCTCCCGACGTAAACGGATGGTGACATCTCCCATCGCATCAATCCCTTCAGTGACGGACTTCACTGAAAACTCAATCAACTCATTCGGCACACCGGCGACGGAATTGAGAGCCCGACAGACGGCATCAACTGGGCCGGTCCCGACCTCGGACAAGGTCTGCTCCCCTCCCTGCTCATCCGCCAGCGTGACGGTGGCCGTTGGTCGCATGCTGCTACCGCAGCTCACCTGAACCAACTTGAGTTGGAAGCGTGCGTCCGGTTGCTGCACTTGCTCGCTAACGATCGCCTCTAAATCACGGTCGGTGATTTCTCGCTTGCGATCAGCCAGGTCCTTAAACCGCGCGAAGGCCTCATCCAAATCCTCGCGGGACAGGTCGTAACCAAGCTCCTCTAAACGGGCGCGCACAGCACTCCGGCCGCTGAGTTTGCCCAGAGAAATACGGTTATCGCTAAGCCCAACGGTGCGGGCGTCGATGATCTCGTAAGTCAGACGATTTTTCAGGACACCATCCTGATGAATGCCCGATTCATGGGCGAAGGCGTTGGCACCAACGATGGCCTTGTTGGGCTGAACCACCATTCCCGTGAGATTGGAGACCAATCGGGAGGTTTTGGTGATTTCTTCGGTACGAACCCCTGTCAACGGTGTCGGACTGTCCTCATCTCGACCAAAGAAGGGGTTGTAATAACGACGGCGTACATGAAGCGCCATCACCAATTCTTCGAGCGACGCATTGCCGGCCCGCTCACCGATGCCGTTAATCGTGCACTCAAGCTGACGGGCACCTTGCTTGACGGCCTCAAGAAAATTGGCCACGGCTAGGCCAAGGTCGTTATGGCCATGAACCGAGAGCACCGCGTCGTCGATGTTCGGGACATGCCGATTGATGCCCGCAATGAGATCGCCGAACTCCGTTGGGGTGGTGTAGCCAACGGTGTCGGGGATGTTGATCGTGGTAGCTCCGGCGCTAATGGCTGCCTCGATCACCTCATAGAGGAACTCGGGATCACTCCGTCCAGCATCTTCACAGGAGAATTCGATGTCCTCGACGAGTGAGCGGGCGTAGCCCACCATCTCCGGCACAATCGCCAGCACATCGGCCCGACTTTTGCGCAGTTTGTGCTCGAGATGAATGTCGCTGGTGGCGATGAAGGTATGGATTCGACTGCGTGGTGCGGGCGACACGGCATCGGCACACGCCTTGATGTCTGCGCGAGAGGCCCGGGCCAATCCACAAATGATTGGCCCCTGCTCGCCTCCGACGACTTGAGCAATGCGCTGAACGGCCGTGAAATCGCCAGGACTCGCAAAGGGGAAACCCGCCTCGATGACGTCAACACCCAGACGAGCCAGTTGCTGAGCGATCGCCAACTTTTCCTCGAGGTTGAGGCTGGCTCCAGGCGATTGCTCTCCATCGCGGAGTGTGGTGTCAAAAATCAGGACTCGTCCTGGGTCCTTGGCCATATCGAGGCTGCGTGGGAGGCGTTAGTCGGACTGACTATGAGTTAGCCAAGTCTAAGCGAGAGGGGCTGATTGTCTGAATACGGGTCTCCCCGACAAAGCGTTCTACATTCACCTTCCCTTGGGGTGATGTTGTGAAGGGAGACGGAGGCGCGCTCGCCCTGGTTCTCCATGCGCATCTGCCCTATGTGCGCTCCGCTCAAGCCGGTTCCCTTGAAGAGGATTGGTTTTTCCAAGCTCTGCTGGAGTGCTATCTCCCGCTGCTATCCGTTCTCGAAGAGGCCGCCTCAGAGATCAATCAGGCACCACGACTCACCGTGGGGCTATCGCCCACTCTTCTATCCCTTCTCAACGACCCGGATCTCGTCCAACGCTTCCCCGGATGGCTTGAGGCACGGCTCGACCTACTGCCGCTGGCTGATGCCTCCCTGCGCCAAGCCGCTGACCATCTAGCGGATCGAATCCGACAACAGCATCAGTCCTGGAAGGACTGCGACGGTGATCTGATCGGACGCTTCGCGGCACTGCAACGGGCAGGCGTTGTTGATCTACTGACCTGCGGAGCAACCCATGGCTACCTCCCACTCCTGCGCCAAAACCCCGAAACGGTACGGGGCCAACTCAGAACAGCAGTCCGCGAACACCAGCGCTTAATCGGCGAACGCCCTCTCGGGATCTGGTTACCGGAATGCGCTTATTACGAGGGTCTCGATGCCTTGATGCGCGATGCCGGTCTGCGGTATGCGGTCCTCGACGGCCATGGCCTGCTCCACGCTCGACCACGCCCGCGATATGGGGTCTATGCCCCAATTTGCAGTCGCAATGGAGTCGCGTTTTTTGGGCGGGACAGTGAGGCCACCCTCCCGGTGTGGTCTGCCAAAGATGGTTATCCCGGTCATCCGGCCTACAGAGAATTCCACCGCGACCTCGGCTGGGATCTGCCATTGGAGGCGCTGAAACCGCTGAACCTTAGTGAACCAAGGCCGCTCAGCCTGAAGCTTCACCGGGTCACCAATCATTCGATCGCCCTGCACAACAAACAGCCCTATGAGCCCGATGTGGCGGCTCATTGCATCAACGTCCACGCAAAGGACTATCTCTCCGGACGCCGCCATCAACTGAATCGGCTCCAGCAAGCGATGACCAACGCCGAGCCTCTTTTAGTGGCACCGTTTGATGCCGAATTATTTGGCCACTGGTGGTTCGAAGGGCCTGCTTTCCTTAAAGCACTCTTTCAGCAAGGACCGCAGGAAGGTGTCCGTTTCACACGCTTAAGGGACGTTCTTCAAGCAGCCCCGAATCTTCAGCTCTGCGATCCCTGCCCTTCAAGCTGGGGACAAGGGGGTTATCACAATTACTGGTTGAACGAAACCAACGCTTGGATCGTGCCTGAGTGGGAGCGGGCCGGAGCAGCCATGGTTCAGCGCTGTAGCCGTGGAGTGGGCAGTGAACAAGCTTTGGCGTATCTACAACAAGCAGGTCGGGAACTCCTTCTGGCTCAATCCTCCGACTGGAGTTTCATTCTCCGCGCTGGAACGACGACAGATCTGGCCCGAGAACGGGTCGAGCGTCATCTCGGACGGTTCTGGATCTTGATGCAGGCGATCGATAACGGAGCGACTCTTTCGAACGACTGGCTTCAGGCTGTGGAGGCGGATGATCGCCTGTTCCCGCTGATTCAGCCCTCGGATTGGGCAAAGGTCGCTAGCTGAGGATCCGCTGCACCAAGCACTAAGCCACGCCGAACATCCCAAGGTGCCAGTGCGAACAGGCGAAGCATCACGCCCATCAATCTCGGCAATGGCAGCGTATTGGTAAGGAAGCCAAACCAATCCTCTTCAGGCAACGCAAAAAAGGTGGCGAAATGACGCCTCAGCAAGGCCTCGTTGAAGCCCATCAAGCGGCTCAGACCAAATTGATAAAGCCGATGCCGCATCACAAACTCCATGGGCCAAAGCGCTTGCCAACCGCGTTGGGCTAAAGCTGCTGAACCAAGCGACGGAGTCGCAAGCGCCTCAGAAATCGCCTTCGCCAGAGCAGGACCCCGTCGCAACAGAGCTCCCACCATGTAGCCCGAAGCAGGGTGCACCATGCTTGCCGATCCGCCGAACGCCAGAACGGGCTGCGATCGATCCGGCAAGGGCAAATTCATCGGGAAGAGGCAGAACTCTTCATGCAGCACCTCGGTGACCACCACCCCACGCGCTTGGAGCCGTTGCTGCAACCGCTGCTTCAACACCGCATAGGGCACACCCGGTGCCAAGGCCAAAGAGGTTTCTTCAACGAAAAACACCCCATCGCCAAAATCCATCGCGTACAGGAATGTGGGAGGTTCCCGCCTCTGGTCCGCACTGAGGTGGTCAGAGCGATAGTCCATCAACACAAAACGATCGGTTTCGATGGGGTTTTTCGAAAACCGCCCCACTAGGCCATAGGCCGCCTGGCCAGCCACAGGGCCCTGATCCGGCCGCTGAATATGCGGCGTACGGGAACCGGAGGCATCGATCACTAATCTCGCCTGGCGTTCTTGACCGGAGCTGCAAACCACTGTGCTGAGAGACGAGTCAACCAACACACGCTCAGTGGTGTCCTGATGCCACAGGACCCCTTCAGCACGTTGTAACCAGTACTCCTGCAGCTTGGCTCGATCAAACAAGCCGTAATCGATGCCATGCGCTGTAGCCAGATCCTGATCTACGCAACCACCAGCACCAAAGTGGCTCACCGTGTCGCTCCAACGATGCTCGAGCAAAGACTCAAGCCCTAAGACCTGCAACTCCTTTGCCCAGATTCCATAGGTGTTCGGCCATGGGGTCTCGGGCGGATTCGGAGCAATTGCCTCCACCACCACCCCGCACTGGTTCAATTCCGAAGCAATGCAGAGGGCGGCGGGTCCACCCCCCAGCACAAGGACATCAGGCCAACCAGCCAACGTCAGTCCTCAACAGTGTCCGAACTGGCTTCCGTGTCAGCAGACTCACTGGCATCGGTCTCAGCATCCTCCTCAGGCTCCGGAGGAACCAGCACCACTTCGGATAAACGATCGCCCTTGTCCAAACGCTGAAGCCGGACGCCGGTGGCAGCTCGCGATTGCTGTGGGATGGCGTCAGCACCCGTTCGAACGATCACTCCTTTCTCACTCACCAGCAGCAGCTCTTCACCAGCCCCCAAGACACGCAGACCCACAAGGGCATCGCTGGCGTTTCTGAACTTGATCGCCCTCAAGCCCATTCCAGCCCGCTTCTGCAGACGGAATTGCGTGACAGGAACACGTTTGCCAAGACCAGAGGCGGATGCCACCAGCACCCAAGGTCCATCGACAGCGACAGTGGTCTCATCGTCTTCAGCGGAGTCATCGCTTGCCGCGACCTGATCGGCGAGCTCGGCCGGCAAGACATCCATGCTCACCAGCTGATCTCCATCACGCAGATTCATGGAGCGCACTCCACGAGCTGTCCGACCAAGCGGACGCAACTCCTCATCGCTGAGGCGGAAATGAATGGTCATTCCGGCACGCGACGCAATCAGCACGCTGTCGCCGGGAACAGACAGGCGCACCCATGTCAACGCATCCCCCTCTTCCAATCCAATCGCGATCAAACCATTGGATCGAATGTTGCTGAATGCAGACAACCGTGTTCGTTTGATGAAACCTCCTTGGGTCAGCATCAACAAATCGGTGTCATCGTTGAATTCCGAGACCGCCAAAAGGGATGTGATCGCTTCCTCTCTTGGGATTGGCAGAAGCTGAACCACAGGGGTGCCTTTTGCCGTTCGACTGCACTGGGGTACGCGATAAGCCGGAAGGGCATACGCCACTCCGCGGTCGCTAAACAGCAGCAAGGTGTCGTGATCGTTGCAGCTGATGAACAGCTTCACCGCCTCTTCACCCTGACTGCGCGTGCCGGCTTTGCCCCGTGTGCCACGACTGGTGGCTTCAAACTCACTCACCGGCATTCGTTTCAGATAACCGGTTTCGGTCAACAGCACGACAGATCGCTCGTTCGCGATCAAGTCGATGTCCTCCAATCCGCCACCGAGATCGAGGATTTCGGTGCGACGTTCAATCGGATAACGCTGCTGCAGCTGCAGAAGCTCGTCCTGAATTAGGCCGAACACCCGTTCTCGACGGCCAAGGATGTCTTTGTAATCAGCAATTTTGGTAACAAGGTCCTCATGCTCAAGGCGGATCTTGTCGGCTTCAAGCGCAGTCAAACGACGCAACTGCATCTGCAGAATTGCATCGGCCTGGATAGCGGTGAGGCCATGGCGATCTTGCAGCTGTTCTCGGGCGGTCGCCGTATCAGAGGCAGCCCGGATCAGCGCAATGATTGGGTCGAGCTGATCAAGGGCGAGCAGCAAGCCCAGCAGGATGTGGTCCCTCTCCTCAGCTTTACGTAAGAGATAGCGCGTGCGTCTTTCGATGGTCTCGACGCGGAAGTCGAGAAACACCTCCAACATCTTGCGGAGGGTGAGCAGGATCGGCTCACCATTCACGAGCGCCAGCATGTGAGCACTGAAATTGCTCTGGAGCGGCGTGAGCTTGAACAGGTTGTTCAACACAACCTGGGGATAGGCATCACGGCGCAACTCAACAACGATTCGCATGCCATCGCGATCGCTTTCATCACGGATATCGGAGATGCCCTCCAACTTCTTGTCATTCACCAGCTCAGCGATGCGCTCAATCAGGCCAGCCTTGTTGGTCTGATACGGCAACTCCGTGATGATCACGGCATCTCGATCCGGACGACCAGGGGCCTCGATGGTCTCGATAGCCGCAACGCCGCGCATGGTCACCGAACCTCGTCCACCGAGATACGTCTCACGGATCCCATCACGCCCGAGGATCTGACCTCCCGTCGGGAAGTCGGGCCCAGGAATCAGGCGCAAGAGCTCTTGATCAGTGAGCTCCGGATTTTCAATCAGGGCCAACAGCCCTGAGATCAGCTCGCTGAGATTATGCGGAGGGATGTTCGTCGCCATCCCCACGGCAATTCCTGCAGAGCCGTTCAGCAGCAACTGCGGGATCCGTGCAGGAAGCACGGTTGGCTCCTGCTGGGAGCCATCAAAGTTATCTGCGAAATCAACCGTCTCAGCCTCAATATCTTCGAGAAGGCTGTCGGTGGTGAGGGCCTGCAAACGCGATTCGGTATACCGCATCGCAGCGGGCGGATCGTTATCGACCGAGCCAAAATTGCCGTGACCATCGATGAGAGGCATCGACATCGAAAAGTCCTGGGCCATTCGGACCAGGGCGTCGTAGACGGCGGTATCACCGTGCGGGTGGTACTTACCGAGAACTTCGCCGACGACGCGAGCGCATTTCCGATAAGGCCGATCACTGGTGAGACCCAGTTCGTACATCGCGTAAAGGATCCGGCGATGGACCGGTTTGAGCCCGTCCCGTGCATCAGGCAGTGCCCGACCCACAATCACGCTCATCGCGTACTCCAGATAGGAGCGCGACATTTCGTTGCGAAGATCCGTCTGGATGATCCGATCGTCGGATTCTCCGGGACCGCCGTTGCCGGGCCCCAATGGATCCGCCATACAAGATCAAAAAGCCTGCATTTAGGTTATCTCGACCACTGCCTCTAGTCCGAAAACCTCAGATAAGCTCCCGGAATAGCTAGGTACTTTTCCATGGGTCCGACAGACGAGCCTCGTTCCGGTGCTCCTGAAGACCCAACTCCAGCGGTGCCCGCGACCGCAGAGGCTGAGACCAAGCCCATAGAAGAAAGTGCTGCAGCGCCAGCCTCGACCACGGAACCGGTTGCAGAAACCGAACCAACCGCCTCCTCAGAACCGTCGAGCTCAAGTGACTCCAGTCCAGCGCCCCAGCCTGAGCTAGCCACACCTCCCAAGGATCCAGCCATCGCCAGCACCGTCAGCATCCCCGCAGACGCACCAAGCGAAGGCGGCGAATGGGAGCTCCTGACCGGAAAGGTGAAGGAGTGGATGGCCAACAACGAATTAAACGAATTCTGGGACAAAACCCAGACCCCAGCAAAGCTGATTGGTGCCGTTGTTCTCGCGATCGTTGTTCTGCAGATCTACAGCGGAATTCTCAACACCATCGATAAGTTGCCCCTCGCGCCAGGGCTGTTGGAACTAGCCGGTGTGATCTGGCTTGGCCGCTTCGCTCTCCAAAACCTCGTTCGCAACAGCGACCGCAAGCGTGTGTTCGACGGACTCCGCAATCTTTGGACGAAAGTGATCGGCAGCTGAGCCGGCCTATACCGAATCCTGGTCTGGTCCGATTGGTAGTTTGATCAGACTTAATCAAGTCGCGCGGTGGACATTCAGCTCGGACGCTCCAAAACCGTTCGCCGGGCCTACGGAATTGACGAAATCGCTCTGGTGCCCGGAGGTCGAACGGTTGATCCGGAGGTAACTAACACCAGCTGGACCCTCGGGGGCATCACACGAGAGATTCCAATCATCGCCAGTGCGATGGACGGGGTTGTGGATGTGGATATGGCGGTTCGCCTCTCCAAGCTTGGAGCGCTGGGAGTCCTCAACTTGGAAGGCGTGCAGACCCGCTACGAGGATCCCAACAGCGTCTTAGATCGCATCACCAGCGTTGGTAAGGACGAGTTCGTCCCGTTGATGCAGGAGATCTATAGCCAGCCGGTTCAGGAAAGTCTGATCCGCAAGAGAATCAAAGACATCAAGGCCAATGGTGGGATTGCTGCCGTCAGCGGCACCCCGGTGGCAGCCATGCGATTTGGCAAAGCCATTGCAGAAGCTGGGGCCGACCTGTTCTTTGTGCAGGCCACAGTCGTCTCCACCAATCACATCGGACCCGAAGGTCAAGACACCCTCGATCTAAAGGCGCTCTGCAGCGACATGGGCGTTCCTGTGATTATCGGCAACTGCGTCACCTACGACGTCGCCCTTGAACTCATGCGTGCTGGCGCAGCAGGCGTGATGGTGGGAATCGGACCAGGCGCTGCCTGCACATCTCGAGGCGTGCTGGGCGTTGGCATCCCTCAAGCCACCGCCGTTGCCGACTGTGCCGCCGCACGCGCCGACTACGAACAAGAGAGCGGCCGGTATGTTCCGATCGTCGCGGACGGTGGAATTGTCACCGGTGGTGATATCTGCAAATGCATCGCCTGCGGCGCCGATGCCGTGATGATCGGATCTCCGATTGCACGAGCAGAGGAGGCTCCGGGCCGAGGATTCCACTGGGGCATGGCAACACCTAGCCCAGTGCTTCCCAGGGGTACGCGTATCAATGTTGGCAGCACCGGCAGCCTGGAGCGAATCCTTCGCGGACCAGCCCGTCTTGACGACGGAACCCACAACTTGCTGGGGTGCCTCAAAACGTCGATGGGAACCTTGGGGGCACGCACCATCCGGGAAATGCAGGACGTTGAGGTGGTTGTCGCACCATCCCTGCTCACGGAGGGCAAGGTTTACCAAAAGGCCCAACAGCTGGGAATGGGCAAGTAAGCAGGGCTATTCTTGAGGAGTGTGCGGGCGAAGGCCCACACACTCCTCACACCCCCCGGCCCGGCGCGCTCGGGCTTTCACTCTTCACGTTACAAGCATCACAGTTCCCATCCGACGAGGCTTTTTCGCCGAGGAAAGGGAATCCCATTGCTAAGTTCTCATTACATCTTTAAAGGCATATGTCCGGCGCTGCTGCAGTCACCGACGCCTCCTTCGAACAGGACGTCCTCCAGAGTGACGTGCCGGTATTGGTTGATTTCTGGGCTCCCTGGTGTGGCCCTTGCCGCATGGTGGCTCCAATCGTCGAAGAGATCTCCAAGGAATTCGAAGGCCAAATCAAGGTTTTCAAGCTCAATACCGACGAAAATCCAAACGTCGCCAGCCAATACGGCATTCGCAGCATTCCAACGCTGATGATCTTCAAAGGCGGTCAGAAAGTTGACACCGTTGTTGGAGCGGTCCCCAAGGCGACTCTTTCCGGCACCATCTCGAAATATCTCTGAGCAGATCCCTAGCAGCGGCGTTTTTAACCCTTGCGTTCAACCCTTGGCTTAATTGACTACGGAATGGGAAATCTCCATTCCGTAGTTAAAGCATTTGAGCGACTCGATCGCACACTTCAAACCGTACGTTCACCACAAGACCTTGAGGGGTGTGACGCCCTCATCCTTCCCGGCGTCGGCGCATTCGATCCAGCAATGGCTCGACTGGAGGCAACAGGTCTGGTCCCTTTCCTACAAACCTGGGGAAATGATCGTCCTCTTTTGGGCATCTGCCTTGGATTGCAGCTTCTTTTTCAATCCAGTTCCGAAGGATCTCGATCAGGGCTCGGTCTGATTCCCGGCCATGTCGAACGACTCCCCGAACAAACGGGAGAACGAATCCCCCACATGGGGTGGGCTCCGTTATCGATTAAACACCCCAGTCCTCTGCTCAACGAGGATGACCCGCTCCAGTGGGTCTATTTCGTGCATTCCTATGCAGCGCAGCCATCGCAGACCAATGCCATTGCGGCAACGGCACCCTTTGGCTCATCAGCGGTCACAGCCATGGTCTGGTCAGGTCGGGTTGGAGCGTGTCAATTCCACCCAGAAAAATCTTCCGATGCGGGCAGCTTGATGTTGCAACGTTGGCTTGACTGGATTGATCGTGGAGCACCAGTTCTGAGTTGAACAGCCAGGGACAACTTCGACTCACCGGAGGAAGAAAACTGTTGAGCCCTCCTGGACGATTAACGCGTCCAACCACGGGGCGTGTTCGCGAAGCGGTGATGAACATCCTGATGCCGCGACTTCAGGGATGCAGTTGGCTTGATCTCTGCTGTGGGAGCGGAATCATGGGCTGTGAAGCCATCCAACGCGGCGCCAGAGAAGTCGTCGCGATTGAAAAAGATCGGCGGACAGCATTTATCGCCAAAAAAAATCTTTTGGCGACAGCTCTTAGCCAACGTCCCTCTGCAACGGTTGAAGTGGTATCTCGCAGCGTTGAGTCATGGCTGGGATTCAATCAACATCCGCACCCTTTCGATCTGATCTATTTCGACCCCCCTTACGGAGCTGGGATGTACACCCGAGTCCTGGAACAGATCAGCACGCAGAGAGTGCTTCACCCAATGGGTTTACTGATCTGCGAGCACAGCAAGGATTGCAGACCTGATCTAGACGAAGGGTCATGGACCATCCATGACCATCGCGATTACGGCAAAACCGGACT
>MDSZ01020629.1_pt1 | contig 20120 bp, 15 predicted proteins | sample 811201 | NCBI WGS metagenome assembly MDSZ01 (sample SAMN05326647, study PRJNA326480) | marine metagenome | isolation source: seawater | place: Indian Ocean: North | collected 2010 | reverse complement strand
CCCAGCCTGTCGATGGTCTATACGCTGTTCGACGTTGGGACGCCACGCGTCTATGCCGATGTCGATCGCCGCAAGGCTGACCTGCTGGGCGTGCCGCCCGAACGCATCTTCGAAGCGATGCAGGTCTATCTGGGCTCCGCCTTCGTCAACGACTTCAACCTGCTCGGCCGCACCTATCGTGTCACCGCGCAGGCCGATGCGGAGCATCGCGGATCGGTGGCGGACATCGCCAATCTAAAAACGCGGTCGAACAGCGGGCAGATGGTGCCGATCGGATCGGTAGCCACGTTCGAGGACAAGACCGGCCCTTATCGCGTGGTGCGCTACAATCTGATGCCGGCGGTGGAAATCGACGGCGACACGCCGCCTGGCTATTCCTCGGGCCAGTCGCTCATGACGATGGAGAAGCTCGCGGCGGAAGCGCCGTCCGGTTATGGCGCTGAATGGACGGGCGTCGCCTTTCAGCAGAAGAGCGCGGGCAATACCGCGGGACTCGTCTTCGGCATGGCGGTGTTCTTCGTCTTTCTGGTGCTGGCGGCGCAATATGAAAGCCTGACGCTGCCGCTGTCGATCATCCTCATCGTACCGATGTGTCTGTTCGCGGCCATGCTGGGCGTGAACCTGCGCGGGATGGATAATAATATCCTGACGCAAATCGGCCTGGTCGTGCTGATCGCGCTGGCTGCGAAGAACGCCATCCTGGTGGTCGAATTCGCCAAGCAGGCGGAGGAAGAACAGGGCCTTTCACCAATCGAGGCCGCGGTTCAGGCGGCGCAGACCCGGTTGCGGCCGATCCTGATGACCAGCTTCGCTTTCATCCTGGGGGCGGTGCCGCTGGTGATCGCGAGCGGCGCGGGCGCGGAATTGCGCCAGGCGCTCGGCACGGCGGTCTTCTTCGGCATGACCGGCGTCACGGCCTTCGGCCTGCTCTTCACCCCCACCTTCTATGTCGTGTGCCGCGCGCTGGGCGATCGCTTCGCCCAGCGCCGGCGCGGGCAGGCGGACGCGACCGCGATCCAGCCCGCCGAATGAGGACGAAAACCATGACAAGGCATTTCATTACGCTGCTGCTCGGCGCCAGTGCGCTGACCGCCTGTGCCGCCGGGCCGGACTATCGCCCGCCCGCACCGCCCGCCAGCGCGGCCGCCCCGTTCATCGGGGCGGCGGACCCGGCGGTCGCCCAGAGCCCGGCGCAGGATCATTGGTGGCGGCTCTATGACGATCCGCTGCTCGACACGCTGGTGCGCGATGCGCTGGCGGCCAATACCGACATCCGCGTCGCGGTCGCCCGGCTGGAGCGCGCCCGCGCCCAGCTGCGCGGTGCGCGGTCCAACCGCTTGCCCAGCACCACGCTCAGCGGATCGCCGACCTATGGCCGCGTGTCCCAGGCGCAAACACTGCCCGGCATGGACCGGGAAAACTGGACCATCGATATGGGGCTGGACGTCGCCTATGAGGTCGATCTGTTCGGCCGGGTCAAACGGTCGATCGAGGCGGCGCGTGGCGATGCCGCAGCGGCCGCGGCCGACGCCGATGCCGTGCGGGTCGCGGTGGTGGCCGATACGGTGCGCGCCTATGTCGACGCCACCGCCTCGGCCGAACGGATCGCTGTTGCCCGTCAGACGGTGGATTTGCTCGACCGGTCTTTACGCATCACCCAGGCGCGCTTTGACGTCGGCCGATCGGACCGGCTGGACGTGGTGCGGGTGACGTCGCTGCGCGATCAGCAAGCCGCGCTCATCCCGTCGCTGGAGGCCGACCGCAACGCCGCCCTGTTCCGCCTTGCCACATTGACCGGCCGCACGCCGCAGGACCTGCCGGACGCGGTGCGCACGGCGCGGCAGACGCCCGACCTGACGCAGCCGATTCCAGTCGGCGACGGCCGCGCACTGCTGGCACGACGGCCCGACGTGAGGGCGGCGGAGCGGCGGCTGGCGGCGGATACGGCGCGGATCGGGGGGGCGACGGCTGACCTCTACCCCCGCATCACGCTGGGCGGGTCGGTCGGTACGACGGCCATTGGCGGCGGCGACCTGTTTGGCGGCGGCCCGCTCAACTGGCTGCTGGGCCCGCTCATCAGTTGGGCTTTCCCCAATCAGGAGGCTAATCGCGCGCGGATCGCCGCAGCGCGCGCCGACGGCGACGTCGCGCTCGCCAGCTTCGACGGCACCGTCCTGCGCGCGCTGGAGGAAACGGAAACGGCGCTGTCCAATTACGCTCAGGCGCTGTCACGCCGCGCCGCGCTCCAAACCGCGCGGGATGAGGCCGCCCGCGCGGCGCGCATCAGCACCGCCCGCCAGCGCGAGGGACGGATCGACTTCCTGACCGTTCTCGATGCGCTGCGCACCCAGGCTGCCGCCGACGCGGACCTCGCCAGCGCGGACCGCAACGTCGCCTTCGCCCAGGTCGACCTGTTCCGCGCACTGGGTGGCGGCTGGAGGGAGAGCTGAACTCACAATTCCAAAGCGCAAACCGCCGCCCGCGGCCTTTGCGCCGATCGCCCGTTACGGACCACCGGGCAGTCGGACTATCGGCTGAGGGTGGGATTCAGGCATAGTCGTACGACATCATCTGTGACAGACGGTGTTGCGCGACTATTCCCGTCGATAAAAATGTCGTTGCGGATACATCATGAAATATTTCGAATAATTGGCCGAAAACCGCGCTATGCCAGCCATTGACATGGCTTACCTCCCGAGCCAAAGGAACCTTTCGCCCCGCAGAGGGTGAAGTATGGAAATGGGACGAAGTGTCAACTAAAGCTGTAATTCTCGCGGGCGGCCTTGGGACGCGTCTTGGTGAGGAAACGTCGTTACGACCAAAGCCGATGGTCGAAGTTGGCGGCATGCCCATCCTGTGGCATATCATGAAGATATATTCGAGCCACGGCGTCAATGACTTCATCATATGCCTGGGTTATAAAGGCTATATGATCAAGGAGTATTTCGCCAATTACTTCCTTCACACCGCCGACGTAACAATTGATCTGTCGAAGAACAGCATGGAAGTCCATGAAAATTGGAGCGAGCCCTGGCGTATCACGCTGGTGGAAACCGGCATGGATGCGATGACCGGCGGTCGACTGAAGGCCGTTCAGCGCTATCTCGATGCGGATGAACCATTCTGCTTCACCTATGGGGATGGCGTCGCCGACATCGATGTTTCCGCCCAGCTGGCTTTTCACAAGGCGCATGGGCGCAAGGCCACGATCACAGCGGTTGCCCCTCCGGGGCGCTTCGGCGCGCTGGAATTTGAAGGCGAGCTGGTGCGCAGCTTCAAGGAAAAGCCTGCGGGCGATGGCGGCCTCATCAATGGCGGCTTTTTTGTCCTCAACCCTTCTGCCGTCGATCTGATTGATGCGCATGACACGATCTGGGAGCGCGAACCGCTCGAACGGCTGGCGTCCGCCAGCGATCTCGTTGCATGGCGTCATGAAGGGTTTTGGCAACCGATGGATACGCTGCGCGATAAGCAGCACCTCGAGGAGTTGTGGCGTGCAGGAGCGCCTTGGAAATCGTGGTGAACGATGATTTCTGGCGCGGTCGCCGCGTTTTCCTGACGGGCCACACGGGGTTCAAGGGAAGCTGGCTGGCGATGTGGCTGGTGCGAATGGGCGCTGACGTCACTGGCTTTTCCCTGCCGGCCGAAGAGGTGAGCCTGTTCCGGCAAGCGAATGTCGCCGCGGGACTCACCCATATTGAAGGCGATATCCGCGACCTGCGCGCCGTGGAGAACGCGATGGTCGAGGCGCGCCCGGAAATGGTGTTCCACCTTGCGGCCCAGCCTTTGGTCCGCCTGTCCTACGATTGCCCCACCGAAACCTTTGCGACCAATGTCCAGGGAACGGCACATGTGCTCGATGCGTGTCGCCGGATAGAGGGCCTGAAGGCGGTCGTCTGCGTCACGAGCGACAAATGCTATGAAAATCGCGAATGGGTATGGCCCTATCGCGAAAGCGACCCGATGGGTGGTTACGATCCTTATAGCGCCAGCAAAGGCGCTGCCGAGCTTGTGATTTCGGCCTACCGTCGCAGCTTTTTCACCGATGGTCCACTGGTGGCCTCCGTACGTGCGGGCAATGTCATCGGGGGCGGCGACTGGGCTGCTGACCGCCTGATCCCCGACATCATTCGCGCGCTGGTGGCGGGTGAAGAGCCCTTTATAAGATCGCCCCGCTCTGTACGGCCCTGGCAGCATGTGCTCGAAGCGCTGGGCGGCTACCTGATCATCGCGCAGCATCTTGCGTCGGGCGATGAATGGGCGGCCACTGGTTGGAACTTCGGCCCCGCCGACGACGATACCCGCCCGGTTGACTGGATCGCCGACCGAATGTGCGCCGCCTGGGGCGGCCCGCGCTGGCGGACCGAGGAACAAATCCAGGTGCATGAGGCGAAGATTCTCAAACTCGATTGCGCCAAGGCGCGGACGGAATTGGGATGGCGACCGGCGCTGCGTCTGGAGGAAGCGCTTGGCTACATCGTTGATTGGCATCGGCACGTCGCAAATGGTGGTGACGCTGCGAAGATTTCAATCACACAATTGGACGCATATCGTACACAACTCGATCGCGCCCTGTCCGGGAGAAAATTTTAATGACTGTCGAAGAGCTGGCGGCCGATCCCGCCGCACTGGCCAGGGATTGCGACGAAACGCAACTGCGCGCCCTGATCCTTGACCTGACCGGCGAATATGCCCGCCGCTTCCATGCAACGAAGCCGTTCGTACCGGGACAAAGCGCCGTGCCGGTTTCAGGCAAGGTCTATGACGAGAGTGACATGCGCAATCTCGTCGATTCCTCTCTCGACTTCTGGCTGACCACCGGCCGTTTCAATGAACAATTTGAAGCACAACTGGCTCAACGGCTGGGGGTGGCGCACGCATTGACGACCAATTCCGGTTCGTCCGCCAATCTTCTGGCGCTCTCCACGTTGACATCGCATTACTTCCGCGGCGACGCGCTCAAGCCCGGCGATGAGGTGATCACCGTTGCCACGGGCTTCCCGACCACCGTAAACCCGTCATTGCAATATGGGCTGGTGCCGGTGTTCGTCGACGTTGATATCCCGACCTACAATATCAAGCCGGACATGATCGAAGCCGCCGTCAGCGACAAGACGCGCGCCATCATGATTGCGCATACGTTGGGCAATCCCTTCGACCTGGCCGAGGTGATGCGCGTTGCCGAAAAGCATAATCTGTGGGTCGTCGAGGATTGCTGCGACGCGCTCGGCGCTACATATAATGGTCAGGGCGTGGGCACGTTCGGGCATATCGGCACGCTGAGCTTTTACCCCGCGCATCATATCACCATGGGTGAGGGCGGGGCCGTTTTTACCGACAAGCCACGCCTCAAGCGCGTCATCGAATCGATGCGCGACTGGGGCCGCGATTGCTGGTGCCAGCCGGGCATGGACGACACATGCGGCAAGCGCTTCGCCCGCAAGCTTGGCAGCCTTCCTATGGGCTATGACCATAAATACACCTATGGCCATGCAGGCTACAATCTCAAGATCACCGATATGCAGGCGGCCGTGGGCCTCGCGCAGCTAGGCCATCTCGACGGCTTTATCGCCGCACGGGCCCGTAATTTCGCCGGCTTGACCGAACGTCTTCGTCAATTCGAAGATGTGCTGATTTTGCCGGAAGCCACGCCCAACAGCGAGCCATCCTGGTTCGGCTTCCCCATCACGATTCGCGCCGAAAGCGGCATCAATCGTGAAGAGCTGGTCAAATATCTGAACCGAAAGAAGATCGGCACGCGGCTGCTGTTCGGCGGAAACCTGCTGCGGCAGCCTTATATGAAGGGTCGTAACTATCGCGTCGTTGGCGATCTTACAAACGCTGACCTCGTCACCACCAACACCTTCTGGATCGGGCTCTTCCCCGGCCTGACCGCGGATCATCTGGATTATATGTCCGAAGAAATCGGCAATTTTCTGCGCAACGCGGCCTAAGCAGCCAGGCGCCCAAAGGGGTTCTTAGGAGAATAAATGTGAACAAGACCGAAAAGCGGATGCTCGCCATCTTGGAGGATGCCAAGGCCAATCACGGCGTCGTCGCCATCAAGGCTGAATTCGAGGCAGAAGGCACGCGAGTCGATGAACTTCAAAGGCTGCTTGAAATCACCCGCCGGGCGGGACTGAAGGTCGCGATCAAGATCGGCGGATGCGAAGCGATCCGCGATTTGCTTGAGTGCCGTCTCTATGGCGTCGACTATATCATCGCCCCGATGGTCGAAACGCCCTATGCGCTCAAGAAATTCATTGACGCGAAAAACAAGGTGTTTCCGACCGACGAGCAGCAGGACATCAGCTTCCTGTTCAATGTCGAAACCCGCCAGACCTATGACAAACTGGCGGAGATGGGCGAAGTCGCCGCCTCCGGGCAGGTCGGCATGGTGTTCGGCCGCGTGGATTTCGCCGGCTCGATGGGCTTCACCCGCGACTTCGTGAACAGCGACGAAATGACAGGCTATGTCAACACAGTCGCCGATGTGTGCCGCGACCGTGGCCTGGAACTGGTCATTGGCGGCGGCGTCAGCCCCGCCTCGGTTCCGCTGCTCAGCGGCGCGCGCGCGCGCCGGCTCGACCGTTTCGAAACCCGCAAGGTGATATTTGACGGCGCCATCCTGGAAAATGGCGATGCCGCCGCGGGGATGGAGGCCGCGATAGAATTTGAGCTTCTTTGGCTGAAAAACAAGCGCGACTATTACAAGAGCATCAGCGCCGAAGACGAAGCGCGGATCGAGATGATGGAAGCACGCCAGGCGACTGCCGCCAAGGTCGCGGCCTGACTTCCATGGCCAAAATGCGCGTCGCGGACTTGATCGCCCGCCTGCTGGTGGAGCATGGCATCACCGGTTGTTTCATGCTCACTGGCGGTGGCGCCATGCATCTCAATGATGCCTTTGGCCGTGAGAAGGGGTTGAAGAAGATCTTCACCCATCATGAGCAAGCCGCGGCGATCGCAGCGGAAAGCTATTGCCGCCTGTCGGGCAATCCCGCAGTGTTGAACGTCACCACCGGCCCCGGCGGCGTCAACGCCCTGAACGGCGTCTACGGCGCCTATGTGGATTCCATCGGCATGGTCGTGGTGTCCGGGCAGGTGAAGCGCGAAACATGCGCGCCTAACTATCCCCTGCCCTTGCGCCAGCTGGGCGATCAGGAAGTCGATATTGTGTCGATGGTCCGGGGAATCACCAAATATGCTGTGGTTCTCAATGACCCGCTGGACGCGCGCAAGATCGTAGAAAAGGCGATCTACCTATGCCGCCGCGGTCGACCCGGACCGGTGTGGATCGACGTTCCAATCGACGTTCAGGCAGCGCCGGTCGATTTCGACGCGCTGGAGCCGTTCGATCTGGCCAGTATCGACCCTAGTGACGAGGCCGCCAATACTGCCGCGGAACTGAACCTCCTGGAAGGAGAGGCGCTCAAGTCGGAGACTGCTGCCCTGCTCTCCGAACTCTGCGCGGCTGAGCGCCCCGTCATCCTCGCCGGCGCTGGTGTGCGCATATCAGGACAGCACACGCAATTCCTGGAATTTGCAGAACGCTTCGGCATTCCGGTCGTGACCGGCTGGAATGCGCATGACGTCATCGCCAATAGCCATCCGCTCTATGTCGGTCGGCCAGGCACGGTTGGCGACCGTGGCGGCAATTTCGCAGTGCAGACGGCCGACTATGTCCTGGTTTTGGGATCACGGCTCAATATCCGTCAGATCAGCTACAACTGGAAGAGTTTCGCCCGAAACGCGAAAGTCGCCATGGTCGAGATCGACCAGGCCGAACTGGACAAGCCTACCTTGAATCTCCATCGCCCGGTTCACGCGGATCTGCGCGCCTTCTTTGCGGCGGCGGCAACTCTGCCCGTCCCCGTTGGCGACAAGAAGAACGCGCGCGCCGCGTTCCTGGCGCGCAGTCGCGAGCTCGCGGCCCGTTACCCCGTCGTCCTGCCCGAATATTGGACAACGGAAGGGCTGATCAATCCTTATGTATTCGGCGAACTCCTCTTTCGCGAACTGGAGGAAGGCGATATTGTCGTATCGGGAGATGGCACGGCCTGCGTGACGATCTTCCAGGCGGCAAACCTGAAACCGGGCCAGCGGCTCTATACAAATTCTGGCTGCGCCTCGATGGGCTATGATCTGCCCGCGGCGATCGGCGCGTATCACGCGGCCGGCGGGCGCCGGATCATCTGCCTCGCCGGCGACGGCAGCATCATGATGAACTTGCAGGAATTGCAGACCATCGTCGGACAATCCTTGCCGATCAAGATATTCGTCCTAAACAATGACGGCTATCATTCCATCCGCCAGTCTCAACAGAATCATTTTCCCGACAATATCGTCGGGTGTGGTCCCGATAGCGGCCTGAACTTTCCGGATTTCGCAAAGCTGGCCACCGGGTTCGGCCTGGCGTCCTCCAATGTCGCGACGCATGCAGATCTGTCGGCCGCCATTCGTGCGACATTGGACGCGGATGGTCCGCAGCTTTGCGAGGTGATGATCGACAAAAGCCAGGAATTCGCGCCCAAGCTTAGTTCGCGCAAACTGGACGACGGTACGATGGTATCGCCGACATTGGAAGACCTGTCACCCTTCCTCCCGCGTGAGGAACTGGCCGCCGCCATGGCACCGTGCACGGTGGACGCTTGATCCGTCACGTCATCTTCGACCTGGACGGGACGCTCGTCGACAGTTGCGGCGTCTGCGTGTCGATCCTGTCGGACATGATCGCCGATCGGGGGATTGATCATGCCATCGACCCCGTCAGCGCGCGTCCGTATATGAGCCGGGGCGGACAGGACATGGTTTCCGCGCTGCTAGGGCCCGCATGCGCTGATCCAGCTACGGACCTGATCGATTTTCGCGCGCGCTATGCCGCATATGTCACACCCGCCGACAGCCTGTACCCTGGCGTCGCAGAAGCGATCTCGCAATTGCACGCCATGGGCCTTGAACTCGCCATCTGCTCGAACAAACCGCAGCCATTATGTGAAAAGGTGTTGGCTGACACCGGCATGGCGCCTTATTTCCGGGTAGTCGTTGGCGGCCGGCCGGGCGTCGCCCCCAAACCCGCGCCCGATTTGCTCGATCAGGTTGCGCAACAACTTGGTTGCGCGTCGCATGAAGCCATTTTTGTCGGCGACAGCGAGCTGGACCATGATGTCGCTCAGGCAGCGGGCATGGCGTTCTTTTTCCTGACCTATGGCTATGCCCAGCCGAACTGGACGCCGCGCGCAGGGGAAAGCTTCGATTGTTTTCCCTCTCTGGCGACCGCACTCGCCGCCCGGGTGGCCAGGGCCCATGCTTGAACCCTTGATCGCCGAGCGACTGGCAAAATCCGACCAGCATATTGCTATCGCGGGCAGCGGCGGCTGGATCGGGCTTGCGACGCTCGACTTGCTCGAGAAGGCGCTGGGCAACGACCTGCCGCACCGGGTCAGCTGTTATGGCAGCGCGGCGCGCACGCTAACCCTGCGCAGCGGCCGGACCGTGGAGCAAAGACCGCTGCGGGCTCTGCCTAGCCTTGAAGCGCATCGCATCTGGCTCCTTCATTTCGCCTTTCTGACGAAAGATCGGGCGGAGACAATGAGCGTCGCAGATTATCGCGCAGCCAATGATGCGATCAGTACGACTGTGCTGCAAGCCGCGACCCATTTGCCGGTGGAGGCGATGTTCGTGGCGTCATCCGGTGCTGCGACCAAGGCAAACGACCCAACGGCCAGCCCGGCCATGCGCCTGTACGGTCAGATGAAGCTGGATGACGAAACGCGGTTCGCGGCTTGGTCAGAACAGCAGGGCCGGCGGGCCGTCATCGGCCGAATTTTCAACATTACCGGGCCCTATATCAACAAGCATCAGGCCTATGCGATCGCGAATTTCATAACGGACGCGCTGGAGCGGCGGCCAATCGCGGTGCGCGCGCCGCGCCAGGTGTTTCGCGCCTATGTCGCGATACGCGAACTGATGTCGCTCAATTTTGCGCTCATGGACGCCCAGCCACAGGGGGCCGCCCGGTTCGACACCGGCGGAACCGCGATGGAACTGGGCGACGTCGCGCAGAAGGTAGCTGACATTTTGGGCGGTGGGCCGGTTGAACGCGCGTCCATCACCGAAGCGGTGCCGGATCAGTATGTGGGTGACGATATGCGCTACGCGAACCTGTTGCGTCACCATGGCATATCGTCGGTTCCGCTGGAGCGGCAGATCGCCGAGACCGCCGATTATATGCGGCACCCGGCAACCTAGGGGCAGGGCTGGTCGCGGCGATGTCCGCATGATAGGGGCGCGCCGAGCCCGGCATAAGACGAATGACGAAGGAAGCGTGATTTCATGATGTTGACCATCCCCTGTGGCGATACCGGCCGAACCGGGGTGCTGCATCGCGGTGCTATATCGCTTTGCGCCTTGGCAATGATCCTGGCGAGCAGCCCAGCCACCGCGCAAGTGAGTAATCCCAATATTCCGTCGGGGTCGCCGGTTGATCCCTATGCTGCGGCCCGCGCGACGCGAGGGAATGGACCAAATAGCCGCGGCGACAATGGCTCGAACAGCCCCACGACCCAGCAGCCTAGCGAACCCTATCAGCCGGTGATGGTGGGCAATGCTGGCCGCGATCAGGATGGCACCGACGTCAGCATGGCGGGGTTTCGCCCCCGCACGGACGAAAACGGCCTGCTGGACGTCGATAGCCTGCGCCTGAAAAAGCCTGCCGCGCCCGGCGAGTTTGAAACCTGGGTCGAGGGAGTGACGGGCCGCAGGATCAAGCGTTTCGGGTCCGATCTGCTGATGGCGAGTGCCCGCGATTTCGCGGTACCAGCGCAAACGACGATCCCGCCGGATTACGCGCTCAATGTCGGCGATATGGTATCAATTTCCCTGACTGGGTCGGTCGAAGGCAGCGTGGATCTCGAAATTGACCGCGACGGCAACATCTTTTTGCCCAATGTCGGCGCAGTCAATCTGGTCGGCGTGCGTTATCGCGATTTAAAGGATCGTATCGCCGCGGCCATCGGCCGGCAATATCGCGGCTATGACGTGTCCGTCAGTATCAAGAAGTTGCGCGGTGTCCGCGTCTATGTAACCGGCTTCGCCAACAATCCCGGCGCTTATTCCGTGACCAGCCTGTCCACATTGGTCAATGCTGTGCTGGCAGCCGGCGGACCTTCATCGGGCGGCAGTTTCCGTTCCGTCAAACTGTACCGCAATGGCGCCGAGGTCGCTGACTTTGATTTGTACGAGCTGTTGCGGAAAGGCGACCGATCCCTTGATCCACTGGTTCAGAATGAGGATGTTCTGTTCATTCCGCCCGTAGGCCGCCAGGTCGCGGTCATCGGCAGCGTTAATGAAGAAGCGATCTATGAGGCACGTCCCGGTGAAAGCCTGGCGGACGTGCTGGCGCTTGCTGGGGGCGTGACCTCGCTCGCCGATCCTTCGCGCCTGATCCTGTACCGCATAGGGGATCAGGACACGGTCGGCAGTCGGCAGATCGATCGCAGCCTTGCAGTGGCTGAGGGCGCCGAGGCCGGCGACATCATCCAGGTGTTGCCGCAAGGCACTCTGACCCGCCCGCTCGAACGGCAGCAGGCGGTCGTCCGGATCGAAGGCGAAGTTAATCGCCCTGGCAATTATTTCGTGCCGCCCAATACGCCGCTGGAAACGGTAATCGAGATGGCGGGCGGCCTGACCCCCCGCGCCTACGTATATGGTACGCGCTTTTTCCGCGAATCCGTGCGTGCGCAGCAACGACGCAGCTTCCTGGAAGCGATCGACCAGTTGGAGGTTTCGGTCGCAGCGGCGCCGTTGACCGGTGACAGCATCGTGGATGCGGGAGAGCGTCAGTCGCAGATCGCCGCGGCCCGCGCCTTCCTGGACCAGCTTCGCGCGAAGGAGCCGGATGGTCGCCTGGTCATGGACATCGCGCCAAACGGCAGCAGCCTGCCGAATAATCTGCCGTTGGAAAATAGCGACCGGATCGTCGTCCCGCCCCGCATCGAAACAGTGGGCGTGTTCGGAGCGGTGTATCGGCCTGCCTCATTCCTTCTAATGAATGGCAAAACCCTGAGAGTGAAGGACTATATCGAAAAGTCGGGAGGTGCCATTCGCGGCGCCGACAAAAGCAATATCTTTGTCGTGCGAGCCAATGGTTCTGTCCTTACGCGCGACCGTGGCGCCCTGAATGCCCGCGTCATGGCCGGCGATACGGTGTTTGTGCCGATCAAGACGCAATCCTCGTCGGTTTGGGCCAAAATCCGCGACATTTCGACCATCCTGTTCCAGTTCGGCCTGACGGCGGCCGCAATCGCTGCGATCAACTGATGACACCGCCCCGCACCATCATTGGCAGCCTCGCCAACGCGCCCGTGCTCCGCCGGCCCGGCCTGCGGCGCACGCTGCTTGCCATATTGGTCATCGTCTTTGTCCTATTGACGTTTTTCCCTGAAAAGTATCGCGCCGCTGCCAGCCTTACCCCGACCGATCCAACCAGCCTGGGCCTGTCGGGGACATTGGTTCAGCTTGGCGCGGTGGGGAGCGTTTTTGGTAATCAGGCAGCCGTTGAGGTGAGCCTTAAAGTGGCGCGCGGCGAGGATGTCAGGACGATCGTGGTTCGCCGCTTGAAGCTGGAGGACCGGTTGAACTTGTCCTCCGTACAGGCGCACCGCTGGCTGGACAAAAATGTCGACATTCGCTCCTTGCGTGGCGGCATCGTCCAGTTCGAGATCAAGAACCGCGATCCCGAACTCGCTCGCGCTATCGTGGCGGTCTATGGCGATGCGGTCCGCGAACAACTCGCCATCATCGCACGCAAGCAAACGGCTCTGAAGCGCGACATCCTTGTGGAATTAGTCGAAAATGCGAGCAAGAGACTGACCGCTGCGCAAAACCGATATGACGATTTTCGGATGCGGACGCGATACGCGACCCCGGAGGAAACGGTTTACGCTACCGGTAATCGCATTCCAGAACTGGAAGGGATGATCCGAAACAAGGAAGTCGAACTTGCGCAGACGAGGCGATTTGCGACCGACAACAACATCAGGGTCCAGCGCATCGTTGCAGAGCTTGATGCGTTGAAACAGCAGCTGGCAGCCGCACAATCAGCTTCGGGCATCAACGGAAACGATTCGATCGGTGCGATCGTGCGGGACTCTACCGAGGCCGAACGGTTGCGTCGCGACTTGGATATTTCCCAGATACTCTACGACAACTACAGGAGGTTCCTGCAAGGTACATCGGTGGAAGATCTGACTTCCAGCGCCAATATTCGTATCCTAGAACCGGCCTATATCGACAGCAGTCGGCAGATCAACATCCTGCCCCTGGCGCTTGCAATTTTGACGGTCCTCCTCGGGGCAATGATCGAATTCTACGGCTTGCGTCCGCCTCTCGGAGCGCCAGACCGCCAATGAAGCAAGTCGCCACAACAGCGCGGCCGGACATTTCGGTCGTCATTCCCTGCTACAACGAAGAGGACAACGCCGCCGCCATCTGTGCCGCGACCGTGGACCAACTCGAACCGCTGGGTGTCAGCTTCGACATCATCTTCATCGACAATGACTCGACCGATCGCACGGTGGACATCATTCGGGACATCTGCCGCCGCGACCCGCGCGTGAAGCTGATCGTCAACAGCCGCAACTATGGCCAGATGCGCTCGCCCACTTACGGTATCTATCAAGCGCGCGGGCGCGCCGTCATCGGCATGTGCGCCGATTTCCAGGACCCCCCGGCACTGATCCCCCATTTCGTCGAACGTTGGCGCGCTGGCGTCGACATCATCCTGGGCGTTCGGGAAACGGAAAAGACCGGGCCAGTGCTCAGCGTCATGCGCCGCCTGTCCTACTGGCTCGCACGCAATTTCGGCGACTATCCGGTGGTCCCCAACGCCACTGGCTTTGGCCTCTACGCCGCCCGCGTGGTCGATGCGACGCGCCGGCTGGAGGAACCAGAACCCTTTTTTCGGGCGATGTTGGTCGAAACCGGTTATCGACTTGAAACGATCAGCTATCCGCGCGCGCCCCGCGCAGCCGGAAAGTCGAAGAATAATTTCTTCGCTCTGTTCGATTTCGCCATGTCGGCGCTGGCTGGGTCGTCGAAGCGACTGTTGCGGATGCCGCTCTATCTGGGCGCCATCGGCGCGCTGATGACGCTCGTGATGCTGATGGGCGGCGTCATCGCCTTCTTCCTGGGCAAACCGATCGCCGGCTGGTTCATCGCATCGGTTGTACAGGCGGAATTCGCGCTGCTGTTCGGCTTCATCGGCCTGCTGGGCGACAATGTCCGCATCATTTCGGAACGCACGCGTCGTACCCCGCTGGTGCTGGAGCGCGAGCGGATCAATTTTCCGCCGGATTATTGATATGCCGATGCCACTGCCCCGCCATCGCCTGATCGAATTATGGCGATACTATCAGATGGGCGTGCTCAACACCGCCTTTGGCCTGGGCGCATATGCCCTGCTGGTCTGGCTTGGGCTTAACATGTTCGTGGCGCAACTGGTGTCGCATCTCTTGGGCATGGCCTTCAACTATTTGACCTATAGCCGCCATGTTTTCCGTGACGCCGCCCCGGCCAAACTGCGCTTCATTCTCTCCTACGGCGTTAATTATCTGTTGGGGCTGGGCGCGCTTGCCGCCGTGTCGCAGGTGATCGCATCGCCCTACGGCGCGGGCTTCGTCGCGGCGGGGATCGTGTCGGTCGTGAATTATTTTGCGCTCAAATATCTCGTCTTTCGCGCCAAGGCGGCATGACAGGGCCGGCGTCCACCCGATCTCGCTGGCTATGGCTGGAATATGTCATGGGCGCCGCGGTCATGCTGACTTTGGCAAGAGCGATGTGGTGGCTCTATAGCTATTATCAATTGCCGCAGCCCTTCTTCTACGAGTCCAACGATACCTTCATGGATTGGTTCAATACGGCGTATTGGGCCCATACATCTGGCGCTTATGACGACTGGAAGACGATTTACCCCCCCCTGTCGTTTGTCGTTCTGTCACTCATCGGCAAGCAAAGTTGCTATGTAGACGCCGACTCCTTATCCGTCCGGGAATGCGACTGGGTCGGCATTGTTGCCATTCATGTCATTTTCGTCGTCAATATATTCCTTATCGCTCGCACTTTCCTCAAGATCGACCGAAAGACCGCTGTTCCAAGATCAATCGCGCTGGCAGTCGGTATGCCGATGTTATACGCACTTGAACGCGGGAACATACTGCTCCTCTGTTTTTCCTTTCTGATCCTCGCCTTCGGCCCACTGGTTAAGTCCGCCCGCGTCCGTTGGATCTGCGCGGGCATCGCTATCAATTTCAAAGTCTATCTGATCGCCGCGGTCGCTGCGCAATTGCTTAAACGGCGATGGCGATGGTTTGAGGGCGCGGTCATCGCCACGATTGTCGTATATCTTCTATCATACGGCATTTATGGCCAAGGGACGCCCTATGAGATTTTTCGGAATATCAGGGACTACTCCGCCAGTTTCACCGCAGCCCAGGTGCTCGATGTCTGGTATCCAGTTACTTACCAACCTTTGATTGTCCTGCTGGAAGGGCAGAATTTCCCTGTTAGCAATGCGATCGGTTCGAGGCTGGCAGATGTGTCGCTGATGATCCTGCCGATGTTCGTTCGCCTCGGACAACTGTCAATCGTGGTGGCCGCAGTTTGCACCTGGCTGAGGCCCGAGATTGTTCCGAACTATCGCTTGGCCTTTTTTGGCTGCGCGATGGCATTGATGAGTTCAGAGGCGGGCGGATATACCCAAATGATGGTCCTCCTGTTCGTATTCATGGAGCCATGGAAAGGCATTGCACGGCCGATAGCGATCCTGTGCGCTTACCTTTTATCTATGCCAGGCGATATCGGGTTCGAACAGATTCCCCCCATCTGGCGAGATAGCTACCTTGCTGGCCGCTTTACCGAGGTCTATTTTTACGTTGCGGTCGGCATGTTCCTGCGCCCTGGCTTGCTCATCCTGATCGCGATCAGCCTGTCCTGCTCCACCATCCGCGACGTATGGGTAGATATCCGCCATCAGGGCTGGAAGGATCGCTGGCGCTATCGGCGGGACTGGCCCCTGTTGCCAGGGGTCGCAAGACCCAGACGTTCCGCGCTGGCCAAAGAAGCTGAGCAATGACCCAGGGCATCGATCGCCGCGCGCTGTTTCCCATCGGGGCAGGCCTTGCTGGCGTCGCGCTCGCACCTGTTGCGGGCGCGCAACCGCCGGCTCATGTGACATCCATTCTTGAGGCTGGCACGCACAGGATCACAACTGACACGCGATGGGATGGGGATATTCTGGTCCACCCGGGGGCGACGATCGCCATCGCGCCCGGCGCGACGCTGACCCTGAATGGTGGGCTGGAGGCGCCGGTGAATCGCATCTTCATGGGCGAAGGCAAGGTCGACCTCAATCAGAGCCATATACCCCATGCCCATCCCGAATGGTGGGGCGCGGCAGCGGGAAGAGGCGACATCGACAGTCTTGCCGCGATCCAAGCATGCCTTGCGGCGCATCCGGTCATGCATCTTCTGCCCGCCGACTATTATCTGTCCGATACGCTGGTGATCGATCGGCCTTTCGCGACGGTGCATGGTGCCGGTTTTCGAGGAACGGCCGGTTGGCGGGGAACCCGCCTGATCGTAACCAATGGCCAGCGCGACGTGTTGCGGGTCGGCCCGGCAACGCGCCCGCCGAGCGTCAATGATTATCCTCAAAATATCGATGTTCGTCATATTGCGCTCTGCCGTACCGTTCCGGTCGATGGACCTGCCACAGGCCTCACCGCGCAGTTCCTGCTCTATGCGCATTTCGAACAGTTGAGCGCGGCTGAACATGGCGTGGGCTTTCATGCCCGCGGACTGGTGCGGACGCAGATGATCGACTGCATCGCCTTTCGATCTCTGCCTGGGGCACGGAAAGGGGAACGCTGGCGCGGGTTCGTGCTGGACGGTATGGAGGATATTGGCCTGGCAGGCGGGAATGCCTCTCTGTTCCTCAGGGATTGCAACGCGACCGTTGGTGGCGACCCCGGCATATCCGATGGCGTTGGGCTCCTGATGGAAGGCGCTTTTGCCGACAGTTACATCCAGAATTTCGAAACCACAGCCGTTGCTTCGGGCATTAGGGTTGACGGCCGATCCAGTCAGATCGGGGAACGGGCACGCAACGGTCACGTCAATTTGCATATTGCCATGCCGATCATCGACCAGTGCAGTGACGCGGGCATTGTCATCCGTGACACGTCCGAGCACATGCTGATCGACATCAGCGAACCTTATGTCGCCGTTGGCCCCAGTGCGAATATGGCCATTCATTTCCACCGGATGCGCGGGTCGGCAAGCGTCACGGGTGGCCAGTTGATCGGGATGACGAACAGCGGCGCGGGCGGTGACGCAGTCGGCCTCCTCGCTTCGGACAGCGAGGGCTTTCAGATACATGGCCTCAAGATCATGGAGCATGATCGTCCGTTGCTTCTGTCAGCCTGCCAGGGCTTTGTGGTGAACGGTTATGTGGGCAATCCTAGTCATCGCACCAATCGGCCTGCCGCATTGATCGCCAACAGCGGACGGGGGACGATGGCATTGATCGTCACAGGCGGTAAGGGCGTATTCCCCTGTGGCGTGCACATTGATGGCAATTGTCGTCGTATAAAAATCGATGTGACGGGGCATGACGTCATGGCCCTGCAGAACGGGCATGACGGTCATGTTCGCTTGCAGGAGCGTTTCGTGCCAGTGCCTTCCCGTCTTGGCGACATCCTTGTCGAAGGTGTCTGATGCAGGGCCGCTCTTCCGCCTGGGTATGGACGCTAGCATCCTTGTTGCTGGCCGCGCTCGTGCTTCGACTGGCCTCGATCCGGTTCGGCCTGCCCGCGCTCAACGATCCGGACGAACTGATGTTCGAATTGGGCGCGTTGAAAATGCTGCGCGGCCCAACCCTCAATCCTGGATGGTTCGGCCACCCCGCGACCACCACCATGTATATCCTGGCAATCGTCAATGTCGGAATGTTTCTGACAGGCTGGGTAGCGGGCTGGTGGGATTCGGTACGCGCTTTCGGGGATATCATCTATAGCAATCCAGCCTGGATCATCCTTCCCGGGCGCGTAGCCATGACGATGTTCTCCATCGGTGTCATCTTCCTGACTTATCGTCTGGGCGCGCGACTGATTGACCGGCGCGCTGGCATTCTTGCTGCGCTTCTATTGGCGGTGAGCCCCGTTCACATCACATGGTCGCAGATTATCCGATCCGACATGATGGCCTGTTTCTTCCTTTTGCTCGTCATGAATGCCGCCTGCAATATTATACAGAGGAATAGACCGCGCGACGACATTCATGCCAGCCTATGGCTGGGGACGGCGATCGCGACGAAATGGCCCTTCGCGCTCGGGATCATCCCGATCGCTTTCGCATTATTGGCGCTGATTGGCGACGGCAAGGTAACATGGCGGCGCGCTATACTGCGCCTTGGCGCTATCGGTGTACTCAGCCTTGTCTTTCTTCTGCTGCTCTCACCCTATCTTGCACTTGATTATTCCACAGTCGTGCGCAACTTGACCGGGGAAGGGCAGATCCGTCACTTGGGCTCGACCGGAGGCACCGCTGGAGAAAACGCCCTTTGGTATATTCGCCGGGGATTGTGGCATGGCCTGGGACCTGTGGCAGTCGTCCTAATGCCCTTTGGACTGGTCGCGCTACGTAAGCGCGAACGCGCAGCAGCGCTGATCCTGCCGCTGGGAATCGCTTTTTTCCTTCTCTTCTGTCTTCAAACGATGGTGTGGGAACGTTGGGCCCTCCCCCTACTGCCTCTTGCCGCAATCATCAGTGGAGCCGGCGGGGTGTGGCTGGTCGAGCGCCTTCCGCGATCAGCGCGCCCCGTCGCGTGCGTGGTCGGCCTCATTGCGCTCGTCACCCCGCCGCTGCTCAGCGCGCAAATTGATGCGCGCGAAAGGCTGAACGACACGCGCCAGCTTGCGGCGCATTGGGCGCGCAAACATATCCCGGCCGGGAGTGTCATATTGGTCGAGCATTTCGCGTTCGATCTGCTGCCACAGCCTTGGCATTTTCTCTTTCCGATTGGCGATGCCGGATGCATCGACGCAAGGGCGTTACTTCAGGGCAAGACGACTTATGGCCCGATTGATCAGGCCCGCGGGACGCGGGCCAATATCGACTATGGCACGATGGCGGCATCGCAACGGCCCCGTTGTCGCCCGGATTTCGCCATCCTGACCCAATATGATCGGTATCGGCGCGAAGCGAATGCCTTTCCAGCGGAATATGCCGCCTATCGCTCGTTACTGGCCCGGGGGCGGGTCGTCGCCAGCTTCGACCCGCAACCCGGCTTGTCCGGGGGACGCAACGTGACGATCGTCGACTTTCGCAAGGACGTAGAATCCTCGGAACGCCAGCCTTAGGGCATCACGCCTTTAGCTGATACTGACTCCATCCGAGTCAGTCGCGAAAATTGCCGGCGAAGGCGAATTCCTCGATCGGCTTGCGACCGCTCGGCGTTTCGCGCGCCTGCAGATGGTCGGGCAGGATCGCCTTGTCCGCCCGCCGGCCGATGGCAACGGCGGCTTCCAGGCGAAAGCGGTCTGGTACGGCGAGGTCGATGCGGGCGCGGTCAAAATCGACCCCCGCCATCGCATGAGTATGATAGCCCATGCGCGTCGCCTGAAGCGCCAGCGCCAGCCATGCCGCACCCGCATCGAAACTATGGCTGTGCGAGGGCGTCCAGTCGGTGGACCCCGGCGCGGCGGTAAGCGTGTCAGACAACAGCATCATGAGCACCGATGCCTCTTTCGCCCAGACGCTGTTGCCCGGCACCAGCAGGTCCAGGAAACGCGGCCAATCGGCGCTATCGCGATGCGCGTACAGGAACCGCCAGGGCTGATAATTGGAGGCCGACGGGGCCCAGCGCGCGGCGTCGAACAATGTATCTAGATCGGCCTGCGGCATTGCCGAGCCATCGAAAGCGCGCGGCGACCAGCGCTCCAGCAAAAGTGGATCGACGGGATGAGTGACGGCGCGCGGGTCTGTGGCCATGATATGCCTCATGATGGTGGAAGTTACGCCATTCATGCCCGGCTCTCGCGTGGGAACGAAGCATTTATTTG
>MDSZ01235478.1_pt1 | contig 20123 bp, 21 predicted proteins | sample 811201 | NCBI WGS metagenome assembly MDSZ01 (sample SAMN05326647, study PRJNA326480) | marine metagenome | isolation source: seawater | place: Indian Ocean: North | collected 2010 | reverse complement strand
TTATCTTCAAAGAAAAAAAAATTAATAAAAAATAATTTTAACGGCATCCATTACCATGATCAAGATTTTTTTTATCATAGTAAAGATTTTTTACCCAAAAGATTAGTCGTTGCCGATCATAGAAATCTTTGGTTTCATCCATATCTACCTGATAAAGACATGGAAAAATACAGAGTTATACATTTTTGCCATAATACATGCAAGACTGAAAAAAATAGAATTAAATTAATAAAGAAATATTTAAATATATAAAATGAAAAAAATAATAGTAACTGGAGTGACGGGCCAAGACGGAAGTCTTATGTGCGACTATTTGATAAATTTATTCACGAAAGAGTTTGGTAAGACCGACTTTAAGATTTATGGATCAGTGAGAAGATTGAGTGTCAAAAATCATGAGAACATAGCTCATCTTGAGGGGAATCCTTATTTCGAATTAATTGACCTTGATCTAAATGATGCACATAGCATCAGAGATTGCATAATAGACATAGCTCCAGATTATTTTATTAATTTTGCCGCTCAGTCTTTTGTTGCTGGAAGCTGGAAGTACCCTATCCAAACATGGGGAACTGATGCAGATGCAGTGCTCCATATATTGGAGTCAATAAGGAGGTTTGCTCCTAAATGTAGATTTTATAACGCTGGTTCTTCCGAAGAATTCGGAGATGTAGTTTACAGTCCCCAAAACGATGAACATCCACTTCGACCTCAATCCCCTTATGGTGCAGCTAAGTGTGCCGCTAGACATATAGTTAGGGTCTATAAAGAATCCTATGGGTTATATGCAGTTCAGGGTTGGTTATTTAACCACGAAGGCGTAAGGAGAGGTATTGATTTCGTTACTAGAAAAATTACTTACAATGTTGCAAAATTTAAACTTGCATTGGAAAAGTCTAATCTAAATCATGTAAAAATTCCTAGTTTTTCTCTTGGTAATTTAGAGGCCCAAAGAGACTGGAGTGATGCAGAAGACTTTATGGAGGGTGTTTGGCTAATGTTGAATCAAACAGGAGATCCTGAGAATTATGTCTTAGCTAGCGGCGAAATGCATACTATAAGAGAATTCCTAGAAGAAAGCTTAAAGTCTGCAAATATAGAGTTCTACAAAACAGGTGATACTGATTCTGAAAAATATTATAGCAAGGAAGGCGATCATTTAATCATGTCAGTCGATCCTAAATTCTATAGACCAGCAGAGGTTCACGAGCTTTGTGGTGATCCAACTAAAGCAGAAAAAGATTTGAACTGGCAAAGAAAAACAGACTTCAAAGGGTTGGTTAAAAAAATGTACCAAAACGATTATACAAAATTATCTCGTGAGTAAAACTATATTTCTTGCAGGTCATAGGGGTATGGTGGGCTCTGCCGTACACAAAAAGCTTATTGAGTCAGGTTATTCAAATATAGTAACAAGATCTAGATGCGAACTGGACTTAAGGAAACAATCAGATGTTTTAAGTTTTTTTAAGAATATCAATTTTGATACAGTAATTTTGTGTGCAGCAAAAGTTGGGGGTATCCTTGCTAACAATAATTATAAAGCAGATTTTATTTCAGATAATATATTAATAGGAGCAAATGTAGTTAATGCTTGTCACACTTACGGAGTAAAAAAACTTATTAACTTAGGCTCTTCCTGTATATACCCAAATACATTTAAAGAGCCCATAAAAGAAGAGGATTTACTCTCTGGATACCTAGAGCCCACCAATGAAGCTTATGCTATAGCTAAAATTGCAACATTAAAAATGTGCGAAAGCTTTTATAACCAACATGGCTCTAATTTTTATTCGATAATGCCATGTAATTTATATGGACCAAATGATAATTTTGATTTAAAATCTTCTCATGTTCTTCCTGCCTTAATCAATAAGGTTCATTCAGCTAAAGTTGAAAACAAAAAATCGATAGAGCTTTGGGGAAGCGGAAAACCACTAAGAGAGTTCTTGTTTTGTGAAGATCTAGCTGATGCTATATTATACTGCATGGAAAACATAAATGCCGAACAGATTTACTCCCAAAATATATCTCATATAAACTGCGGGTCAAATGAAGAACTATCCATTTTAGATCTTTTATTAAAAATTAAAAAAATTTTAAAATATAAAGGTGAAATTATTTTTGATAAAAGTAAACCTGATGGAACTTTTAGAAAAAAAATGAATAATTCAAGGATCAATGAACTGGGCTTCCATCCGCAAACCTCGCTGGACGAAGGCATTGCAAAAACATATTCATGGTTTTTGAATAATTTGTAATTTATTTTCTTGACTTTGTCTCCTCTTTGGTATAAGATTGAGGCATGGTATATTTTAAATTCGCAATAAATTAACCCCGCCTATTGGTGTAAAACAAGTTCATGGAAATAAATGTAAAAAAAAGAAACGGAAGGCTAGAAAAATTTCAAGTAGAAAAGATAAATTTAAGTACTCAGCGAGCATGCGAGGGAATAGATCATGTTTCTGCTAGTGAAATAGTTTTAGATGCTCAATTACAATTGTTTGACAAAATAAAAACTACTGAAATTGATCAGGCTTTGATACTATCAGCAAGGGAGAAGATAGAAAAAGAACCTAACTATTCTAAAGCGACAGCGCAACTTCTCCTTAATACTTTATACAAAGAGGTATTTAAAGAGGGCGTCGATTCAGATACATTCAAATTACAATACAGAAAAAGCTTTATACAAGGTATTAAAAAACTAGTAAAAGAAGATAGGTTAAATGAAAAACTCCTAGATTTTGATCTTGTAAAATTATCAGAAGCAATAAAAATCAGAAGAGATCGTAATTTTAAATATTTAGGAATACAAATTCTTTCAGATAGATATTTTATTAGGTCTGAGGGTAAAATAATGGAAGCTCCTCAATCTTTCTGGATGAGAGTTGCGATGGGCTTATCCCTAAATGAAACTAACAAGAATGAAAAAGCCATAGAGTTTTATAACTTGTTCAGTAAAATGCTCTACACCCCCTCAACACCAACTCTTTTCAATAGCGGAACCAAGCATTCTCAATTAAGCTCTTGCTATCTTAATACTTTTGATGATAGTATAGATGGTATTTTTGACGGGGCTTGGCAAGAAGCTAGGAAATCAAAATTTGCTGGCGGTCTTGGTCTTGATGTTACCCCTTTTCGCTCTACAGGTTCTCATATCCAAGGAACCAATGGTGTATCTAGCGGCCTTGTTCCTTGGCTTAAAATATATAATGATCTATTGGTTGCAGTCAATCAAGGAGGCAAGCGTCCAGGAGCTGGCTGTGCATATCTAGAGCCTTGGCACTTGGATTATGAAGACTTTCTTAATTTAAGGAGAAATACTGGTGATGATAGACTTAGATGCCATGACATGAATACTGCATCTTGGGTTCCTGATGAATTCATGCGTCGAGTAGAGAAAGAAGATGTTTGGTATTTCTTTGACCCCAAAGACACTATAGACGAAAAAGGAAAAACGCTACACGATTATTATGGTAAAGATTTTGATGACCTTTACAATAAATTATGCAATGATGCCGAAGAGGGTTTGATTAAAAACTATAGAGTAACATCTGCAAAAGAGTTATGGAAGAAAATGTTAAAGGTGTTATTTGAAACTTCTCATCCTTGGAACACCTTCAAGGATGCATGCAACATTCGCTACACAAACCAACATGAAGGTGTGGTCAATAGTTCGAATCTTTGTACAGAAATTACTCTACACACAAAACCCTCCGAATATAAAAGCGGAGAAAAGGTAAAAATCGGAGAAACTGCTGTTTGTAATCTTGGATCAGTTAATTTACTTAACCACTTGATTCAAGAAGAAAATAAGGGGAAATCAGAATGGGTTATTGATTATAAAAAATTAGAGTCTACTATACATACTGCGATTAGGATTTTAGATAATGTTATTGATCTTAATTTTTACCCAACAAAAGAATCTCAAAATTCTAATTTAAAAAATAGACCTATAGGATTAGGGATGATGTCGCTCCATGATGTATTACATAAATTAAATATATCTATTGATAGCGATGAAGCAGTATCATTTAATGATAAACTCTTTGAATTTTATTCCATGCATGCAATTTATGCCAGCTCTAAATTAGCTGCAGAAAGGGGAACCTATGAAACTTACGAAAATTCCCTTTGGCATCAGGGTACTTTTCCGATAGACTCCTACAATAATCTTATGGTCTATAGGGGCAAACAAGAAGTTCCCAAGGAATCAGTTACAGGCAAACCATTAACAGGTAAAGGTCAAACCCTAAAAGATTGGAAAGAAGTTAGAGTTCATGTAAGCGAACATGGGATGAGAAACTCAAATGTTATGGCTATTGCTCCAACTGCTACTATTGGTTACATTAATGGCGTTGAACAAAGCATAGAGCCCAACTTCTCTGTTTTATTTGTTTACGAAAATAAAAGTGGCAATTTCTATATAACAAATGAGCATTTTATACAAGATATGAAAGATAGGGGGATATGGAATGCCGAAATGTCTTCTTTCATAAAAAGTATAGACGGAGATTTATCTTTAGCTAATGGAAACATTCCAGAAGATCTTAAAGAAAAATATAAAACCGCATTTGACAGAGATATGTTTAAGCTTATAGAGTCTAATGCTTCCCGCCAAAAATGGATAGACCAAGCCGTTAGCTTTAATCTTTACAACAAAACAACATCTTTAAAATATTTAAATGATATTTATTTTGCTAGCTGGAAAGCTGGATTAAAAACAACATATTATTTAAGAAATAGGGCTGCGAGCAAGGTAGAAAAGTCGAACATGGAGACTGCTAAAGAAGAAAAAACCGAAGAGGCTATTGCATGCAGTATAAATGCCATGAAGAATGGAGAGAGTTGCGAATCGTGCCAATAAAAAATGATGCCTCAGGTGTTTTCGTAATAAGCGGAGATCAAATTTTATTTGTAAAAAGAGCTAAAATTTGCCCTATTTCAAAAAATAAAATTTCATATGGAGGGTATTGGTCTTTCTTATGTGGATCACAGGAAGATGGTGAAAATAGTATCGATTGTGCGGTGAGAGAAGCTTACGAGGAAGCTTCTATAAAAATTGAACCAAGCTCTCTTGAGTATTTTTCTAGCATTTCTAATACATCTGGATGGGATTTGCATATTCACTTCGCAACCTTAGACAAGGTTCCAAAAGTAAAATTAAACTTTGAACATGAAGCTTATTTATGGTGGAATATTGATTTCCTTGATGACTTCCCTTACAAAAAAGAAGAAAAACTTTGGGCTGAATTAAAAAAATATGTAGAAAAACTCAATAAATAGTTTATTATACAGAACAACCAACAAAAAATTATGATTGAATTTTATAATGTAAGAAAAAAAACTAAAGTAAGCATTGACGAATCTAAAGTTGAAAAAAAGACTTACGAAAAAGTTTCTAAAGCTGGTAAAAAAACTATTAGATATGCTTTCGCTGCCGTTGATGATGACGGAACAAAGCTTACTAAATTTTGCAGCAAAGAAGCTTACGATAGCATTTAAGCTTCCATGGGGCCGATCCTAAATACTATTTTAGGGGCGGGAATAAAGCTCGCTTGCAACCTTGTGAATGCATGGTTGGAGCAAAAAAGGCAAGACCAAATGATGCTTGCTATTAGAGATGAAAAAATGTTTGATGCTATGGCTAAAAACCAAGCCGCTCAAGCTTCTGATCCTTTTGTAAAAGTAACTCGTAGAATTTTATTCATGAGTATAACTTTCACATTGTGCTATCTTATGATTTACTATGCACATAATCCATACATAACTTATGATATCATAGTTCCTCGTGGGGAGAATTCTAAATGGGGGTTTTTCAGTTGGATCATTGGGGGTAAGGATTGGGAAGTTGTAACCTTAACTGGTGGGCTCATGCTAAGTTCTTTTGTTGATTTATGCTTTATGGTCGTCGGGTTTTATGCTATTCCCAGTAAGAGGCGCTGATTTAGTGTAATATTCTACATGAACCTTCAGCAATTAAACAGTAAAATACATCAAGCTTCTAAATCCGAACTAGTTGCGAATTTAGCGAGTTTTAAAATTGACATAGCAAAAGCTTTAAATCATGCAGAAGAATCAGAAGCTTACTATAGAAATCACACAGGCAGGGAGTTATACAGGAAGTTGCATAACTTTGGGTTAGGCGCTCAAATCAGCTCAATTGGAGATGCTCATGATAGTGGGTTCAGACCGTTAACAGTTAATGGAATAAAAAGTACTTTATATGATCCCTCAATTGACCTAAATTCATCTGTTTTATTAGCTTGGTATAGCGCAAGTCATTCTTCGACAATTACAAAGCATCCGTCAAATGATAAGTACGGTGAGATCACTGTATGGGCAGACAAGTCAGGCAATTCAAATGACCTCACAGGCAATGGTAATCCTACCACAGTTGCGAGCACTCAAAATTCTTTAAATGTTATCGATCTCGATGGGGACGACTTTTTTCTTTTAGAAAATTACTCGACACCTGCAAACGGAAATCTTCAAGCTTTTATTGTTTGCGAGATCACAGCATGTAATAATAATCAAGACTCAATCCTTTCTATGAATGCGGCTAACAAAGATTGGCAGATATCCGCAGGGAATTCTAAGCAATTCAGAGGAATTTTACATTTCGCTAATCAAACCCCTCATGGGTCTACAACTGTTGCTAGTAATGCTGGCCTTAAAGGATATCACATGTTTTGTGCTGATCTTGATAAAACTGATGACGGACAGTACCGATTGCTTGTTGACGGCAAGGTACTTCCAGGCACTCTTGTGCGAACCTACTCAGACAAAATATCATCACCTGTTGACTTTGGGGTTTTTAGAAATAGAGGAGAAAATCAATTTCCACAAGGATTCGTTGCCGAAGTGCTTCTTTTAAACAATACGGACAATACGGTTCGTGAAAAAGTCGAAGGTTACCTAGCTCACAAATGGGGTATTGAAAGCCTATTACCTGGGTCGCACCCTTACAAAGCATCTGCTCCCTCTTGATTTTTACACTTTCAGCAGCTCTTTTTTTATTAAGCTTAGTTTGCTTAGGGTTTTATTTAAAATTTAAAAAAACTTTTAATTATTTAAAAGAGGTAGAAAATGATAATTTTTTAATCGAAGCTAGATTTAAAGATTTGGAAAAAAATTTAGAGCTAAAAGAGAGTCAGTATAGACTTAGCATGGAATCTTTAAAAGAATCTTTTGAGCATGAAAGAAAATCTATAGAGGAAAAAAAAGTAGAGATACAAACTAAAGAAAAAAGTTTTGAGATCGCTGTAGCAAAACTGACTGAAGATCTAGAAGAGCAAAAAGAATTGAAGAACAAGGTCACCTCTCAGAAAAAAAGTAGCGAAGTAAGGCTTGGTCACATTGCAGAAACACTAGCTCCTTTCTTAGATCAATTTGAGTTTGAACCAGAAGAGTGTAGTTTTTTAGGCCAACCAATAGATTATGTCTCTTTTGGACAGGATAATATTACATTTATAGAAGTCAAAAGTGGCAAAAGTCAGTTAAGCTCCAAGCAAAGGAAGATTAGAGATCAGATTACAGAAGGAAAAGTTGCTTGGAAAGAAGTTCGTATAAAATAATTGAACTTGACATGAACCTTGCTTTATGTTATATTCGTTGTATACATTATGAATGACACAAAAACAGGAGAACTTTTAAGTAAAAACATTGCTGGGGTTAATAGAATTTTACCTCACAAGCACAAATATGCATGGGATCTATTTCTAAAAAGTTGTGCAAATAACTGGATGCCTACAGAAATATCTATGCAAAATGATATCAAACAATGGAAAAACAATGAAATTACAGAAGATGAAAAATTACTTGTTAAACGTTGTCTTGGATTTTTTGCTGGATCTGAGTCTTTGGTTGGTAATAACTTGCTTTTATCTGCTTTTCGTTTCGTCACAGATGCTGAGTGCCGTCAGTACATTTTGCGTCAAGCATTTGAAGAAAGTCTGCACAATCTTACGGTAGTTTATATTTGTGATAGTTTGGATCTTGAAGTCGAAGAGGTTTTTGCCGCTTACGAAACCATACCTAGTATAAAGGCTAAAGATGACTTCTTAATGAGTATCACTAATGATATTAGTCGTGCAGATTTTAACCCTCATAATAAAGAAGGTAAACAAGAAATCTTAAGAAACTTCTTAACCTATTGGATAGTATGCGAAGGTACTTTCTTTTTTAGTGGCTTTGCTATGCTTTTAGCTTTAGGGAGGCAAAATAAACTACAAGGTATTTCCGATCAAATTAAATACACATTAAGAGATGAAAGCTCTCATATAGCATTTGGCACTTATTTAATTAATACTTTAATCGAGCAAAATCCATCTATTTGGACTAAAAAAATTCAAGAAGAGTTCGTAGAACATATCAAAAAAGCTGTGGAATTAGAAATTGCATATGCTCATGATGTTTTACCTACAGGTATTCTTGGATTAAATGCTGAAATGTTTGTTGACTATATGCATTATATAGGGAATAGAAGGCTTGAAGCTATTGGTTTAGACTATAGATTTCCAGGAGACAAGAATCCATTTCCATGGTTGGGTGAAGTTGTTGATGTTCAAGCTATGGGTAATTTTTTCGAGCGCAGGGTTAGAGAATACCAGCAAAGCGGTTCACTAGAAGACGATTTTTAAAAAACATGGCTAGTCAAGCCGAGTTAGATCAAGCCTATATTGACATGGCTTATCGTTGGAGTAAACTGTCGAAAGCTAACAGAAAACAGGTAGGATGTATTGTTGTTAAGGATGGGGTCATTATTTCAGATGGATATAATGGCACTCCTAGTGGATTCGATAATGACTGCGAATTTGCGCCTCGAAACCATCTAGATATGGAGCTTATCACTAAGCCTGAAGTTTTACATGCAGAGAGTAATGCTATAACTAAACTAGCTAAATCAACCCAATCCAGCGAAGGAGCAACAATGTACATTACGATAGCTCCTTGTATAGAATGCTCAAAATTAATAATACAGTCTGCTATTGCTAGAGTCGTGATAGGGGATTTGTATAAAAATAATGAGGGCATTAATTTATTAAAAAAAGCAGGAATACCATGTTGGAATCAAAACACAAAGCAACAATTGTAATATCTTATTTCAGATCTTGTTTATTCAGAGAAAGAAATCTTAAATTAGTTTTATCCTTAATTAAAAAAGCTGATATACCAGTTGTTATTATTGAGCAAATAAAAGAAAACAGGTCTCCAAAAACAAAAGTAATAACTGAGGGGAAAATAACACATGTTTGTTATTTCAACGAATTAGGTTTTCATAAATCTAAATTATATAATATGTCAGTTGATTATGTTGATACTGAATATGTTTGGTTTTTAGATGCAGATGTTATTTTACCCTTTGAAGACATAGTATCTAGAATAAATCACCAAGAACTAATAAGACCCATGGGCTCTGTTTACCTTTTAGATGAAGAAGACAGTTCAAAAGTATTAAACAATAAAAGTATAGATATATCAGACGAATCTGCTTGCAATTATTTTGGAAAACATTCTTTTATAATTAAGAAATCTAGTTTTGTTAATTGTGGAATGTTTGATGATAGGTTTGTTGGTTGGGGTTGGGAGGATTTAGATTTTGTTCAAGACAAAGCTAATCATATAGATCCTTTTGTTTTTGAAGACTTAAAAGGCTTTCACCTTTTTCACCCTCCCGCCGAAAAAGAGAACGAAAGAGTTAACTATAATATTTACATAGAAAACCAGCAACAAAGGAAGCAGCTAAGTTACTGTTTTGCTATACCCAACGGATATGTAGTAAATTCTGGCTCTTTAAAATCTATGCTAGAGGAAAACAGGCAAAACGAACAGTCTATAAATTTTAATTTTGTTTTTTTTGGGGAAGATATTAATGTTGACTGGATAGACTCTTCATTAATTCCAGATATTACATCAGGCTACATATCTATATTTAGATATAAACATGCTAAGGAAAAAAATTCTATGATAAATGCATGCATTTATTCAAGCCAAGGAAAAATATTTTCATACTTAGAGGATTTGAATAAAGTTTGCGATTCCAATATAATTTCCCCTAAAATAACAAACCAAATAATTTCAAGAATGAGAAATGGTACTATCGATTTCTATTCAAATGAGAAAAGTTTGATATTTGCTTACAATAGATCCGACTTCGATTTTTTTGGAGGGTTTAGTGAAAACATAAAAATCAACAACCCTTGTTTTAAAAAACCACACATTGATACTGAGATTGGATACAACAACAGGGATGATCTAATGTATTTTGATGCAAGTAGAAATGATTTTTTTAGTGTTTAAGCTTGACTATCAATCAATATTTAGTTATAGTATTTGATAAAATGAAACTCAAGCAAGGGGAAAAGAAGTCCATAATACTAAAACTACTCAATGAGCCGAAAAATAATAAAAGAAATTTTTGGGCTAGAGAAATAAAATTTTTAAATGAGCTTTATGAACTTTTTCCCGACATAGAGTTTTGGAAGCTTTTAAAATTTAAAAAAAAATATGACTCCTTACTTTTTTTAAAAGGCGATTATGGTTTAAAAACTTTAAAAGTAAAATTTCTAGAATTTTCATATGTTATACCAGAAAATAAAAAAATTACTTTAGGAGATAAATCTGGAGAGGATTACAAAAAACCGATAAAACCAAAAACTATAAAACAATTTTTAACAAATGAGTGAAACACTAAAACAAATAGAATCTTTTCTTTCAGATAAAGATAATAAAAAATTTCATTATAATAATTGCGATGAAGAAGATTATAAAATTTCTTCAGGTAGTATTAATTTAGATTTAGCGCTAGGGGGTGGTCTTCCTTCAGGAGCGCATAGATTTACAGGAGTAAATGAAGGGGGAAAAACCAGTTGTGCTCTAACTGTTGCAAAAAATTTCCAAAAACATTTCGGTAAAAATGGAATGGTTGTTTATATTCGAAGCGAAGGCAGGTTATCCCCCGAAGTTTTATCTAGAAGTGGTATAGATACTAGTGAAGAAAAATTCTTCAGATTTGATTGTAATATTTTTGAAAAAGTTTTTCAATTAATAAGGATGTTGGTAGAGGAAAACCCCGAAGACAAAAAGTATATGTTTATAATTGATAGCGTAGATGCTCTATGTCGTATCGGGGATTTTGATAAACCTTTTGACGAAAGCGAACAGGTTGCTGGTGGAGCTTTGGTAACATCTGTTTTCCTAAAGAAAATGGTTTTACCCATAACTAAAATGGGACACATGATGATTTTAACTTCTCAGGTTAGAGTTGAAGTTGCTGCGAATCCTTATGCAAGTAGGGGTGGACCTAAAGTTAAACAAGCTGGAGGTAATGCTGTTAAACATTATGCTAACTTCATATTAGAGTTTCAAGAAAGATACTCTAACGACATAATTTTTCCTAACCCAAGCGCTTCTAAATTAGAAGATAAAGGTAACCCAATTGGGCATTTTTGCAAAATCATTTTCAGAAAAAGTGTTAATGAAAAAACTGGTGCCACAGTTAGATATCCGATTAGATATGGTAAAAAAGATGGTAATAGTATTTGGATAGAAAGAGAGATTATTGACATGATGAAATTGTGGGGATACATAGAGCAAAAAGGTGCATGGATATCTTTTGATCAAGAAATAATTGATTTAGCAAAATCTAAAAAAATAGATTGCCCAGAAAAAATACAGGGAGAGTCTAAGTTAGTTCAATTTATAGAGGATAATAAAAAATTCGCTAATTTCATACTAGAGCATATTACTTCTAACTTTTAAATGAAATTTAAAACCCTTCATGGAAGTTTAAAGAGAGTTCCCAAAATAAGAAAGTATATAGTTGATTGGGACGGAGAAAGTAAAAGTAAAATACAATTTAATACAAAACAGTTTCTTAAAAAATACTGGCAAAACCATGTGGTTTTTGAAGAATTTCCTGTTGCTGGAACTAGGCTTAGTTTGGATTTCTATAATGCGACAAAAAAAATATCAGTAGAAGTTCAGGGTGCTCAACATAGAAGATATGTTAAATTTTTTCATGGAGGTCATAAGATGAACTACATGGATCAGCTAAGGAGGGATCAGCAAAAACGAGAATTTTGTGACCTAAATGATATTAAATTAATCGAGGTTTACGATAATGATGTATTAGACGAGTCTTTATTTGAAAAGTTTGGAATTAATTTATAGTGTATATATTATATATCACACTATATAATGAAAGATTCATTCGATCCAGATAGCGAATTTAAATTCCAAATTCCCCAAGAATTTCTTGAAAAATTATATGAATTCACAGGGGGTTCGGAAGGGAATTCTGGTTTTGTTTTGAGTTATGTAGATGACCAAGGTAAGGCTATGGTATACTGCCGAGCCAGCTCTCAAATAATAGAAATGGGATTAAGGAAAAGTCTTGAAAAGTACTTAATACAAATGGAAGAGGGCGAAACCTCATTAGACATCTCAGATAACCAAGATTAAACTTGACTTTTAAGGTCTTATATGTTAGCATTAATAAATGCGATTATACAACTACGACCTAGAAGCACATTTGCTTAGTGGATTAATACAGTACCCAGATGTTTTTTTTGAAATATCTGCATTCGTTTCCGAGAAAGATTTTTACTCAGAATATAGCAGTGTTAATAAGTCTATATTTTTAATAACAAAATCCTTCATAGAAGAAGGTAAGCCTTTGGATGAAGTTTTGATAGCCGAAAAAATCAAACTTTTGGGAATTAAATTTGAAGAGGGGCTTGACTGTCTTGAGTACATACAAAGCCTTTTAATGAGAAAGATTGGCAAAAAATCAATAATACAAACAGCTAAAGAATTAAAACTTCTTACAGTTAGAAGGAGTATTTGCGATGTTGGAAAATCTTTAAATAAATCCATGCAGTCATCTAATGCAAATTCATATCAAGAGATAGTAGAAATTGCGGATAAAATTTATCATGACAATATTAATGTTTATGAGTCGGGAGAAGGTTCTCCTCAGAACATTTATGATACAATGGAGGAAATAATTGAAGAGAGAGGGGATAATCCTATTGATGATTTTGGCCTAGAAGGACCGCACCAAAGACTTCATGAAATCTATGGGTCTTTACTTAGACCAGGAAATATAACAGTTATTGTTGCTAGATCTGGAATAGGTAAAACTCAATTTTGTATGGACTTTTGTACTAAAGTATCCTCCATGAATGACAATGTCCCCGTCCTTCATTTTGATAATGGAGAAATGAGTCTCGAAGAGTTAACCATGAGACAGTGTGCAGCTCTTTCTGGTGTTCAATTAAGCTTGCTTGAAACAGGAAGATGGAGGCAAGCTGGTGATGAAGTTGTAAATAAAATAAGAAGAGTTTGGAAGAAAGTAAAATCAATGCAGTTTTATTATTATAATTGCGGTGGTTTATCAACAGAAGAAATGGTAAATGTTATAAAAAGATTTTACTTTTCAAAAGTAGGAAGAGGAAACCAGATGGTTTTCAGTTTTGATTACATAAAAACAACCTTTGAAAAGCAGTCCAATAAAAATGAATGGCAAATTGTAGGTGAAATGGTAGATAGGTTTAAAAAACTTATATCAAAAGAAATACTGCAGGACAATAAACCCTTAATATCAATGATCACTAGTGTGCAAATGAATAGAACAGGGACAAGTCGAAATAGAAGCTCAGAGAATATAGTAGAAGACGAGACTGTAGTTTCTTTATCAGATAGGATAACTCAATTTTGTTCTCACATGTTTTTGCTCAGAGGGAAAGAGCCAGCAGAAATAGCCGAGCATAGTAATTTTGGAACACATAAATTAACAAATATAAAATCTAGACACTTAGGGCAAGACCCAATGGGAGAAATTCAACCAGTTCGAATGGCTGATGGTAGCTTGAGAAGAAATTATATAAATTTTGATTTCAACAACTTTAACATAACCGAAAGGGGCGACTTAAGAGATTTAGTTGAGCACTTAAGGGTTGAAGGCATTAGTCCAGAAGAAGACGGAGAAGACTCTCTACCTTCTTTGTTTAATGACTAGTTATAAATTGTTGCATGCTTGATATAGAACAAACATTGACTTCCTTGGGCTATAAGCTTGATGACAGAGGGGCATATTGGCAAACAAATGCTTTATTCAGACAAGGAGACAACAAGACCGCAATTCAAATTTACAAGAACAGCGGAGTATGGAAAGACTATGTAAATCAAACCCCATACATGCCTTTTAAAAAGCTCATTCAACTAACAGTAGGCACGAATGATGATGATATTGCATCTGGATATATAAAAGAGATGGAGCAAATAGATTTTTCGCCCTACAATCCACTAAAAGAAAGAGTTACAATGGAAAAAACATACGACAAAGATTGTTTAAATAGGCTTTTGCCGCATTATGATTTTTATGAAAAACGCGGCATCTCTAGTAAAACTTTATCTACATTTCAAGCGGGATTGTGTACGGAAGGAAAAATGTATCAAAGATTTGTTTTCCCAATATACAATAAGCAGAATAAGATACATGGCTTTTCTGGTAGGTACATGGGCATTAGTGAAAACGCTCCCAAATGGAAACACATGGGAGTAAAGAGTAAGTGGCTATACCCCCATCATATTAGTGAAAAATTTATAACACAATCCAACGAAGTTATTCTTGTTGAAAGTATAGGGGATGTACTTTCTTTGTACGAAAATAATTACAAAAACTCTTTATGTTGCTTCGGTACAGATATCTCCCCATCCTTATGTTCGTACCTTGTTCAATGTAATCCATCGAAAATCTTTATAAGTTTAAATAATGATAGCTCTAAAGATTTTAATGTAGGTCTTTTTGGTGCTATAAAAATATTTTTCAAACTCTTTACAATGTTTGATTATGATAAAATTTTTATATGCTTACCAAATAAAAATGACTTCGGGGATATGTCCTCATCTGACTTTGCTTCTTGGGATGATAAAAGGTATAGTATTAATAAGGATTCGCATTACAATAATATAGTGAGGCAAGCCGAAATGTTTTGTGAATCAAAAAACCAACCAGAAAGTTTTATTAAAAAAATAAAAAAATTTAAAAAGGAGATTAATGATGAGTGACTTATTTCTATCAGCCAGTAAAATAAAAACAGCGCAAGGTTGCTCTTGGAAATACTGGGCAAATTATGTGCTTAAGTTGCCTCAAACTGGAAACGAAGGTTCAAGCAGGGGCTGGATTTGTCATTTAATCTTTGAGTTGCTGGGAGAAAAAAAACACAAAAAGCATTATAATGCAATAATAAAAGGTGGAAGCATCAATTCTTCCAAAGCCGTCCTCAAACTAGTCGAGTATCATGCTAAAAAACTATCGGTTGATGATGATGAAAATATGGAATTAATGGATATGATGATACTCAAAGGTTTATTATATGATTTTTTTGGAGCGAAGAATAAAAAACCAACAAAGGGTATTTCAGAAGAATCTTTTGAGCTTAAAATATCAGAAGAAGGAAAAGATTATAACATTAGAGGTTTTATTGATAAGCTTTTTTTGTACGATAGGGGTAGAAAAGCCGTAATTAGGGATTTTAAAACTAGCAAACAGCTATTTAAAGGAAAAGAAATAACTGATAATTTGCAGAACTTAATGTATTGCTTGGCGGTAAAAAAACTCTACCCCAAGGTAGAAGAAATAGATGTAGAATTTTTGTTTTTAAAATTTAACTTAGAAGAAGATTTATTAGGAACCCCAGGTCCTGGAGTTATAAAAATGGAAAGAATTTCTGATCAAGAGCTGGAGGGCTTTGAATACCAACTATCAACAATTCAAGCCTACTTAGAAAATTTTGACGAAAATGATGCGATGGGCGATTATGCAGCCAATCAGGAATACCCTTCTGATAATACATTTGGTGGTCCGTTGATGTGCGGAAAGGAAGGTTTTAAAAAATCAAGGGGAGAATATGTTCTCACCGCAGAGGGAAGCAAGATACCTAATTATATATGTGAGCATAGATTACCATTTAAATACTATGCGGTATTAGACTCAAAAAACGAAATAGTAAAAACATATAAAAGCAAAGGTGATATAAAACTTTCTGATGGTCAGACTATTGAAGAAAGAGAATATGAAGGTTGCCCTCATTTTAACAAAAGCAAACAAAGTTTTTTGGTGTAATTAAATTTATGGCTACGGTAAAAGATAAAAACACCAACAATTTGATTTTTGTTAAAGGACATTTGCTTCTAAAAAAGAAAAGCAACAAAATTTCATTTAAAACTGTAAAGGCTTAATATGGGAAAACCGATTCAGAGGAACTGGGGGTCTAGAGTAGTTGGAAAAATTGGACAGACTCAACCCAAGGTTCTGTTCTCTAACCCTGCGGGTGAAAACTCCTTTGCATCAGAAACTTACACAAATAAATATGGTCAAAATACAGTACCAGAAGAATTAAGAAGGCATGGCTATCCTGTAATTGGAAACGAAAAACTAAGCCAACCTTATTTCGAAAAACAAGTCGTTCGATATCCAGCTAAAAACCTCTATGATCTTGGATTTTTTAATGGATTCCCTTTTTTATTAGATAAAAAGGTAGATTATTTGCACTGTCCTGTAGATGAAGTTCAAATTGGTAGCGATTTCACTTTTCTTCCCAGTGGTATTTCACAAAGAAATGCAAAACAAGTTTTTGTCGATGTCTCTGATAATTCCACTTCGGAATTGGGTGGTACTTATGACTTATCCGCAAATCAAAATACTTTTGAGCCAGACTGTTTGCCCAGAAGTGTCGCTGCAAATAATTTCTGGAATCTTGCTTGCATAGAAACTGATTGGGCTATACATACAACGAGTGCTCCAGCCGAATATCAAACAGGTTATTGTTATAATCCAGACGGTCAATCGACCAGCGGGATTCAATTAGTAACCCAAGATTTTGAAGTTGTTGATTCTGTTTATGAACAGAGCTTTCCGCCCAATTTAAGGCAATATGCAGAAATAACTGGGTCAAAACAGACACAATCTATCAATGATGACGGATTAATAGTGGGCTCTGGTCAAAATTTTTCCTCCTGTTTCTTTCTTGGCGACAATACGGGGAATTATGCTAATGCTTTTTTTCCTTTAACCATACAGCCAGATAACACAGGAGCTTTTGTTATTACTTTAGATGAAGGTGTTGCTAATTTTTTCGATGCACATTCTCAATACGGATCGAAAAAAGCCTTTAATTGCAACATGATGTTTGACTTTAATATTCAAAACAGAGACGAAGAAGGTTTTGAGAGAAATGCAATTGAATACCATTCCTTTCCTACTAAAGCTTATATTGTTCCTGCAGCAGGTTGGGACTTTGAAGTTATTTGTTCAAAAGTAAAGGGAATTTACTATCAATATGACTTTAATCCAGCAGCAAGATTCGTTGGAGACCAAGCAAGTTTTCGCAATTACAGACCTTTACCTAATGGTGATTTAAAAATAATACACCAAAGAACTACAACTTCAAGTCGTGGATACGAGAATATAATTTATAATGGATTAGGTTATACACATATGCCTTTTGAGCCTGCGCCTTCATGGGCAACAAATGTAGCAGACTTTAATTATGGACATTATTTTAAATTCGAAAAAGGTAAAATTTACTTAGACCCCAAGGAAGGTGAAGACGGAGATGATTCTATATACAGACAATCCTTTACTGTCTCAGGGTCTTATTCTACACAAGGTAGTTACAATCAAACAAAACCTTTTGATGTGGTAGCTCCTCAAGGAGCAACTAGAGAGAGGGATACCATCGTCATGGATGAAGCTGCAATTCAGCTTTACTACAATAAAGATAAAATGATTGCAGAAAGACCCACTACCTATAAAACCATGCCAGCTAGCTTCTTTACTAAAACTCCATACAAAGGAATGACTGCGGCTCCAAATCTACCTAAAGGTGTTAATCCTAGAAAAGTAAGAGATAAAATGTCTAGACCTATACCAGAAGAAACATTAAGGGAAAACAGGATGATTAATGTCAAGGTAAGGGATTTAGTACAACAAAAAGTTAGTAAAAATCCAGTCGTGGGATGTGGTATAAGAAAAAGTGTAGCAGTACCACAACCTTTTCCAGACTTCAAGGCAACTTCGCTTCCTTTAAAGCGATCAATAAGAACACTATAGGAAGGAGAATATATCATGCCACCACCAGGAGGAGGAGGAGGAGCAACTCCTCAAACACAAACATCAGCAGGAGGGTCAAACGGACTTGGAAACTACCACTTAGGTTTCGCTCAACCACCACCCCCTCAAACTGCCACAGGAGGAGCCGTTCCTCCATCTTCGTCTCAAGACGATATGACTGGAGATTTGTCAGGCAGTTCATCATATACTAGCCCCATTTATATTACTACCCCTAGGATTGGAATTGGTTCATTAAGCCCAGGAGGGGGTAATGGCTGGGGGTTTTCCTTTCAAGGTTTAGCTCAACAATACATGAACAATAGCTGGAGCCAACAATGCACCGCAAATAACGGAAATAGGGGCGGTGGTTCTTATACTTACAATAGTATGACCAGTCGAGGAACAAATTATGGAGTCTGTATTGGGGTTGGGTATTTTTGGGAGGATGCTCAAAGGGATGTTCAGTATGGAGTTGCCGCTTATGTAGATTTAATGCAAGACATGGCGGGGGATTGGGATATTCCTGCAGCTTCGTTGGGTTTTATGATGTCATTTTAATAAGTTTAATATTTTCGTTATTGGTGTATAATAAATATATATGCCACCTCCCAGAAAAGACAAAAATAATAAACTAGATACAGATAGTGCATCTGCTAAAGTAAAATCTACAGAAGGTTTTCCCGAACCCCCTCCTGTTATTCTTTTTCCTGACGAATCTATAGAAAAACTAAAAGCAACGTCTGATCATAGCGAGGGTTTAATAAATCCAACTTTTCACCAAAGAGTTATGGCAAGCGATTACCATAAGAGAACATATGGACCCGATACATCACTTATAGATTCTCAAAAATGACATACGCCCTACTACTCTCAGCTCTTTCCTTATCAGGAATAGCAGCATATTTCAGCATAATAGGTCTGTCAAATATATTTCCAGGCTCTATATATTCAATAATCATAATGGCGGTTGCTCTTGAAGTAGCAAAAATAATAGTTGCAGTTTGGACTCATAGAAACTGGAAATCTATATCTATATTAACTAAATTTTATTTATGTTTCGCCATTATAACATTAATGGGTATAACTAGCGCTGGTATTTTTGGATTCTTGAGTAAATCTCATGTAGAGCATGGAGCCAGTTCTAAATTTATAAAACAAGAAATTGCAGAAATAGACAGGAAAACTGAGCTTGAGGAAGAAAAAATATTAAGAGAAAGAGAGTCTATTAATAAAAAAAATTCCTCTAAAGAAGAGAGCGGAGAACAAAAAAAACAAATTATAGAGACTCTAACTAGTGATATATCTTTGATATATTCTAGGTTAGATTTAGAAATAAAAAATAATTCTTTAGAGTTAGAGAAATTAAGAGAAAGATTAAATGAGCTTGATAAAGCTGTAAATGATTTGAGAAATCAAAAACAAGGACTTTTCTCTAGTAACTCCAAAAAAATACAAGCTCTTGAATTATCCCAAAAAGAAGAAAGAGAGTTTATCTCCAGTGAGATTAAAAAAATAAGCGAAAGAAATACTGAATCTAAAAAATCTGCTGACTCAAAAGTTGAATCTTTAAGATTAAAAATTTCTGAAACTCAAAATTCAACACCTCAGGTAAGTGCCGCTGATTTAAACTTAATATCAATTCACGAGAAAAATATAAAAGATGCTCTTGCTTCTATAGAATCTTTAAGCGTCAAAAAATTTGATTTAGAATCAAAAAACATGGCAATAGAAAATGAGCTTGGGCCAATAAAGTATATAGCAGAGTTGATAGTTGAATTTGGGGGTCCAGAGATAGGAACAGATAGATCAATAAGGATTGTAATACTTCTAATAGTTTTAGTTTTTGATCCTTTAGCTATCGTTATGATTATTTGTGCTTCCTCAGGATTTATTAGAAAGATTCCTCTTGAAGAGCCTCAACCCAAGCTAGAGCCAAAACCTGAACCTAAACCTAAACCTGAGCCCAAGCCAGAGCTCAAGCCAGAGCCCAAGCCAAAACCTG
>MDSZ01116300.1_pt1 | contig 20125 bp, 13 predicted proteins | sample 811201 | NCBI WGS metagenome assembly MDSZ01 (sample SAMN05326647, study PRJNA326480) | marine metagenome | isolation source: seawater | place: Indian Ocean: North | collected 2010 | reverse complement strand
GATTTTGGTCGACAAGAAGAAAAGGAATAAAAAAGCGTCCGTCCTTTGGAGAACAAACACTCCTAGAAAAAGAATTCTCGTTCGGCAAAAGCGGCGCTTGTGCGCGCTCGCACCGATCGAACCGCGCTCGCGCCCGATGAGTATTGGACGCGAACCGTCGTCGTCGCGAGAAGAAGAACAACGCTCTCTCTTTACGCTCTCTCCTTCTCTCTTCAGAGCGCGCAACACCAACACCATCACCACCACGACAAGAAAAAGTACAACAATCCCCGATCGCTTTTCGTCCACATCGTCATTACTCATTCAGGAAGCAAAAGCAAAAGAAAAAGAGCGCGGCGAGAGGGGGACGAGGGGTGGTCGAAGAAAAGTTTTCGGCGCGCACCAAGCCGACCCCGGCGAGGGTCATGGTCTGTTCTGCGTTCGGTAAGGACGGCATAAAGACGACGATTGTTGTTGCGATGTGGTTTTCACAAGTGGTTAGTTGTTAAAAGGTAATTAATTACTAATGAAGGAAAACAGACACACAGGGAGGAGATCTTTTTTGGTCTCGTACCACCCCCTCCCTTTACGTACTCCCTTCTTTTTAAGGTAAGACCCTAAATTAGAGTTAAGAGGAAAAAAAAAAGAGAAGAAAAAAATTGTGTTGTGGACGAAAAACTGTCCTCTCTCATCTGTCCTTTTAAAAGCGCTTTTGTTTTACAAAATCGCGCGCGCGTTTGCGCACGAGGAGACGACGACGACGCGCAAAGAAAGAAGAGAAGAAGTGGGAAGACGTCGTCCACAAAAACCACCTCTCCATCGTCGTCGTTTTTGTCGTCCACTACTATTGCGAAAACGACGATGAAATTGTTGTTGTTTTTCTTCTTCTTCTTCTTCTTATTCGAACGAGCGAATGCGGAGTTGCAAAAGTTGGAGGGAAGGACTTTATTGGTGACGTCGTCGCGCGCGTTTCCCGCGCCCGCGTTCTTAAACGTCCGCCCGAGACGAGACTTCGACGCCGGGACGCACCACGTGCCGATTAACCCTTTAACCGCGAACGGGACGGAGACCTGGCCGATCGGGTACGCGGATGTTTTCTCTTCTCTCAAAAGAAACTTTGATGATGAGAGCAGGAGGAGAGGAAGACGACGAAGGAGACCGGACGTGTTCCTCTCGAGCGCGCGCGCGAGGTTCGAGAAAATAACGCTGTACGAACACGTGGATTCGGACGACGGGAAAACGTTCGCGCCGTTCTTTTTCAGACGGAACCACGTCACGCATCCATTTTCGGGTTTGAAACCACCGAAGGCGAAGTGCGTGTCGCAAAACAGAGACACGAAAGAGATATTTGGATTCTTCGCGGTGGAAGGGACTATTCTCGCGAGGAGTCGGTACGACGAGGCGAGCGGCGGGTTTGTGGGGAGAAAGGAAATACACGTAACTGGAATACGAGGGAATTGGAAGGAGATTGAAAACGTAGTGTGCGTTCCAGGGAGGACGGATTTTGTGTATTTGCTGGTAAACGATTATCGGAAAGTGAAGGAGAGAGAGTTCGATCGAGAGAGAGCGAAGATTTTGTGGAAATATGAGGCGCCGAGGTATAATCCAAGCGATGGTGCGCACAAAGAGGAGGAGAGCAGTGGTAGTAGTAGTAGTAGTAGTAGTAGTAGTAGTAGTAGTAGCAGCAGCAGCAGCAGTAGCGATGGTAATAGCGAAATAGATAACAAATGGGGAGAAATTGAAACGACGATTTGGAAGTTGGAGGTTGGCGAAGCGGAAGACGCAAAGGACAGCGCGCGAGCAAAGAAAGCGAAAATGCCGCCGCCGTCGTCCTCGAGTGACGATGAAGTCAGTCGGTTACCGATTGTCTCAGCTTTTGGTTTAGAAGATGGGAGCATCCTTCTCGGTCATTCGGGGGGTGAAATTACGATGTATAGGAAAAATATAAAGAGCGGCGAGGGCAATGAAAACGAGGACGATTTCGTCGCGCACGAACGCGTTTTATCTGCTCCCGGAGACGCGCCGTTGAACGCGCATCCTACGCCAAACGCAGTTCCGATGCCGTATCCATATACGAGCGACGATGAAGATGATAACGATTGGAGTGATGATAATGATAAAGTAGACAAAATGAAGACGACGTTTATGTCATCAGAAATGCCGTTCGATCTCCTCGTCGGTGGCGTTGGAGGTTTGTATCATTACAAACGGTACGTCGCTTCTACTCCTTATTCTCGCAGAAAAAAGTCCTCTGGTGGTTTGAGCAGCGAAGCTACCATGAATAATAAAATGATTTTCTACCCACCTCGCATTTGTGGTGAGGAAGATGCAGATACGTTCGTGGCGTCGTTAGGAACGGTATCACTCGTCGACCTCGATAACGACGGTCGCGAAGATATAGTATCTGGGAGCGCCGAAGGCGTCTTATACGCGCTTAAAAATGTTGGAACGAATTCGCAACCTTTATTCATGCCAGCTAGTGCGATTGAAACGAAATCAGGAATTCTAAGACTCGTGCCGAATGGGAACAGAACGTCGTTACACGGACCTCGCGAGTCTCGATTCGGGTACACCACGGCCACGACTTTCGATTTTAACGAAGATGGTAAATTTGATATTCTCGTTAACGATTTTTCAGGAGAGATGTCAATTTTAGAAAACATCGGAAAACCGTCGGCGATGAAATTTGACGCGTTGAAGAAGCTCTACAGAGAAACTGAGAACGGCGAAAAAGAGGTTTTCAAAACAGACTGGCGAGTAAAACCGTTCGTCGGTACGATTGGGAAGAAAATCATCGTCGTCGCGCCATGTCCAGATACGAGCATTTTACTCGTCTTTGAAAAAATAGGCGACGCGTTGGTAAAAAAAGTTGGCGCATTAAAAATGAACGACGAGAAAGAAACGCGCATTTCTACGCACACGTTACGCGGCGGAGCGAGAGGACGTTTATCGATTGATATCGTTGATTTCGATGGGGACGACGTTTTGGACGTTTTGATTACGGCGCCGAAACACGCGAGCATTCCGGATCCAGAGAATGGCCTTCCTTTGCACGCCGGCCATTATCAAGCTGCGCTTTTGTTTCTTAAGGGTTCGTCTCATGTGAAAGGAGATACCGAGAGTGATGTAAATACCGTACGTTTCAATTTTCCGGAGATTGTTGAGTATAAAGGTGAACCGATGTACGTTGGCAAATCTCAAGGTTCGGTCGTGGCGACGAGCGTCATTGGAACTTCATCGGAGACTGCCTCTTTACCAAATCTGATGGTCGTGTGCGATGCCGGGCGCGTGTATTGGTACGATCGCAAAGATTTGTCGACACGGTCGATCAAATCGTTTGCACGGTCGACTTCGTCGAAAAAGAGCAGTAACGGTAAGAATAAGAGTAAACCAGCATCCCGAGAACTCGAGCGCGGCTGGGCCGTCCAGTTTTTGTCCGGTACGGCGTCGCCACAGTGCAAAGCGTTCGACGGCGGACTCGTTGACTTTTCGGCGCTCGCTTTCGACGCTTCTTCCTACAACGATGGTGCTTCTGGAAATAGAAACACTGCGACACCTTCAACCGCATCGACGTTCGCGACAGTTTTACTCGTGCTCATCTTTTTGGTGTGCGTCGTCATTGCCGGCGTAGGCTGGTCTCGATTCTGGATGTGGGCAAGAGGTCAAGTCGCGGGGAGGTTTAACGTCAGTTTAGGAAGAACCGAACGTCGCGAAGTGTAATATAAAAGAATTTAGTTCGAACTACTGGTACGTAGGTACTAGTACCATTATTTTATCACGCTACAAGACTGAGCGCATGCTCCTAAAAAAGCTAACGTACTATTACACCTTCGCGTTCTCATCTCTTCTTCTCGACGAGACTTTCGTCCATAATGACGTACTCTCTCGTCGACGACCCAAACTGCACGCAATCCGACCCTTTCAGCCGATAATATTTCTTTGCTTCTATCACTTTCCCGTTCAATTTCGTCTTATTCGTGCTTCCATTATCGAACAAATACCCCGCGACGTCGTCTTTCGTCTCTCCGTACACGTCCGTCTTCCTCGCGTTGCGAAACTGCAACACCGCGTGTTGTTTCGAACACGACGGATGATCGGTCGGGATATCCGCCACGTCTCGGTCTCTCCCAAACACGTATTTGCTTCTGTGCGCTACGCTTATCGGCGTCTCGATCTCCTCTTCGCCTTTAAACGTGTACACGCGCAATCGCACTCCAAACTTTGACGGGACGCACCTGTCTTCCGGTTCGTCGTAGTCGACGAACGCGCCTCTCTCGTTCGCGTTCGCTTCTTTGCGCAACAAAGAGGATAGTTCGAAGCTTGGTTTTTCTTTCTTCGAATCATCATCATCATCATCGCCCTTTCGTCGTTGGACGTCTTCGTCTTCGTCTTCGTCAATACCGTAACTCTCTTTGCCGAACACCAATCGTTTTTGTCCTTGCTCTTTTTGTACTGTCTTTCTTCTGTCATCATCATCATCAAAGTCGCGTCCGTCGCGTCGCGCCCTTTTGGCTCTCTCTCTCCCGCTCGAGCGGCCAACACTGTCGTCGTCGTCATCATCATCATCATCATCATCATCATCACCGTTCCTCCTCTCGTCATCCTCGCGCCGCAGCGTTGTTCGGTACCGGCGCCGAGGGCTGGAATCCGACGCCTCCAAAGTCATCCTTCTTTGACGACGCTTGCTTCGTCTTCTTCTTCGTCTTCTTCTTCCTCCTCTCGTCGAACCTGCTTTATGCGAATAATATCGTCGTCAAAGTCGGGTCTTCTTCAAAGTCAAAAGAAGTGACGATATGTTCGCGCGCGTTTTCTCTTGATTGGAAAAAAAGCGAGAATTGGAAAATGGATTCCTCTCGCAAAACAATCATCGCCTTTACGCGCGTTTTTGGAACGAACGGCGGCAAAACTTTGCCCCGGAAGAAGCCGCCCAAAAAGCCCGGAAGACGACACCACCACCACCGCTGCATAAGTCCATGAGCGGCAAAACCGCCACTTTTGACGACAAAGCGTCCCCAGTAGTACACGCCGACGACCCGGAATTCGGGGGACACCAAAACCGTCCTCGCTTTGTCAAAGTCGTCTCCTACACCATGGCATCATCCAAAATTCGACGCGCGTTGGCGAATCAACTGACGATTTTCGCGTCCAAAAAGCACCTGCGCGCAGGAAAACAAGGCGAACTGTTCGCTCAACTCGTTTTTCTTCTGTACGTTTCGAGCTGCGTCGCACATAACCCCAAAGAAGGGGTCGGCAGACGCGTGGACAACGCGAGCGCGTGTGGGTACAACGCAATAGTCCCGTGGTACGTGGGCGTCTTGTTCTACGCGTCCGCGACGGCGAGCAACAACGCGTGCGCGTGGTACGTGGTGAGATCGGTCAGAGCAGACGAGAACGCGAGAAGAGCGACGATGAGAATGGTCGTTGGCATGGTTTCGGTGCTCAGTTTATATTCAACGATGTATTTTCCGAGATGCTTTTGGCAGTGTCATCAAACGAGCGTGTGGATGTGGGCGATATCGACGAGCGTTTTGATGATCATGAAAGACGACGACAGAACGAAGAGTAGCACTAGGAACGAAGGAAAAAGTAAAGGCAAAGATGAGAACGACGAGAACGACACTGCCAACACTACCAATACAAGCTTAAGATTATTAGCGCAACACCACGCGTTGACGACGCCGCCGGTTAAAATGTACCTCTTTCCGCTCGTGTGGTTCACCGGGTTCCTCATCTGCGTCGTCTTATACTACGATAACAGCTACTTCTTCTTCTTCGGAGAATCCATAGCGAGCATGGCGTACAGCGCGTGGGCCATGTCCAAACACTTGGGAGGAGGAGGAGGAGGAGGAGGAGGAGGAGAAAGCGCCGGCGCTCAAAAGTGGCCGCCTCGAAACTACACCGTTCGAGATTACCTTCTCCGCGACGCCTCCGCGGGATGCGTCTTGTATTATTTGTGCGAAGTCATCAATCGACCGCGACTGTGTCCGAACGGCATAGCCTTCGTCCGTGGTCCTCCTTTGTTACCGTTTATTACGACCTAGTCGTTGTGTTGTTGTGTATATTTATCTGTATGCGTCGCGTAGTATTATATATGTACCCGAACGTCGTCGTCTCGAAAATATCTGCGCTCTCGAAGTTTCTTTTCCACGTGGCAAAAACGCGACATTTTTTTGATCGTCTCAACGTAAAGTCTCAGTTATTATGTTTGCCGCGACGACGACGACGACGACCACCACATTTCTCTTAATATAGTGTGTATACTTCTTTATGTATTTACGCGTATTTTTTCCCCTTATATGTAATGCGATGTGTCATCTTCTTTTTATTACTCCATTAGTATTAAATCTTCATTCGTGTTTTGGTCGTCGTTCGCAAAGCGCTTTGACGCTTTTTTTGTCGTTCGTCGAAAGAAGAGAGAGAGAAAGAGAAAGAGAAAGACGACGTAAACGACGACGACGATGGCAGCGCACGACTCCTCGTCGTGGACCGTCCTCGTCGCGTTCTTTTCCGCCGCAGGATTTCTCATCATGGTGTTCAAGAACAACGGGGGAGGAGGCGGAGGAGGAGGAGGCGGATTGGTGGGGCGTGGCGACGGGATGGCGACGATGGGAGGAGGAGGAGGAGGAGACGTCGGCGGCGGCGGCGGCGGCTCTTCTCGTGGCGACGACGCGTTTTTGCACGCGCACCCGCTCTCGGACGCGTCTCGCCTCGCGCGAGACAAATTCGAACGAGGCCAATGGCGACTGGAAGATCGGCCGAAACCGCTGTCGAAACCGCAAGCGGAAGAGGTTCGATATTTAGGATGGACGCTGTACGAAGAGACGAGCTGGACGGGAGCAGAACGCGCGAATAGGAAAATGCAACGGAAAGAGGAGATGGATTTCGAGAGACGAAACCGAGTCATCGGGGAGAGAGACGTTGATGTGGTGAGGAGCGAAGAAGACGACGACGAAGACGACGCTTGGGCGTTCGAGAGAGGAGAGGACGAAGACGTCGTCGACGCCCGGGGCACGAGGACTCGAAGCAAAGAAGACGAAGAGGACGACAAGGGGAGGAATGGAAGCGACGACGATAGGAGCGAACGACACAAAAAGTGCGAAGCGCACACGCCGTGCGGAGTGGCGTTTATAAACAAGCGCGAGTGCGTGGATTTGTGTCAATCGAGTAAGTTTGAACCAGATTCTATGCCAAAAGCGACTATAAGAGAGAAGAAGGACGCGTTTTATTTGAAAACGCACTTTGACTTTTTCCAAAGGAAAAGACGAAACGGGTGTTCAAAGAACGGTCTAGATCACACGTTGGTCATTTATCACGCGCCGGAAAGAGTGTCGTTCGGGAAACACTTAGCGTCCGTGGCGAGCGGGTTGGCCAGAGCGTCGGCATTTAATAAGACATACGTTCTTGGACGGTTGAGCATGCGACAGTGGACGTCGGCGAAGAGGTGTGGGTTGAATAGGAACGTGATGTGCTATTTGAAACCAATCGGTAAGTGTTTGTTGGACGCGAGAGACAAGGACGGGAGACAGATTGGTGCGTCTATGGCCGGAACGAGCATGTTTGGCGCGAGCGGATTGTTTGATTTTAGCGTGTATAGAACGAAAAGAAGAGGGACGTTGATGTACCAAGCGGAGGCGTTGTCGTACGTGTTTCAACCGAATGCACGAGCAGGGGCTGTTATTCGAGCAGCTTTTAGAGATTCTATTCGGAAACAGGCAGAAGCGATGTTGCAAAGTGGCAGCGGAGTTGGGTCATTTCTAGGCGGGCAACAACAACACGTCTTGTCCGGAGACGCTTTAGAACGCGACGTGGGACATCCGTTTGGCAAGTGCGTCGCGGTGCACGTTCGCCGATCCGGATGCGTGAGAGACATCGAAAGCCTCGAAGAGCCGAATCGTTTGGAAGGCTTGTGTGTGCCGTCGAAGAAATACATGGAATCGGCGAGAGAATTCGCGAAAAAATACAACTTGCACTCAATCGTCCTCATCTCAGACGATTTAAAAGTTGCTGAAAAATGCGCCTCCAACGCCGACCTGCCGTGCTTTTACACAACCTCCACGAAACGATTGTTACATGACGCCGAAAACGACGTCAACGATAATTTACCAAGTTTTAAACGACGAAGAAACTTGTTATGGAAAGACTCCGGCAAAGATCGCGCCGTTTCTGCCGCTTTAGCCACGGTCATCGAACTCGAAGCCGCGAGAACCTGCGACGCGTTCGTCGGTCAGTTTTCGTCCGGGTTCAGTCGATTGGCGTACATGTTGATGAGCGCGAGAATGGCCACGCCGGCGCCGTACCACAGCGTAGACGGTGTTCCTTTTAAACTAGAGTGAGTGAACAGTATTTCACGCGATAGAAAGCGAGTAGTTGCTACGTGTACACAGTTTTTTAGCACAGATAACGATAACGTACTTCTTTCTTACTCGTAGGTGTACTATACATACGTACGTATATAGTCCCTTCTCAAAAATTCATTCGTCACACATTTTTATGCGTTCTCTTTTGCTCCGAAGAAGTGAACTGCTACTCAGAGCGACCATCGTCTCGCCACAACGGTTGAACGCATCATCGGCGGTAAGAGCAATACTAATCATGGCGAGTACTAATGGCGTTACTACTGCGCCCTCTTCTTCGTCTTCGCGTTTCAACACGCGACACCAACAAACGGCGACGATGATGCGCAGAGCAGCCGCCACGAGAACGAATTCCCGTTTTCGTCGTCATCGTCGTCACGGCAGTGTGCGCAGGGCAGCAACGTCTGCTGCGGCGTCATCTACTTCATCGGCAGAAGATAAAGAAGAACAATTGATGGCGTCTTTCGACGATTTATCCTCAGACGTGCGCACGGCGTTGGAAAACTTAAACTTACACTCGCCGACTGAAATACAGTCTTTAGCAATTCCGTCCATCAGAGACAAAGGTGGAAACGTGTGCATCGCCTCGCATACCGGATCCGGAAAAACGTTGGCATATTTGTTACCGATTATCGACGCTTTAAAACGAGAAGAAATAGAAGCAGATGGTGATCGATTGGCGAAGAGTCGACGACCGAGAGCGTTAATCGTCTCGCCGACGAGGGAGTTGGCGGAACAGATATTCGCAGTGACGAAGAGTTTGTCGCACTACGCGAAAGTGTCCTCGAGGTTGATTTTGGGTGGGAGGCCGTTCGCGTTGCAAAGACAGAACTTGGAAGCACCGGTAGATGTTGTCGTTGGAACGCCAGGGAGACTCGTGAAACATTGCGAGGAGAAGAGTTTGTTTTTAGGGGGGTGTAAGTTTGTCGTTTTGGACGAGGCGGATACGTTGTACGAGGCAGGGTTCGGGGAGGACGTGGAGAGGTTGTTAAGACCGGTGAAAAATCGAAACCGAGGAGATGATGGTGGAGATGAGAGTAAAAAGAAATCAACCACCATCGTTCTCGTGTCGGCGACTATGCCGGATAGATTGAAGAAATTAATCGACACATCGTTACCGGACGTGCAGTACGTGAAGACGCAAACATTACACAAATCTGCCCCTGGGTTGAAGCATAATTTCATAAACGTCCCTGGTTCTGAGGACAAGATGAAATATGTGGAAGATATTGTGGTTCCAATGCACGAGAGAGGGAAACGCGTGATGGTATTTTGCAACACGGTGTCCAGTTGCGTCGCAGTGGAGAAGACGATGGCGGAAAGAAACATCAACACGGTTCAATACCACGGCGAGATGAGCTCAGAAGAACGCGTGGATTCTATGAAAGCGTTTTGCGAGGCCGATCCTGAAGATGATAATTTGATTTTAGTGTGCACAGATTTAGCCGCGCGGGGTCTGGATTTTGCCGGCGTTAAAGTCGACAACGTCGTGAACTTTGATTTCCCGCTGAATCCAGTAGATTACATCCATCGTTCGGGCAGAACCGCCCGAGCCGGTGCGAAAGGTGTGGTCACAAACTTAATCTCGAAAAGAGACAAGGTTTTGGCGAATGAAATCGATGTCGCGGTCAGATTAGGAAGACCAATCGACGACGCGACGAGTTCGAAAGCCGTTGCAGAAATTCGAAAGATGAAATTGGTCGACGAACGCAGGCGAGCGAAAGGGAAACAAGTGGACACAAAGAAGAATTTCAAAACGAGCAATCGCGGACGACGAGGGAGTTCGAGGTACGAATCTTCCGAAAGCGAACAAGGAGGAGGAAGAGGAGGAGGAAGAGGAGGAGGAAGAGGAGGAGGAAGAGGAGGGAGAGGCGGCAAACCTCGAGGAAATGCCAAGTTTTCCTCCAGTCGTTAACATTGGTGTAAGTAATAGTATTGTATATGAACACAACGTGTATTAAAATTAGTTGGTATGATTAGAGCTTAACAATAATAATAATAATGATAGTGATAGTGATAATGAACACGCAGACGTTCCATCATCATCATCATCACCATCACGTGGCTATTCCTGATTAATTCCTCGTGTGCATTGGAATCGGATTCCTCAATGGCGACTGTTGGTAAAACAACCCAGAAAAAATACAAACGAACAACGCAATCAATCCTTCCATGCTCGCGTGTTTATCCCAAATCATGCAATTAATAATGACCGTCCCAATCTTACACATAGTTCCAACTACTGTAAAACTTGTCGCCGAAATCAACCCTCTCAACAAAAATTGCGAATACGACATCAAAACCCCCGCGACGCATGACGCGCTCAACGCGAAAATCGAAGCCGTCGACCACTCAAAATCAGTTAAAATCTCGTGTTCTCTCGTCAACAAGCCCAACACAAACACCGGCCCAACCGCCAATAAGTTGGTGTAGTAACTTCTACCCCATGGAGTCAACTTAACGTTATCCACCGCGAACTTAATGTATACCTGATCAAATGCAAACACGATGAACCATGCGGCCACCCACGTGTACGCCTTCACTTCAAAGTTCGAATCTGTAAACACGTACGCAATCGCACCCATCAAGATCGCCATCAGCGACAACCAACTTCGCGGGTTCGGTAATTGTCTCCCTAAAAACACGTAATCGAGAAATGCAATCATAATCGGCGTCGACGATCGAAACACGATGAACGTCTCCACGTTCGCGTATTGCAATGTTTTCACGTTGGTATACAACGCCCCTAAAAACGCAATCGCGACTAACATGAACGGTTTCACTTTCTCCGCGACGAGCGGGTCCGATTCCACCACGCCGCCTTCGTGCATGGCTTTAATCGCCACCGCGGACGTCAGCAACTGGCAAAACAGCACCACCGACGGCGCCGGCAAAAACGTGACGGCGACCTTATTTATGATTAACATCATGCTCGAACACGACGCGTACGCGACGATCCCAAAGACGATTTTCGCGTACGTCGCCGCCGCTTCTTTCTTCTCCGCCTCGCTTTGATGAGAATCCTGTTTGATGACCGCGGCGGCGTTGTTGTGACTCGCACCTCCCCCTCCTCCTCCTCCTCCCGCGGCGGCGGCGTGGTTTTTCATCTCCATTTTAGTATTCTTCTTCTTTGTCGTCGTCGTCTCTCGATAATAATGATGTGTACAAAAGTGTTGGTGTTGGTGTTGGTGTTGTTATCTGTTTTTTTTTTCGGGGTCTCTCTCTCGTGTTGTGGGTCTTAAAAATGAAACGAGGAGAGAGGACATTTCGATTTGAAACCCTAAAAAGATGTGCGTTTTCTTTTTGAAAAGAAACCGAGACTCTCTGAAGTCTTTTACCCACAACAAAGAAAAAAGCGCGCGATAAAAGAGAGCATAATAAAAAGGACGCGCGCGAAAACGACCGTCGTCATGCGCAAAGAAGACCAAGACCAAGGTTTGCGGATACCAATACTACTAAAAGAGTGGCGGCACTGAGAAGAAGAAGAAGAAGAAGAAGAAGAAGAACAAAACACCGGATTTTTATTTAAGGGGCACCTTTGCCATCCATATCTAGATAACGGTCGAGAAGAGAAGAGACGAACATTGTGTCGACATCATGAAATTCCTGGAAGACCGAGAGTTGGGACAGCTGAACAACTTTTTAGCGCACGTGAATCTAGGCGACCACGTGGTCACCGGACAACTGGAAAATTATTCGTGTGAGTGAGAAGAGCGCGCGAGACCATCTTTTCGAACAACAGCGGCGTGAAGAGGCGAAACGTCAAGCGACATCTTTTTTTTATTCTTCTCTTTGTCATTTTTGTATCTGTCGTGGGACACAGACGACGATTTTTGAAAAGACAGACATTTTTGGTCGTCTTTCACCCCTAATAATGAGTATGTGTTTCGAACGACGACGACGACGACGACGACGACGACGCGCTGACGCCGAGTACTCTTTCTTTCTCTCGTTTTCTTCCAACTCCCCATCGGTCTTCGACGAAAAGGTAAACTCGCAGGACAAGATAAGAAAAGCTTTGGCGTCATCGAAACCGACGTGGTCGAAGAGCTGAGCTCGTCGCCAAACTTGTATTCGACCTCGCCGGTTGGACCGCTGACGGATGCGCATTCGAGAAAGACGCTGATTTATTTAATCTTGACGTTAAATCAAGCCTACCCAGATCACGATTTCTCGAATTTACGACCGAATAACTTCAGCAAAGAAGTCGGCGTCCCGGAGTGTAAAGAAAAAATCGACCAGATGTTGTACGACGTCGGTAAAGTGTACGACCAAACGCGTTTATACGGCGGTCCGAGCTGCAGCGGAGGCAGTTTACCGTTTTCCGACGAACTTTGGAAGTGCATAAACAGCGCGATTGAGTTACAGGACGTGGACGTGTACTCGTATGCGGCCATAAATGACGGTGATCCGTTCGATGGCGATGGCAGTCTGTGGAATTTCAACTATTTCTTTTACAACAAGAAACTGAAACGGATTTTGTTCTTTTCGTGCGCGAGTAAAATCAAGAGAGACCGAAGCTTTTACGAGGGCGAAGACGACGATGACGACGACGATGATGAACACGTCGGTGTCCGAATGCGGTCGTCTCAGATGACACCAACGCCTCCTTTACACTACTCTTCCGGGGGATATGCGGCCAGTTTCGACGATTTGGACGACATGGACGACATGGAGTGAGACACGTCGTCGTCGTCGTCGTCGTTTCTCTCATTCTTTTGTAGCACTAGTACGTATAATAAAATTGACATTTATTTTGTAATTTTACATTTCATCTTCACTTTTTTAACACCCAAAAACAATTCAATTCAATCTCTTTTTGTATCTCTCAAAACGCTTTGGAGTGCATATCTATCATCTGAAAGACCGTGTTGAGAGCAAACAGACGATGGTGAAGTGGCACGACGTGATCGAAAACGTGAAATTCGCGCTCAAAACCGATGGATTTGATCTCGTCGCTCCGTTTCGATTGGACAGATACAACGCACTTTTTTCTGAAAATGACGACGCGTCGAATTCTAAAATCACCGACGCTCCTCAGGACTGTTTGTGCGTCGTCATCGGGAACACGAAAAGGTTGTGGCCGATATTCGAAGAGTATTATAAAACCGAATACGGGAAGGAGTTACCGAAGGAGGAACCGAACCCGCTGGATTTCTATGTCAAGAAAAAAATCGACTCAATTTGCATCGCCGATTTTGTCACCGCAAAATATCAGACGGATTCGTCACTCGCGATACAAAAAATGGCAAAACTCAGCGGGATGGCGATTTTCCACGACGCGACGCACATGTCTGTGAACAGAAAATACGGACCGTGGATAAGTTTAAGAGCGGTGGTGATTTTTCACAACGTGAAAGGACCGGAAACGCCTTTGCCGATGCACGAGGCGCCGAGTTTAACGAGCGAGATGGAACGAGAGAGCAAAGATGCGTTTGAGGAAGCGGCAGAGTATTATAATAAGAGAAGTGGTGAAGGTGGGACTCTGGATAAGAGCAAAAGTGCGGAACTGTGGATAAAAGTCAGAGACTGTTTGACGTCGGAAGCGCAGAAAGAGTTTAGGTACGACGAGAGGCAAATGAAGTACCATTACGACATCGATCGAAATTTAGAGCATTTGGTTTCTCCAGAGTCACAAGTCTAAACTAATTTTAAAACACCTACATAGGTAGGGTACTATATATATTACTATTCTTTCTTCTTATCCTCGTTTTTTACCATCCATTCCTTCAATTTTCTATTTCTCTCCTGTTCCATCGGGTCGCTATCCGTATCGGATGGAATCTCGTACGTATATTTCTCCATTTCCGGAGGTTGATACCATTTTTGCCTGTTTAGCCAAATTTCAAAGTCGCGTTCCCAAACCATTCTTCGACTCGGCGGCGTCTTTAAGCTGACGCCGTGCGGGCCTTCAACTTCCACGCCTTCGTCGCTGTGCGGCTGAAACCAGTAGTTCAAAGCCATGTGGCCTTCGTATCCTGGTTTGGTTTGAAATATGTTCTTTTCAGAGGAAAAAACTTCGTGGAACCACCCGGCAGGTAAAAACAACATCTCGCCCGCTTTAAGTTCGCACGTCAATTTTTGCGCCTCTTTGAACTTTGGAAACCGATCGAGGTCGGATTTATCCACCGTGCTAAAACTTTTCGGGAGAGGCTTTCCTCTTTTTTTTTCTGTTGCGTCTGTTTTTTGGCGCTTGTTGTTGTTGGCATTATCATCATCTTTCTCCTCTCCTTCATTTTCTTCATCCGAGTCTACGTAATCGTCCACAAATGTGGCATCGTCAAACTCGAAATCTTCGTCATCGTCGTCCTCCTTTTCCTCTTCTCTTCTTTCTTTTGCCCACTGCTTCTCCAACCTCTTCTCTTCTCGCTCCACTCTCTCTTTTGCCATTTCAAAATCTTTCCCAAAACTCGGCGTCTCGTCGTCGTAACAAATCATCCCGTTCTCGTACACGCGTTTAACTTGGCCTTTCAAATACATCTTCTCGCACTCGCTAGGCGCATACAACTCAAACCTTTTAAACCCTCTCACGAGCACGTATAAATTATCGTGAAAATCGTGGTGCAACCCACTACTCGTTTCTCCTCTCGTTCCTCTCCCCATCCATAGATTCACGGTCGAAACTGCCGACCAGGACATCAACTTTGGTCGTAAAGGCACTTTCCCTTCCCCGTCTACGGCGGTCAAATCCCGCTCCCGCTTTTCGTTGCTCCACTGCTTCCTTCTCAATTCGTTCCCGAAAAGCATGAACGGGTTTACGAAACTCTTTAACGGGCTGGATAGTATTTCTGGTCGTCCATCGTGTGTATCGAACCGTTCGCCGTTGCTGGCGGAGAGATATTTCGAATGGTCCCCTCCTTCGAACGCGCTTAAAAACTGGTCGAATTGCATTCGCTCTCGACTGCCTTTTCCAAATCGTTGCGTCCCGTCGTCGGTCTCGTCATCGTCGTCTGCCACTTCTACAATAACCGTCTCCCTCTCTTCTCGGCAGCGTTCTCGCAAAAAATCGTTCGACCACTCCCGCGCGCATTCAAATTCCGTCTCCGCGAATCCTCCGATGAGTTTTACCGGTGTTCTCGTGCGTATGATTTCGTTTCGAAACGCGGTTGGATTCGCCTCGGCATCTTTCAACAGCAATTCTTTCACGCGCGTCCGGTCCGGTTCCGGGCGCCATCCGGAATAGTCGTTCCGCATTTTTGTCTCGTCTTTGTCGTCGTTCGTCACCAAAAAAAGTCGACGAATCTACTAGGCGGTGGTGATGCTTTTCTCTTCGTGGTGGTGCACCTTCTTCTTTAGCATTTAGAGTACAGAGGCATCGGAGTATGTAGTAGTATTTCTGAGGTCTCTTTTTTAATGCGCATTATTATTATTTGTTGTTGACGTCACATAACTTTCCTCCCTCCTCTGGGAAACCACCACTTTGTGTCTCGAGGAGGAGGAGGACGATAATAGAACAGAAAATGACCACCGATGCTCCTCGACGCGACCTGGCACCGTCGTCCGCGGCGGGAGGATTTCTACGGGACGATTCGATGCGCTGGGAACGTCTGTTCATAAACGAAATCAAAACATTAAAAGCGGGTTCGAAAGACCAATTGGAATCGTTGACAGAATTAGCCAGCAACGACGCGTCGAAAAGATACAAATCAATCGTGAACATCGTCTCCAAATACGCGCAAGTGATGAAGCCGAAATACAGACCATCTTTAATGTATGTGATTAGTTCGTTAATCATGCATGAGAATCCAAAAGTTTCGAGTTTGTACAGACAAAGATTTGCGATTGAAATTTCAGTTTTAGTGGAAAGGATATGCGAATGTCGATTGGAACAGTTGGCAACGGTGCGAAGGAACATCGAGCGATGGCGAGAGAAGGGATGTTTGGAGAGCTCGGTTTTGGATGAGTGCGAGTATCATGTGCAGAAGTTTGAGGAGGCTGGGAAAGAAGCGGATGAAGAAGAGAGGAGGAAGGTAGAGGACGGGTTGTTGGGGATGGAGAGGATTGAGACGCCGCCACCACCGGAGGAGGAGGAGGAGGAAGAGAAGAAAGAAAAAGAGGAGAAGCCGATGACGAACACGACCACGACCACGGTAAATAGATGGCCAAAGTTGATACCGGCGAAGATAAATAATGCGCAGCATCAAAAACAACGGAACAACAAAAATAGGAAACGGAAGCGGAATGGCGATGCGAATATTAACAATAATAGAGAGAAGTTTACGAACGATAATTTTAGGCAACGGCAACAGAATAAGCCGCCAATGAATCAGCAACAGATTCAGCAATCGCAGCATGGACAAGGGAAGCCATCCAAAACGCAAAAGAGGAGAATGAATCGACAAAAAATTGCGAACAAGAAGAATCAGGACAACAATGGTAATAACAAAGACCAGAAGCAGCAGCAGCAAGAAAAAGGAGGAAAAGACGATTAGAAGAAACCGATTATTGATAAGCTTACTTAGAGATTTGCTTCGTGCGTGTCCCCTCTTTTGTAAAACAAATGTGTGTGTACATGTGAAATTTCTAAGTTGAATCGTGCTCAAGATATCCGTGTAACGTTTGCTTTTTTGCTACTTCGCACGTTTCTATACAAACTCTTTTGCATAACTAGTAGGTAGCTCGCTATGTGACTACGTCCTCTTCAAAGTCTCTAAGAGAATTTTCTCTACGTATTCGTCTCTTTCTGTTGAACTTTGTAACTCACCCCACTCGTCAAAGAGAATAACTCCTAAACGCAAACCTAAGCGTTCTTTCAAGAGGAAGTTGCGCATGGCCGTGGAACCGAGTAAAGTTCTGTGACCAGTTGAGGCGGAGATGGCAAAGTGATGCGGGCCGTCGACTTCGAGGACAACGTCTTTGGTGGGATTTGCGTCGGGTGGTGGTGGAGCTTTCCGCTCCCCAAGGAGAAAATCTGCAACCGCAGTGCTTTCGATGAAGAAATCTGGACGCATCAACCCATCTTCAAGTTCGCGTTCTTCAAAAAATTGAATATTGAGTCGTCTGAGAGAGTCTTCGACTTGTTGCTGTAACTTTGACGTTTGCGAATCTTTGCGCTTCTGTAAAATCCATTGCTTTTTCGCGACTTTCTCGAAATCTCCGGGCATGGCTTCCTTCACCATGTCTTGTAAAGAGGTGCCTTTCAAGAGGAGAATGGACGCGTAGCACGCACCTAAGCCTTTCTTATCGAGCGAATCAGCGCGAATACCACCGTTGGGTGAGATTACCTTTTCGCAGAAGTTGTTCAAGGCACTCTCGACGGTAGCTTTTTCCTCGGTTGTGCATGCAACGCAGGCGTGGAGTAACGAAAGGGACCAAAAAGTCATCCACATCGAAACAGGTGTCCAAAACGATGCCGCTTTTTTCGTTGGCGGTGTTGTCACTTTGAATAAAAGATCAGCAGATGGCAATTTGCCGAACGTTGCGTGCGCCCAGATGAGCAACGATGATCCTTCCTGGAAGTCTCGAAAGTTAACTCCATCTGAGGAAGAATTGAGCCACGCCGCTTCAATCTTTTTCAGCGTTTCATCGCTCGGGACGTACTCGAGTTTCGTAAACGACCACATTATCTGTGACGCGACAGTTGGACGAAGCAATTGCGCTGAACTTTCGCTCTGAATGATCTTTTCGCACTTATCGATGAGCACCATGCCAGGATTAAATTTATTCTTGGTGAAAGAATTGAGGAGCGGAGCGATGTGTATGTTGGCATCAAAATTACCATTTTCTGCTAGCTCCTCCGCTTTACTCACTGCGTAAGCGAGGTATCTCGTTGGGTTATACGAATTTTTGTCGTAGTTGTCGTTATTTTGCTTATCCTTCACGTTATTTTGCGCGTTTCCTAAACTGTATGTGAAATACACCAAATCTAACTCATTAAGCGTGTCGAGATTATCAATTGCGTAGTCTTCGCACTGCTCTAGAAACTCGACTGGGATTTTAGCGCGCGACTTGATTGCAGCCCACAGCAAATTCGTGTAATCTCGCGTTTCAAATTGTGCGAGCACGTCGGCATCTGTCATACACGCGCGAAAAATACTTTTCAACGCTCGAATGGCGACGTTGAATGAATACGAGCACAGATGTTCTTCGTCCTCGCCAGGCATGGCATTCTGACTTTGCTGCTGCTCTCCGCTATCACCTATATCAATTCCAACGTTTTCAAGTATATTATCGTGCCCTTTAAACCAATGCAAGTTATTTCGCGAGAATACAATCTTCGTAATCGCGCTCGCACACTGCGCCAACTGTTTTGGTTTGAACGCCTTTGGCGTTTCGATGATTTCTTCAAATATCGGATTCAACGCTTCCATCAACGCCCTATCTTCTTCGCTCTTTCGTTTGCTCGCACCATCGCTATTCATACCGCAGCTGCTGCTACTGCTACTACTATTAAAATTACTCGCTATTCCAACAAGCATTGCGACGACGTGTCCGCACTCCCGTGCCCCTATTTTTCCCTTATACATTTTATAACTCATATCCCTCGCGGCTTTCCTCGCTAACTCAATCACGAAATCTGCGTAAAACCCACTACTCACCGCACCGCTCGCCGAGATCAATCTCGCCGCATTTTCCAAGTGTACCTCTTTTTCGAATACACCTGGTTCCGACAAACGCTCTTTTATGGACTTCCAATATTTATTACGATTTTTCGCGGAAATGTCCACACTGTATCTCGTCAACCCCCACGTCGCAACGGCAATATCACCGGCACTACATTCGCTAATCTTTTTTATAACAATCGACTCGATGGCACTTCTCGTGTGTTCTGGGATGATTGTTTTTCCTAATGTTGCATATGCCCACGCGATGCTCGCGCACGATTTTGGTGGCATGTATTCTGGAAATATCTTTTCAAACAAGAGCGTGCGTTGTTCTTCACACACGCGCTCTAACCCGCTCTCTAAACTCATCCAGGCCGCTTCGAACCCACCATTCTCCACAAACTTCACTTTACTTTGCTTCATTCTCGCAACGCTCCAAAATATCGTCGACACGATCCTCGAACTCCTCGTGAAATCACCCTTCTCGCACGGCGACAACACTTTTTCCTGAAATGCACCGGACGTTATCAGCCGTTCAACAGCGAGTGCGTTCCAACCCAGAGCATCGCTGTCCTTCGTCTTCTTCGCGTTACATTTCTTTCCCAAAAGAGAGAATATGGTAGCAATGTTCACATCCGAGAGTACAGCATCCTTCTCAGCCAAAACGTCTCCAATCGCCTCCGCCGACGCGCACCGCAAAATACGTTCGTTCAGGGCGGTAAAAACTGCCTTCTCCTCTTTGCTCAATTCTGGCGCGCGTTTCGTCGGCGCGTTCTTCGCCCGTCTCCTCGGTTTCGTCGCTCGCGTCTTCCTTTTCGCGTCTTCGGTCCCTCTCCTTTTCTTCTCCTCAAGGTCCTTCTCCTCCTCGTCTTTCCGTCGCGCCGCAAAAACCGGCGTTCCGAACCGTCTCCCTTCTCCGCGGGTGCTCGCGACGAAAACGCGCGCACCGCGAAACTTCCAACCGGACGCCGCCGGCGAAATCATCCTGCCATCATCATCAAAGTCGTCGTCTTACAGCGCTCTCTCTTTTCGCTCGATTAAAGTATATCATTGCTGACGACGCACAAAAGAGGTAAAATCCGTCCTCGTCGTCGTCATCGCCAACATCGCCATCAATTCCGCCGCCTTCACGAAAAGCGCCTTCTTCTTCTTCTTCTTCTTCTTCTTCTTCTTCTTCTTCTTCTTCTTCTTCTTCTTCTTCTTCTTCTTCTTCTTCTTCTTTGTCGTCGTCGTCGTCGATCGAGGTCG
>MDSZ01102496.1_pt1 | contig 20126 bp, 20 predicted proteins | sample 811201 | NCBI WGS metagenome assembly MDSZ01 (sample SAMN05326647, study PRJNA326480) | marine metagenome | isolation source: seawater | place: Indian Ocean: North | collected 2010 | reverse complement strand
TTGGAGAATAGGCTGGAGTAAATCTTCTCGTAAATTCTGGGGACTCCGATGAACAGATGGGGTTGAACCTTCTTGGCGTAATCGACCACATTGAGGGCGTTGTCAACCACGTGCATGTGTATCGCCGACCTTACCCACAGGTGATTGTCTACCAACTGCCCGAAGACGTGAGCTAGGGGTAGCCAGGAGACGTAGTTTTCGCCCTGATTTAGCTTGATTATTCGATCTACCTCGGAGAGCTCCGCGTCCCAGTTATCGTGCGTCAACATGACTCCTTTGGGATTGCCTGTGGTTCCAGAGGTGTAGATCAGTGCCGCTAGGTCCTGGGGCTCTATCCCTTCGATCCTAGAGTGGACCTGCGAATCTTCTACGTCGGCTCCCAAGGCGAGAAACTCCGACCACGACATGGCCTTCTCGTGATCTATTGGTTCGACCCCGTCTAGGACGACTATACATTCCACCGCTGGAAGACTGTCTGCAATCTTAGCGCAGCGTCTGCTAGGGGTTTTCTCTGGATCTCCTCCTGATTGTGGATTATTACCGACTATCACCACTTTCGATTCTGAGTTACCAATTACCCACTCTACCTCTTCAGGTGAGCTAGTATGGTACACTCCAACGCCTACTCCATTGGTCATCTGGGTCGCCCCGTAGCAGGAGTACCACTCCGGACAATTGTATGCGTAAATGCTCATCTTGTCCCCTTTTTCGAATCCCATTGAGATGAGAGATTTGGAGACTGCTACTACTTCGTCGGCGAATTGTCGCCAGTTCATGGTGTCCCATGTCCATTTTCCTTCACTATCGCTACCTGATCTAATTGATAGAGCAGGCTCTCCGGGGTACTTCTCAGCGTTATCCAATAGCCTTTGAGGTGTCGTCATCTCTGCCATGGAGCTTACAATACCGATTGGGACTTAACTGTTGTCTAGGGAATCTAGTGTGGAAAATACAACCTTCATGGGAGGACTGAGGAAATATTCTCCCTCCAGTCAGCACCGCCATTTCTATTTGCTAGTGGGGATGCTGGCGATGGGTGCCAGCAAGATTTTACGGAAACTTCTGACCCATGCATCGCTTTACGTGCCCTATATTCGGCAAATTTCCCGACTCCTATCACCGTGTGTGCCCCCAATATTTCGACTAACTCCAACAAATGCTGATCGCACCTGACCAAAAGTTCCTTCACGGCAGTACCTTTGATGTTGTTTGGAGTGATGTTAGTAGCTCTTGGCCCCGAGAATATCATCAATGGGCAGTAGTTTACCGGAAATACGTTGCTGAAAATTTCCTTGGCATTCCCGTATCTCTCAGCTAACACGCTCCAGAGTCTGGTTCCCGATACCTCTTCCTTTGGGTGAGATAGTCCGTTCACAGGCCTACTTGGGTGTTTCCTTCGAGGTTCTCCGACGGAGATTCCGGTTATTCCAAGGAGGTCACGAACCACTGATGTAGCAGCGAATGGAATACCCATCTGACCCATTCCGTGGGGGCCGGGATTCAACCCCAACAAGACATTCTTGGCGCCACCATCTCCTGCTAATCTCAAGTACTCCTCATGAATCTCCCAAGCATAAATCAGCGGGTTGTATACGATTTCTGTCGACCCTTCCAGTTCTATTTTCTTAGCTAGTTTCTCAACATCGTCTCTTAGTGACGCTGCGCAATTGATCAGTTCTTTCGAGCCCATAGTATCTACTGCTTAACATCTCCAAGGGTTGCATTTGAGATTTCTCTCAAATCTTCGGGAGTGATGGGGAAAACCGTTTTCGGAGTCCCAGCGGCCCCCCAGACAAGGTCGTATTTCATCAGATCCTCATCCATCAGAACTGTGACTGGATTGGTGTGGCCGAATGGAGGAACTCCCCCCACTTCATAACCGGTTTTCTGAATGACGTACTCTGGTGCGGCCATCCCTGGCTTGAACCCTAGGATCCGCTTCAGCTTCCTCTTTCTGTCGACCCTATTTGACCCCGAGGTGATCACTACCACCGCACCTTCTTGTCCTTTGAAAACTATGGATTTAGCGATATGGGATACCTCACAACCGAGCTGTTTAGCTGCATCCTGCGAGGTCCTCGTTCCTTCTTGGTACTCCCTAGGGGCTGGAGTGTACCCAATGTTTGCGCACTGCGACAACCATAACTCGTGTCCGTTCACGCTTCACGAGTAGGGCTACTTGACTTATGGATTGGGGGCTCATTCAAGTCCTTCCTTTGACTCGGATGTTCGTGGAGTTGCAGTTTGGGCCTTACCAAGTTGTGATGGCTTTCATCGTTCTCGCCACTGTCCCGGTACAACGTATTCTGACAAGAAATGAGCCGGAAATGAGAGTGAATCCACGTGACATACTATCCGAAATTCGCGAGAAGGGGTATAAGTGGCATATCTCAATCTACGTGTTGATGTATTTGCTCAAGGCTTTTATTGATCAGCATAATGAAGCGATTAAACCTCGAGTAGGTGGTTTCACCCACAAGATCTACGCGTTGGAAGGGGATATCACTCTCTGGGCCCAGGATACCTTCAGGAACAATTCCCTAACTGAGGTACTATCATTTCACTACTTGTTCGTATACCTCTTCCTGATTTGGTTTAGCCCATTATACTACATCCTAAGTAGAGACGAGGTGATGGCTGATAAGGCGGTTCTGAATTACTTGGTTATGTATGTCCTAGCAATTCCCCTTTACCTCTTCTTCAACGTAGAAGTCTCTTCTTCGTTCATTCCCGGGATGGATGCCCTGCTATACCACGAATCATGGTATCTGTTCTTCTTTACAGAAGTGGATCCCTTGGACAACGGGTATCCTAGCCTGCATATTGGAATTCCAATATGCCTACTGATCATCAATCGTCTGCACGTAAGGGAGATGGGGGTGGAAATTGGACAGTGGAGGCACAGAGAATTCGACCTATTCGTGATGGCAAACGTCCCAATATACATTTTCAGTATTCAATACTTGGGGATTCACTGGATTTCTGACATCGTCCCAGGGGTCATTTTGGCCTTTGTATGTGCATTTTTCACTCACAAATTCCAACCTAGGATAAGATCTATTCACGAAGAAGGGTGGTCATCGGTGCTTCCCAATAAGCAGGTAATTGCGACTTCTTCCGCGTTCTGCGTAGGTGGATTGATTTGTATTCTAGGGTTCGTCCTAGACGGCCCTGGAACGGACGAAGATGCACCCACTATGAGGTTTGGTCCCGGTGATGTAAATCTTGATGTCGTTGAGATCCATAGCCTCTGGCACCCTGCAGAGGTAGAAATTGTAAATGTCGGTTCGGAAACGATCGAGGTACTTATTGTCCACAGAGACCTAGTTTTGGAACAAGCGATAGATGGCAGGATTAGGTGGTCAGGGATTTCTGGTTCGGTGACTCATGTTCTGTTGCCCGGGGAGAGTCTTCTAGAAGAGGTGTCTACTCCAGCAATTTCCGATGGCCATTTCGTTCTGGCAAGGATTCAGGGAGAGTCAGGCGTAGGTGAGGCCAGAGTAACCTTGGATTATGTAGATGACAGCCTACTTTGGTCTGCTATAGTTTCGTCGATACCGGCATTTGGGATTACTGGCATTGTAGTCGGCGAGCTAGTTTGGGGTCATAGAAGTAAATGAGCAATGAATGCCCCCATGAAAATTCCAGAGGAGCCCCCGAGCCCGATCCATAGTCCAATCCTAAATGCGGGGAAGTTGCTCTTCCAGACATACATCGACTGGCTTATCCATAGTAACAAGACTACTACTATCCAAACGGGAAAAATCAACAGTGGGATTATTCCTATTAGAAGGGCCAAAATTGACCCTGAAATCAACTCTGTTCTGTTTCCAAGCTCGGATGGTGAAAAGTATAGGGCGAACGAAAGAACGATTGCACAGATTAGAGGCGTAATGATCGAGTCTTGGCCCTCTGGAGTGGTGATGAATGACAAGGCTTCGAACTTGTGCTGCCTTAGCGATGAGGATGACAAGAGGAATCCGCAAATACTTGGCAACGCCACAGGCCAGAGGGGTGGCTTCTCCCATCTCATGAATCTCCGACAAAGACCGGTCGAATGAAGGCTACGAACTCGCCGGAAGGTTTTCTTTGGATTTCAGGACCTCGACGTTCATGGCGAAGGGAGAGATTGTGCTAGGGTGCCTCGCTCCGCACCCACCGCATGTGGTTTATGCTGAGAATCCGGAGCAAAATGAGCCGTTCTCGGAAGGCGGCTGGGAGGCTCTTAGGTGGGGGTACAACATGCTAGCTAGGAAGCTAAAAAATATCGAATATGACTGTATGGTGATACTAACCCCGCATTGGCAGACCTACGTTGGTAATCACTTCCTAGGTCTGGAGAGATTCCAGAACATCAGCGTAGACCCTATTTTCCCCAATCTATTCAGGTTTCATCACGATATCAAGGTAGACGTCGAGCTCTCAGAGGCCATGCAAAAGTCTGCGGAAGAAGCGGGGATTGTATCGATGATGATGAGGAATCCGGACTTTAGGGTGGATTATGGGACCATAGTTAGTTGTCACATGCTAAATCCCGAGTGGGACAAACCAATCGTTACGATAAGCAGTAATAGATCCACACATTACTACTCTGACGAAGTAATGAATGAGCAGGCTTCCGCGCTCGGTAAAGCGGTTTACAAGGCAATCGTGAAGAGTGGAAAGAAGGTTGTAATGGTGGCTAGCCACTCCATGTCACATAGGCATTTTGTGACTGAGTCCCCGCTTCCCGAAGACATGAGTAAGGAGCACATATACAATCACAGCCAGTATGTATGGGATATGAAGGTGATAGAGATGATGAGGGAGGGAAGGATGGAAGAGGTAATCGGCATTCTACCCGAGATGATTGAACAGACCATGGCTGAGGCCGAAGGGGGAGGGTTGACTTGGATGATGGCTGCAATGGGTATGCCTGACTACCCCGCAGAGATATACGGTTACCAGTCAGTGATAGGGACAGGAAACGTGATTGCCGCCTGGGATCCGAACGAATCCTCAAGGGCAATAGTTCTGTGATGTGATAAAAATGAGCGAAAGTCCAGACATAAGGCTCGGGCTATACGTGCCTCCTCATCCACACCCCCTACTCGCTCCGGAGCAGAACGATGGTTGGGGGCGACTAAGGGATGCGTTCGACACCTGTAGGAAAAGAATAGAAGAGAGTGATGTGGACTTGATTCTAGTCTACTCCACGACCTGGCCGAGCATAATTGGGCACCAGATTCAAGCTCATCCAAACCCGGTCTTCACTCACGTGGACGATGACTTCCACTTTCTTGGCTCGATGGAGTACGAATTCAAGATGGACTCCGAGTTTGCCGAGTGTTTCAGAGATTTCTGCGAAGAGAGAGGCCTCCACTCCAGGACCGTTTCATACGATGGTTTTCCAATCGATACTGGATCGGTTGTGGCATTGAAGCTATTGAATCCGGAAAACCGTATTCCAGCATGCATAGTTTCGAGCAACGTCTACTCCAACAGATCTGAGCAGATTGTACTTGGTAAGTCCGCTAGAGATGCGATTAGTAAGCTTGGAAGGAAGGTAGCTGTAGTTGTAGTTGCCAGCCTATCTAACAGGATGTTCACGGAGCATATTGATCCATCCGAGGACAGAATTCACTCTGCAAAGGATGACGAGTGGAATAGGAAGATCCTAGAGTTCTTTGGGGATGGTAGACTGGAAGACATAAGCCAGCTAAGCAGGGACATACATGGGCAAATCAGAGTAAGCAAGGTAGTAACATACAAGCCGGCTTGGTGGATGGCCTCGGTCATGGGGCAACACAACAACTACGAAGGAGAGGTGCTGGCCTACGAGGCTCTCCATGGGGCTGGAGGGGCTGTAATTCAACTCACGCCATCAGAGGGAGGAGTGGGTGACAAGGAGTTCGACGAGGACGATGTGGAGTTCTACCATGGCGATAGGACAGTTTTGGGCCAAGGGTGATTTGTTGACAGGTGGAGATGGCCCATTCATCGCTAAAGGAGGACCCTCTGCTGTAGGGCCATATCCTCATCTGAGAAGAGAAGGGGATCTGATATTCGTCAGTGGGATGGGTCCGAGGAGGCCAGTTACTGACGAGATTCCTGGTGGGCCGATAATTGACAAAGATGGGAATCCCCTCGATTATGACATCAAGGCCCAGACCCACTCTGTGATCAATAATGTCAAGGTGATTCTGGAAGAGTATGGTTCCAGCTTGGAAAGTGTAGTAGATGTTCTTGTGTTTCTTGTCGACATGGACAGAGATTTCACTGACTATAATGAGGTGTACGCGGAGTACTTCTCTGAGATTCTCCCCGCGAGGACGACAGTTTCTGTAAACGCGCTTCCCACTTCAATCGCAATAGAGCTGAAAGTAATTGCAAGGGCGTAGTCAAAGAGATTCGAGAGCCGAGGAATCACACCATATAGGGGCCGTAACCGGGTTGCATCTGCTAGGATTTCCCTCAGGAATCTCGATCCAGTAATCCAATTCTTCAACGGGACCTGGATAATCGGTAACAATGGTATGTGCCCCTGACGACAATGCTGCCTCGAACCTAGACTTGTCATTGTTGTCGGCTTCCTCTCCACCGACGTCTGCTCTAGTCCGTACGATATAGCCTTCTTGAACTAGGCTTGAGATTAGCTCCCAGTTCTCGATCGGGTCAACCAAAGAAATGATTGCTGAGGTATCCTCGTTGATCAAGTCACTCAGGTTTTCTGGGGAAAACATCGTGAACATTCGGGCGTCTTTCAGACCGGGATAATTTTCTAAGTATAGGTCCCTCATTCCACCTGTTGCGAGCAGGACGAAGATTGCTTTGCCCCTGCTTTCATCTAGGAAGGGCCAACCATCATCCATCATCCCATCGTTTAGGGTGCTGTATTCGCCCCTTACATCATCGGGAGTGATCGTCTTGTTTCTTGGCCAGAACTCTGAAATCTCTGACTCTATTTCTTCAAGGATACCGGATAACTCGACGGTAGTGGTAATTTCGGCTGCTTGCTCAGCCCAGTCCTTTGGTTCTACCCAAATCATTACTGGATGATGCTGATCGTTCGATTTGGACCATGTCAGCAGAGTTTCCATGCACTGCTGGAATGTAGGACAAGTAGTTCCAGAATCGTATTGGTTATGGTAAACCCTCAGCCCATCTCTGACGTCCCACCACACGTCAATCTCAAAATGCCTTACTCCCAGCTGAGAGGCTTGAATGTCCAGGGGTTGGTGAGTATATCGGTACTCACGAGTGGGGGATATCAAAGGCTCTACGTGATACGAGTTGTGGGTTCCTTCCATCTGGATGTGGTTTATCCTTAGTGATTCATTGATCTCTTCTGGAGGCGACTCGTTACCGCTCTCGTCACCGAAGCAACCTGAGAAAGACGCTAGAAATACCAACGCGGTGATGGTAAGAGTCAGCGTTCTCATCACATAGGCCATAAGGGGGACAGCGATAACAATTGGGTGGGGGCTAATGGTGATGGCCGCCCGGCCCATGCGCATGCCCGTGAGCCAGTTCTTCTTCTGAGGCTGGCCTAACTTCAACTACCTCCACGTTGAACTTAAGCGTCATACCGGCCATTTGGTGGTTGAAGTCGGCTGTTACCACTTCTCCTTCGATCTCCTTAATCGTGAACTGGATAGGTCCCTGGTCGCTATGAGCTCCGACCACCATCCCTACTTGCAATTCCATCTCCTCCGGGAATTGGTTCTTCTCGATCTGCTGGATTGCGTCCTCGTCTCTTTCGCCGTATGCACGGTCCGGGGTGAGTGTGAATTCTCTCTTCTCACCTACTTCAGCCCCAAGAATCTCTTGCTCGAAGCCCTGGATCATCTGTCCGTGGCCGACTAGGAAAAGTAGCGGATCCCTGCCTTCGCTGCTATCGAACACCTCACCATCTAGGAATGTCCCCGTGTAATGTACTGATGCTACCGTGTCCTGCTCGATGGTTTCTGCCATAACTAACCGCTCGCGGCCCAGTATCTAACCTGTTGGGTTCTGGACAACCTTCAACTGGGGCAGGTGGGGCCCGTGACTCATGAGGGCATATGGTCCAGAAGACCTTGTTGGCATATCTCTCGTCCCCACGGAGATGGAATCTGACAAACTGGAGAGGAGGCTTGGCTTGTTCTCCGTCATCATTATCTCGCTCTCTTCGATGATTGGATCTGGGCTATTCCTACTCCCTTCACTTGCTATGGTCGAAATGGGTGGCGATTCGAATCCTGTTGGAGGGATATGGTTGGCCTATCTATTGGCTGCTTTCGTGGTGCTTCCTAGTGCGATTTCCAAATCTGAGCTTGCCACTGCAATGCCATCCTCCGGAGGATCTTACCTCTACGTTGAGAGAGCCTTTGGCCCTCTCGTGGGAACCATCTCTGGGCTAGGGTTATGGGCTAATTTCATGTTGAAGTCCGCTTTTGCCCTAATAGGCTTCAAAGCGTATCTATGGGTTTTCGAAGGGATTCTTGCGCCGGGTTGGGAAGATGGTTGGCTTTACGATAATGTGGACTTTGTAGCTCTTGCCCTTCTAGCCATAATCGTTGGAATCAACATCCTAGGAGTGAAGAGCGTCAAGAAAGTTCAGATCCCAATAGTGATGTTCTCTTCTGCCTATCTTCTAGCGATATGTCTGTGGGCAATTGCTAGTTCGGATCTCGATTGGGGCAATGTCGCTTCCAAGGAAGCATTTGGCGGAGATTGGGCTGCAGTGGCATCCACCTCTGCATTCGTTTTCGTCTCTTATGCTGGAGTGACCAAGATAGCAGCCATAGGGGGGGAGATCCACGATCCGGGGAAGACTCTGCCTCGTGGGATTCTCCTCTCTCTACTATTCAGTTGTGTTCTTTATGTGGTGGTCACACTTTCAATGGCACTCACGGTTGACCCTAACGAGTACATGAATGGAGGAAGTCCTCGCGAGGATCCGGTTTACGTGTTCGCGCACAGTGTGGGGGGGAAGACAGTGGCTAACATTGCAGCCCTTTTAGCCGTTGTAACGATGAGCTCTATGGCTCTAGCAGGAATCCTTGCATCCTCCAGATTCCCATTTGCAATGTCAAGGGACAAGCTGATGCCACAGTTTCTAGAAGAAGTGCACGAAAAGTATGGCACCCCGTACTGGGCCATAGCAATGACCGGGTTAGCCATAGGTGCTGCGATAACCTTCCTTCCTGTCAAAGAGGTGGCAAAGCTCGCCTCTGGATTTAAGATCATGATTTTCATGCTAATCAATGGATGCGTGATAGTCTTCAGAACCTCATCACCTTCCCATGCATGGTACACACCGGAGTGGAGGACTCCCCCTCTTGCCTATCCCTTGATGCAGTTGTTCGGAATATTTGCAGGGGGTGTTCTTCTATTCCTGATGGGACCTAGCGGAATTATAGGGGCGGGAGCAGCAATAGTTCTCGGCACCATTATCTTCTCCAGTTATGGCAAGAAAAACGTCAAGAAGGAAATTACCCCTTGGGAGACCTCGATCAGGATGCTGACAGACCCTAAGGATGCTGAGCTGCGAAGAAGATACTCGGCTTTCTACAGAGCCGATATAACTGAGACTGGGAGCCTTAATTTGGATCAGTTCGTTAGTGCCATACTAGCACTGGGATACATCAAGAAGGGAGGGGGCAACATCCCAGATGATTCATTGGTAATTTCGTCAACGAAGAACAATTCGAAGGATCAAACAATACGGGATATTTTCGTCGAGGGAGACGTGGATTCAGGAGGAACCATCGAAATCGATGAGTTTCTCAGGATAGCTGAAGAAATAGGGCCTTGAGCCTCATACCCAAGGCGTGTAGTTGAAGTCTTCAACCGTTCTGCGAGGCTCCCCGGTGAGCAGATGGTTTCGAGTCGAGCGAAGAAGGTGACTACCCACACGCTTCAGGAAATGAAGAGTTCCAAGGAGAAGATAACGATGCTTACGTCATACGACTACTCTCTTGCACGGCTAGTGGACGGAGCAGGGGTTGATGTCATCCTCGTAGGGGACTCTGCATCTAACGTAATGGCGGGAAACGACACAACAGTCCCCATTACTTTGGACCATATGATCTACCACGCCCAGTGCGTGACCAATGCTGTGGACAGAGCCCTAGTGGTCGTTGACATGCCATTTGGGAGTTACCAAGGTGACTCTAAACTCGCACTGAAGAGCGCTATCAGAATAATGAAGGAGTCCGGCGGACATGCAGTCAAGATAGAGGGGGGAAAGGAGATAGTTGACTCGATTAGGAGAATCCTGACTGCCGGTATTCCTGTTATGGGGCATCTTGGACTGACTCCTCAATCGATTTACAAGTTTGGGACTTACTCTGTAAGAGCTAAGGAAGAAGCTGAAGCTGAGAAATTGATGGAAGACGCAATCGCACTTCAAGAGGCCGGATGCTTCTCTGTCGTGTTCGAGAAGATCCCGGCCAATCTGGCAAAGAGGATTAGCGAATCCCTAAGTATCCCCACCATAGGAATAGGGGCAGGGGTAGATTGCGACGGCCAGGTATTGGTTCTCCATGACATGCTTGGCATAACGAAGGACTTCTCCCCCAGGTTCCTGAGAAGATACGCAGATCTTGGAGGGGTCATTGACTCTGCCGTCAGGAGATACATTGGGGATGTCAGAGATGGAGATTTTCCCAACGGGGAAGAGAGTTACTGAGGGGGGAAGAAAGTCCCCCCAACCTTCAAGGACGCCCACCAATGGGTAGGATTGGGTTGATATGAGCGAGTTGTGGGTAGAAAGGCACAGGCCGCGCACGGTTAGCGACATGAAAGGTCAGAAAGCAGTGGTTGACAGGTTGAAGGCATACGCTCGTTCTCGTACATTTCCTCATCTGATGTTCGCAGGGCCGCCGGGCACTGGTAAGACAACAGCCGCGCTGGCTCTGACACGAGACGTTTTCGGCGAGAAGTACAGGAGCAATCTTCTTGAGATGAATGCTAGCGACGAGCGCAAGCTCGAGTCGATTAGGACCAAGGTGAAGCAGTTTGCTAGGATGGCCCCAATGACCGGGTCCACGTTCAAGGTAATCTTCCTTGACGAGGCAGATGCACTGACTCCAGATGCGCAGGGTGCTCTCAGGCGGATTATGGAGCAATATGCCGAGACTTGCAGGTTCATAATGTCGTGTAACTACTCCTCCAAGATTGTGGAGGCGATTCAGTCTCGATGTGCGGTTTTCAGGTTCAGGCCGCTGAAAACCCAGAAGGTAATGGAGACGGTGATTCAAGTTGCTGCGAGTGAAGGGATAGAGTTGGAACAGGACGCTGCCCAAGCGATTGCAAGTGTAAGCCTGGGTGACCTGAGAAAGGCAATCACTTCGCTGCAGGTGGCTGCATCGCTAGATACCCATGTTACGAGGGAGCTGGTCTACGAGACTACTGCAACCGCACCCCCGGAGGAGCTACAGGGATTCTTCCTGGCGTGCAAAGAGGATGGTTTTCAGCCTGCGAGAAGGAGGATGGGGGAGATTCTCGATCGCTTTGGACTTGCAGGAACAGACCTAGTAAACCAGTTACACAGAGAACTTGGTAACGTTCCTTTCCTAGATGAAGTGGAGAAGCTTTCTGTCACCGAGGTGATGGCAGAGTGTGACTTCAGAATGGTTGAGGGGGGCGGAGAGGACTTGCAGCTTGATGCGATGGCAGCCAGGATTTGTGGCCTGCTGGGGAACTAGGAAGTTCTGGCCACCGAGACAGTGTACTCGGCATACCATGAGTTCTGCCCAGACTCCCAAGGAACCATTTCATTCTCCTCGGAAAGATGGATTGAGACCTCGTACTTTCCTGGCGAGCAGCCGCTCGTCGGGCACAAGTCCCAAGCCATCGCGATATCCAGAGAATGCGGTGCTACTTTGGGCCCCATGTCCACGCTTGTTAGTGTGTTCTTTTTCATGCCCCTTAGCCAGTCCTCCGAGTCTACTGAATCAAACTTAGCGGATGGGCCCTGGGACGCTAATTGGGACACCACACCGGAAATGTTTACTTTCTCTTCCCCCTTATACGTGATTCTGAGATTCATCGTAGCGTTCTCAGCATCGACGTTATCCCTTACTGCTAGACCTAGAATCAATGGTACCGATTCTTCTGAAATTTCGATTTCATACTCCTTTCCAGATAGGTCCCAGTCCGTAATTACGTCTCCCTCCGAGGCAACATCGATTGAGCCAGCCAAATGTGGTGCGGCTATGTCTGCTAGAGGTGGGTTGACCAGAGCAAATGACAGTGCCAGCCAGGTAAAGAGATAGAGGAATGATGCCCTAACCCAGTTGCCAGTGGTATACTGATCAAAGAATTTCGATGGGACCAGAAGCTGGTGGATGGGTCTAATCAAGGCGATCATAATGAATGGAAGCAACCAGAGTACTTGCGCCGTTTCTTGTAGTCCGGGCATTATGTAGTACCTCATAGTAGCTGCAACGATCAGCCCAAACGCAATAACGATCCACATAGAGACAGCGTCCGCCTTCTCCTTCTGAGCATGTATAGAGGGATCGAAGGGCTCCAGGGACGTGTCCTTTCGGTCTTCACTCTTGGATCCCCCCCTCTTGCCGGAGTAGGCACTAGCCCTCAGAGCTGTATCGACGTCCACCATTGTTAATTCCGGCGAGGGAGGACGACACATCAACCCTGCGTGTGCCTGAAAGTGAACGAGGGTATTACCGGCAAGGCTCAAATGGCCTCTTCGCCCGCCTCACTGCTATGCCGGGGTGGCGTAGTTGGTAGCGCGTCGGACTCATAGGGAACAGTTGGCGGTAGATTCTACGCCAACACGATCGATGAGCGCACATGCCTAGCCGAAAATGTCTGAGACATCCGAAGGTCGCGGGTTCAAGTCCCGCTCCCGGCACCATACGATATTCGAGCGAGCCATTGATGGGCCGAGACTCCCCGCCTGAAGTGCATGGAGGGTTGGCCACGACCGGGTACTCCCGTCAGACTAGTCGTCAAGACCTGGTCTGGAAAGGCAGAGCACATCGGTCTGGCACTACCCTCCTCTGGGCCGAAACTCCTCACAATGAAGCTTCAGAACGGTTACAACGTCTCTTTTCCGGAATCATACGTAGACTCGTTTGAGGAGCTTGATGAGATTCTCAACGTAGAGGAACCCGTGTCTCCCGAAGTAGAGCAAGACGCTTCCCTTCCCCTAGTGCACTTAATCCACACGGGAGGGACGATTGCTAGCAAGATAGACTACGCTACGGGAGCTGTGACTGCTAGGTTCGATCCCCACGAGCTACTTGACGCGGTTCCGGAGCTGAGGGGGATTGCTCGCATCCGAGCAGTGAAGTTAGGGAACATGTTCTCCGACGATCTTCGCCCTAGGCACTGGAACAGGATGCTTAGTGCCACAGAGGAGGCCTTCGCTGAGGGAGCAGTGGGGTGCGTAATCACCCATGGTACCGATACCCTTCACCTCTCAGCGGCTGCGATGTCCTACGGTTGGTCCGGGCAAGGTGGAAGACCGCCCGGCAGAATAGTGCTTACCGGATCCCAGAGGTCTCCGGACAGAGGTTCTTCAGATGCGGCTGAGAACCTGATAGCTTCGGTTCACTGGGCAGCAAATGGCCCCCAGCCATCTGGTTACAGGGACTCTTCGGTCGCGATTCTCCACGCGAGCTCTTCAGATGGGAGGTGTGCCGTACTTCCGGGATGCGCCTGCAGAAAGTACCACTCATCTAGGAGGGATGCGTTCAAATCAATCAACCAGGATCCGATTGCCTATGTCGAGCTAGGAAGGGAGGGGGCCTCAATTGACTACTCTCCTGAAGCCTACGATGCACGGGTGGAGTCGATATCTCCCAAGCTTTTCGACGAGTCTGTCAGGATAGCGCAGTTCATCTCTGACCCCCATCTCCACCCCGATCAAGTCCAAGGAGCAATAGACTCTGGCTTCGATGCGCTTTTGTTCCATGGTACGGGACTTGGTCACCTCCCAATCTCAGATCCGGAGGAGGACAGCTTGGAGAACACCAAGCTTAGAGTGATGTTGGAGGACCACATCTCCTCGGGAGGGGTTGTGGTTATCGTTCCCCAAACCATTCATGGACCGGTGAACATGAACGTCTACTCCAAAGGAAGAGACCAACAAGAAATGGGCATAATTGGACACGGTTCCCTCTGCCCCCCGGGATCGGCCCTGGTCAAGCTTCATCACCTACTCTCAGTGGGGGGCAGGGATGCGGTTTCTGAGGGCTGGGAGAGGGACCTTGTTGGGGAGAACCCCGCATTTTCCAGATCGTGAAATATCCGCTTTGCTGATGAACCGACTTGCACATGGAGTTGCGTGGCGGGCTCCAGACCAAGGGACAATTTGGACGCGATGAGGCGAGAGTCGGAGTTCCCGGGAGATCGTTCTGTGGTTAAGGACCTCAGAGAGTCAGGGGCTCAGACTGCGAGGGAGAGGATCGGAGGACTGCTGGACGATGGTAGCTTCGTGGAGATTGACGCCTTCGTCAGACATAGGTCGGGGGACCACAACATGCACCTGCACACTCCCCTTGGCGATGGAGTTGTTGCTGGGCATGGAATGATTGACGGGCGGAGGGTCGCTTGCTTCTCCCAAGACTACTCTGTCTTCTCGGGGACTATGGGGGAGATGCATGCAAGGAAGATCACGAAAATTGTCGAGTTCGCAGAGAAGTCACGGCTGCCAATAATCGGAATCTGGGATGGAGATGGACAGAGGGCGCATGAGGGAGTCACTTCCCTAGGTTCGACAGGGGAGCTTCTGGACGTACTCGTCTCGTGTTCGGGAAAGATACCAACCATCTCGATAGTGCTCGGAACGGTCTCGGGTACCAGTGCACTAGCTGCAGGGCTTTCGGACTTCGTAATTCTAGGAAGGGCCCGAGGGAGGATGTTCATGCGTAGCCCCTATGTCATTCCGGAAATAATGAATGGTGAAATTGACGAAGTCACTCTAGGCGGAGCAGGCCAACACGCTAGCAGGAGCGGGGTGGCATGCATGATCGCGGAGTCTGAGTCCGAAGCCTTCGACCAAGCAGCAGAGATCCTCTCCTTCCTTCCTGATCATACTCTCTCCGAACCTCCTGTTCTAAGGACGAGTGAGAAGTGGGGACGCAAGTGCAAGGGACTCGAGAAACTAGTCCCACAGGACTCCGACCGACCATACGACATGAGGGGGGTCATTCGAAAGGTGGTCGATGGCAAGCGATACCTGGAGCTATTTCCCTCGTACGCCGAGAATGTAGTAGTGGGATTTGCAAGACTGGATGGGCACCCCGTCGGCATCGTTGGCAATCAACCTTCAGTTCTTGCAGGGTGTCTAGACATAGACGCATCAGTGAAGGCTGCTAGGTTCATCAGGACCTGTGACTGCTTCAACATCCCCTTAGTCACTTTCGTCGATGTTCCGGGTTTCCTCCCCGGGACAGTGCAAGAGTGGGGCGGCGTCATACGTCATGGTGCCAAGCTCCTATACGCATACGCGGAAGCCACTGTGCCCAAGTTGGCTGTAGTCACCAGAAAAGCCTACGGGGGGGCCTATCTGGCAATGAGTTGCAAGCATCTGGGATCTGACTACAACGTTGCCTGGCCTACGGGTGAGCTAGCTGTAATGGGTGCCGAAGGTGCGGTCAAAATAATCCACAGAGCAGAGCTCGCCGAATCGGACGATCCAGATTCCACATATGCCGATCTGGTCGAGGACTACCGAAGCAAGTTCGGAGATCCTTACGTGGCGGCCAAGAACGGGTGGCTTGACGACGTAATCGAGCCCTCTCAGACTAGAAAGGCCCTGGTTAGCGCCCTAAGGCCTCTTCTCTCCAAGAGGGAGTTGGTCCCCCCAAAGAAGCACGGAAACATCCCTCTGTGAAACTAAAGGCGTGAAAGGACCTCTTCGAGGTCAGGGATCTCGGAAGCTCTAGAGGGCGCGAAAAGTGTCCTCCAGGCCTCTAGATGCTGTGCGACAAGCATGATGACTGCGAACTCTTCATTGGATTCTCCACTCGAGTAAGATACCGAAACCTGGGTGTCTGCATCCATTTCTAGAGACTGCCCCCCTGCCGGAGCTGCATCGAGATCCACTGCTATGTTCGCATGCCCAGAGTCGAGAATGTTAGGGTACCATGTCCCCCTTGTTAGGGCCCTTCGACCAGTCACAGGTATCAGATAGCCACCCTCTGAAGACCATGCCTGAGCAATCGACCTAGCAGCAGAACCGCCTCCCCTCATCCTGAGGGTGGAACCTTGGGGGTCGATTCCGATGTGCCTACAGGCACGTACGAAACCCCTTCCATCTGTATTCCACCCAAACCATTGGCCTCCTGACCTCATTAGCTGGTTGACGGCTCCGACACCTTCTGGGCCAGAGACGTCCAAACTTTCTGGAGCGAGGTGCTTAAGTGGCGATGTGCAGGAAATCCATAGATCGCCCTGCATTTCGGATGTCTTGTCCAGGAAATCCCCCATATCACTAGCCTCGATGTAGACCTTTTCCGCCTGTTCGACGCCCAGAATCTCTGCCACTATGGAGAAAAGCAGAGGAGTGGGGGAGTGGGAGATTGGTTTGCCTGCCACGCCCCAGAAGGATGGCTCGCCCATGACCATCGGTAACAGGCATAACCGATGAAGGTTTCAAGAGCGGTCCTTCGCCTAGCGTTAGGGGGAGAGGAGCAATGCGTCGCGTGAAGTGGTTGGACGAAGGAGTCAGACTGAGGATCGAGAGCGAGGACGACCTCTGGACCCTGTCACAAGTCTGTGGCATGGGTTGCATGGTGGGAATGCTATCCCACAGAAGGGACTCTACGACTGGGACCAAGGAGGAAGGGAGAGCGAAGAGCGCAGAGAGAAAGCCGATGTGGATACTCCTTGAGGCGACCGATACTGCTTTCCAGCCTTTTACCGACAACCTAAGGGTCCACGGGGTGATTAAGGAGGCCAAGATCGATATCGGGAGTCACCACACCCATGTTATCGGAGCTGGTGACGAGGTCGAGGTCTCCAGGGAGGGAGGGATGTCAAAGGCCGACCTTGCCCTGATCAAGGAAGCTATCTCTTCCGGAACGAGAGCGCGATTGGGCCTGATAGTCGTTGAGAGCGACGAGGTCCTAATCTTCGAGGTAGCTACACATGGGATACGGGATGTCTCCAATTTCAGCCTTCGCGGGGGTGGCAAGAGAACAGGTGACTCGACGTCTGTACGAAGGGATTTCTTCGAAGGTGTCGCAAAGGAAACGAAGATGGTGTTTCCTGAAGAAATGCCGATTGTGATCTGCGGCCCTGGTCTTGCGAGAGAGGGGTTCGAGGCGAACCTGAGAGGTTTGGGGGCCAAGAACAGCATTGTAAATGTCCCAACAACCATTGGTGGGAGGTCTGCTGCTAACGAAGTCCTAGCAGAGGGTCTTGCTGACTCGCTGCTTGGGGAACACGCTCTCGTCGAGCAGGTTCGGGCAATAGAGGAAGGGCTCAGGAGGATTTCCACAGAAGGCTCGGTTACATTCGGAATTGGCCCCGTGAAGGCAGCAGCTGAGCAAGGGGCGGTGGAGACCCTAGTGATAGATGCGAGTATTCTTCGGTCCGAGGGAGAGCCCTCAGATTGGGCTCCAATAGCAGAAATGGTAGAGAGCTCAGGGGGAAAGGTGGTCCAGGCCTCGACTGGTCACGACTCCGGTCAGCAGCTTCTAGGCATGGGTGGTGCAATCGCCCTCCTTAGGTGGAAGTTGGAGTAGGGAACTATCTTCACTGACTTGTCGAGCGGCCATCATGGGCAGTGGTCCGATCAGGATAGTTTGTCTGGGAAGAGCTTCGAAGGAAGACGTTGCTTCGAGGATTGGAGCTTCTGCCGAGAGTATGGGAGCTAAAGTGGATTACGCGGCCGATAATTTCCAGGGGTCTGAGATAGATCAAGGGTCAATAGACTGGAGGGGATCACTTAGCTCTGCAAACTGGTTGTTGGTATCTTCCTCCAGCGTGCTCGAGGGCGATGGTATGAGAGGAGCATGGGGTGCATCTCTGACTTTCTCCGAGTTAGAGGGTAGCAAGACTGCAATGGTAGTAGAAGTTCCAGATGACGAGTCAAGGATGGGCGAGGCATGGGGGTCGGTAATAGAGAGAATAAGGCAAGTCAGCGTCCTTTTCCTCACCCAGAAGGCAATGGATGCCTTGATGGAGTTGGAGGGAGTGGACGATATGGGGCTTATCGGGGAAATTCGAAGTAAGAGCTTGGTGCCAATTGTGTGCTCTTTCCACCCCGTTTCTGGGATAGCTTTGGTATCTCACTCACTTGGGGACGAAGTGGTCGAAGTGCAGAGTGGGATGGGATTCGAAAGGTGGCTGGCTGGATTCTTGTGCGGGCTCTCTTATTCTGGTTCTGGGTCTTCTGGCATAATGCTCGCAGCACTTTCAGAATATCCCTGATTGGGTCTCTTTTCTTTCCTTTGTCGGAAACCCCTTTTGAAGGAACACCCATTCGGCCGGACCCGCGAGGACCAACGGGATGCCACTCAAACTAGGGCCAGCTGGAGTGCCCCTCTCCTGCAAGGGCCGAACTATTGTCGAGGGGATGGATGACATCACAGTTCTCGGCCTAGATGCAATGGAGGTTCAGACGGTAAGGACGATCCAACCAACGCACTTCGACCAGTACTGGCAAGCTGGAATACTATCGTGGAAGTCTGATTTCGAGATGAACATGCATGGGCCATATTACGCAGAGCTCCTGGGTAACAAGAGGGAGAGGAACCGAACTCTCTCCAAGATGGAGACCAGTCTGCAGGCAGGGAAGATAATCAATGCAAGGCACCTTACGTTTCACGTTGGGCCCTATGGGGATTACGACCCAGGAACGGAGGCGAACGAGCAAGTTGCCAACGTAATGTCTGGAGTGGTAGAGAGGGTGAGAGAGGTTTGGGGAGACGAAGAGGAGGAGGAGGAATACTCGGCCTTCCCATGGGTCCATGAGGCAGAGCCATCTCTAGTTGGAATCGAGACATCGGGAAGACAGGAGCTATGGGGAACAGTCGAAGAGGTCCTAGAGGTCTGCAACCACGTCGAGGGGACTGTTCCTGTCCTGAACATGGGACACATACATGCAAGAGGCCATGGTAGGCTAAGAACGAGTGAGGACTACGCGGAGCTTTTCGATCAGGCCAGAGAGACTTACGGTGGTTCAACATTCTACTGCCACTTTGCCGGAGTCGAGCACAGAATGGGAAATGCACTTCACTATACTCAAATTAAGAAGTCGGACCTCAAGTTCGAGCCTTTCGCGGAATATCTCGCAGAAGAGGGGGACTGGATGGACATCACCATAATCTCCGACTCCCCCTTGCTGGAACATGACGCTATGTACATGATGCAGCACTACGACAAGGCAAGACAGAGGCTTTTGGAGATTCGAGCACGCGACGAGAGAAGGGCTAAACTTGCAGCGCAGCAAGGTATTGACCCAGAGGAGCTGAAGAAGAGAGAAGAAGAGGCGGCAGCTGCCAGAAAGGCTCAGCTATCAGGGGCTCCCCCGCCGGAACCGAAGAAGAAAACCGAGAAGAAGAGTCAGAAGGCGAAATCTAGCAATTCGGGAGGGATGATTACCTTCGACGAAGGTGAGGGCGAGGATGATTTGTTCTAACCCTATAGGCACCAATGACTAGTCTAGTTCAATAACCGGCTTGGATGGCGTGACAACATGGAGCAGGGAACAGTGAAGTGGTTCAACCATGTGAAAGGATACGGGTTTATTGGAAGGGAGGATGGGGATGACCTATTCGTCCACACTACCCAAGTAGAGGGCAGGATCAAGGATGGAGATTCTGTGGAGTTTGAAGTCGGGGACGGTCCTAAGGGGCCGAACGCGATAAACGTAAGAAGGATTGACAGCGAAGAAGAGTGAGTAAAATTCAGCTGGGCTTTTCCAGCTACTCTTCCTCATTACTCTCCCAATTGAGCACGATTGCACCGTTGGTGCTGATCCCCAAGACTGGCGACCACTTGTTGAAATCTATCGTATTGTCCGAACTAATCAACGAGTCTAGATTCGCAATCATGTTTGGATCAAGCCTAATTCCGAATTGTACTTTGTCCGAGGAGAAAAGAGGAGTTTTCTCCGAGGTCGTTTCGATGGGCATTCCTTGGGGATCCTGAGAGGCTGTCTCCGTTTCCCGTTCTTCCTC
>MDSZ01157443.1_pt1 | contig 20129 bp, 21 predicted proteins | sample 811201 | NCBI WGS metagenome assembly MDSZ01 (sample SAMN05326647, study PRJNA326480) | marine metagenome | isolation source: seawater | place: Indian Ocean: North | collected 2010 | reverse complement strand
GGCGTATCATTCTCTGTTGGTTGTGATTCTTGCCGGAATCAATCAACAGGATACGCCATCCTTCTATCTCCCCGTACACCAGAAATGACCATAACTCTGCCCTCACTATCACAACGGCAATCTCAGTCAGCTTTCTACTTTGGAGTCAAATGGAATGACATCTTTCTCACTCGAACTCGGTGGCGTTAACATTCACCGGGGTAACAGCCGATTAATAAGCAATATAAACTTTCAGCTGAATCCGGGCGAGAGGGTTGCGTTGCTTGGTTCTAATGGCGCCGGGAAATCCACATTCCTGGAGGCCCTGGTCGGGCTCCATCCAATGTCAGGGGGGGTATACAAAGCCTTTGGCAGGACACTCAAGGAAGAACGGGATTTTCGTCAGATCTGGTCAAAAATCGGCTTGGTGTTTCAGGATTCTGACGATCAGCTTTTCTGTCCATCTGTAATAGAGGATGTCGCCTTCGGCCCTATCAATCTCGGACATTGCCCCAAAGACGCCAGGATGATCGCTCTTGCCACGCTCGAAAAGCTCGGACTGGATGGGCTATCAGAACGAATTACTCACAAACTGTCCGGAGGGGAAAAAAGGTTGGTATCTATCGCTACGGTACTTGCCATGAATCCTGAGATTATCCTGCTTGATGAACCAACAACTGGCCTTGATGAGAACGTCAGACAGCGCCTCATCGACTGTCTGGCAAAGCTCCCCCAGGCTTTACTCTTTACCTCCCATGATCAGTATCTTATCGACCATCTCGCCACCAGGGCAGTGCTTATAAAAAATCGAACACTGGTGAATTCCATTCTTCATAAGCACCCCCATATCCATGTCCACTCTCACAAACATGTGCATCCCGAGGATGAGCCTACACACCCGCATGCTTCAAGTTTCGATCATGTCGAGCTTTATCATCGGGGTGATGCGCACCAATCGTAGGACAGAGTTGGATCAGGTTCCGGAATAACTGAATCGCATTGAGAAGTCGACAGCCTTCAGATCTTTCGTCAGCGCCCCGACAGAAATAAAGTCCACTCCTTTTACGGCGTACTCTTCCAGATTATCCCAGGTCACACCGCCGGAAACCTCAATCAGCATCCGGCCCTGATTCAGTTTCAGCGCATCATGTACCATCTGCGGTGTAAAATTATCCAACAACACCATGTCAGCGCCAGCCGTGAGGGCCTCTTGCAATTCATCGAGGTTCTCCACTTCCACTTCCAGCTTTGAGTAGCTGTTTTGTTGACGCGCAACGTCTACAGCCTTGGTGATTGAGCCACAAGCGACAATGTGATTTTCCTTGACCAGAAAAGACTCGGCAAGCGTAAGGCGATGATTCACGCAGCCTCCACACGCCGTCGCATATTTCTGCGCAACGCGCAGCCCGGGCAACGTCTTTCGGGTATCTAGCAACCTCACCCCGGTGCCAAAGCGCTTGAGTGCATCCGAATACCGCCGCGACACGGTCGCAATGCCCGAAAGCATCTGAAGGAAGTTCAATGCCGTACGCTCTCCTTGTACCAGTGCACCAGCAGGCCCTGAGAAACGGCAGAATACCTGATCAGGTGTCAGCGGATCTCCATCATCAACTTCCCATTCAATGGTGATCCTCGGATCAATCTCTTGAAAAACCTCGTCAAACCACTCCCGCCCACAAAACACAGCATGTTCACGGCAAATAATTTGTCCGTGCGCAACATGCCCATAGGGAATGAGGCCAGCGGTAATGTCCCCTGCCCCAAGATCTTCATCCAGGGCGCGCCGAACATCCTCCCGAACAACCAGTTTTGATAACCGCACTATGCCTTACTCCTCGCTCATTAAAAGGTATATCAAATCGAAAACCACAGCCACAGACAATAGCTACAGCCTGCAGACAAGTCCATTAATTTAAACCCAAGGGGCCTTTATATATCCAGTCACGACCTGCTCAATAGAACGGATCATAGTGAATCTGGCTGTTCGGGACATTCCCCTGCAATTGCAGCATCTTTGTCGTTGCCTGGACCATTGGTGGGGGGCCGGCGAGGTAGCATTCAAACCGGTCAAGCTGATCCCCGTGCCGCTTTTCTACAACCTCGTGTATGAATCCGGTCTCACCGGTCCATTCCGGTGCTGCCTCAGGCATTGAAATCGCGGGATAGTAATGAACACGACCCTCGGAACCGGGCAGAGCTTTGAGCTCTTCAAGGCCGCAGAGGTCATCTGGCGTTCTGCCACCAAAATAGAAATGTATATGGCGGTCGGCCATGCCGGGATCCATCAGCACCCCCCTGGCTATCGATAACACAGGGGAGATTCCGGACCCCCCCGCGATGCAGAGTATATCTCTGTCACTTTCAGCACGGAGATAGGCATGACCGTATGGCCCATCGATCGTTATTCTATCACCGGGCTGGAGCTCATCGAAAAGAGCACCACTAACTTCTCCGCCGGGTTTCCTCCGAATCCAGAACTCCCATCGCCCATCACCATTGGGAAGATTGCTCATGGAGTACGCTCGCGGCCCCCTGCCATCCTGAAAACTCAGCATGGCGTACTGACCCGGGAGAAACTCAGCATGCCGGCCTTCCGGTGCCTGAAAACAGAATTCGACAATATCGCCAGTAACGTATCTGCGGGAGCTCAGAATGGCTTCAAACCGAGCGGGCACATTGAACGGGATGTACGACGGGTCTGTCCTCATTTTGATGACAAGGTCTGTCTTGGCTTTGCACTGACAAGCCAGCTTACGGCCCTTTTTTTTGTCGCGCGCGGTGAGCGCAGGGGCATCTGGCCATAGCTCTTCAACTTCGCCGTCAACCACTTCGAATTTACAGGTTCCGCATCCACCCGAGTTACATTCATAGGCCAGGCCATAGCCTGCGCCCAGCCCTGCCCGGAGAATACAATCGTGAGCGTCTGTCTGTTCAAACTGTTCACCGGTGCCAACAAGACTGATGGTGGGCATATTTTTCCTCACTAGTATTTGTTCTGAACTCAATAACACAGCAGCCAAGGGGATGGTAACGATCAGGACTTCATGAGCCCCAGGAAACGCAGGCAGTTATCATTAGTCACGGCCAAAAGGTCTTCCTGACTCAGATTCAAGCCTGTGAAGCGTCTCCCGGGGTGCTGGTCTCTTATGACAAACGGGTAGTCCGTCCCCATCATTAGCTGCCGAAGGCCGTAGATTTTCATCAGATACGCAATGGCATCTTCATCGTAAACAAGCGTGTCATACCAGAACCGACGCGCCTGCTCGATGGGCGAGAGGGGCATCGAGTCCTGGAGGGCTTTACTTACTTCCCACCCATTCTGGAGGCGCGGCAATGTCACCGGAAATGCACCGCCGCCATGACTGAAGGCTATGCGCAATTTCGGAAAACGTTCAAGAACGCCATTGACCAGGAATGAGACGATTCCAACGCTGTTTTCATTGGGAAATGCGACCAACGGTTCCATGAGCGGAAGCGGATATAACCGGTCCTTATTGGGGTGAAGAGCGTGAACAAAGAGGCACATATCCTCTTCTTCCAGTGCGGCGAAAAACGGGTCAAACCGACGGTCTCCCATGGCCACACCATTGATGTTACTGCCGACTTCAACACCCAGCGGGCCGAATTCATGCTTTAGAACTCTCACTTCCCTGGCAGCGACATCAGGATCCTGAAGCGGCACCATGCCCAGCCCGAAGAACCGCTCCGGTTCCTCCGCTACAAGGCCCGCTATGGTTCCGTTTATATGGCGACCGAACGCCAGCGCATCACGAGCATTGAACCAGTAGGAAAGCAACTCAGGCATTGGTGAGAGGACCTGACGATCAACGCCCTCCTCTTTCATGTCCCGCAGTCTTGAGGTGGCGCTCCAGGAAGTATCATTCACCTCCCGAAATGCTTTACCCCGAATCATCACGGTTTTATGATTTCCGTGCCCGCAATGCATGCAAGGCCACGCGTGATCCGGATCTTTGCCCGGGTAGGGCGGAAAATTCTCAGGAACCACATGTGTATGTGAGTCAATCATATCGCTCTCCGCATCGGGCCTTATGCCGGGGTTTTACCTTCTTCAAGATTTATGTAGACACCTCCACTCTCCACTGTTACGGGATATGACTTAAGAGGCAGTACGCAAGGAAAATCAATAGCCTCACCTGTGCGAATGTCGAAGGTGCCTCCGTGGAAGGGGCACTCTATGATGAAATCATCGTCCACCTCGCCCTCGGCCAGGCTGGCCTCTCCGTGAGTGCACGTGTTATCCGTCGCAAAAAATTTGCCTCCAACCTTGTAAACAACAACAGGGGGGCGATCTGGGAGGTCAATCTTCAGCATTTCATTATCAGAGAGATCCCCTTCCTTACACGCAAAAAAATGCTTCTTATCGTTCTCATCAGTCATATCGACTCCTAATAGTTTCAGGCAATTCCGTACACGCTCACCATCATAACCCCTAGAACGGTAGCTATGGTTCCCATGACGACCTTGGTGGTAAAAATCTCATCTGCGCGAATAAAGATGTAGGACATCAGCAGCACAAACAAAGGTGTTGTCGAGGCCAAAGGTGCCACCACAACAAGATCTGCATATTGCATCGCAAAAAAGAGGAGCACCGGACCAAACGATGAAAAGATACCGGCGAATATGAAAAACCCGAACTCTTTTCTCGTGCAACGAATCCGTTTGAAGCCACCAGTGAAACCGGTATAAAGACTGGCGAAAAACCAGGACGACGTCGTGGTAACTGCTGCAGCGGTTACCGCATCGGTTCCGATATCAATTCCTATCTTCCGGAATACCATTGATATCCCATAGGAAAACGAAGCGATCATGGGCAATAAAATGTAGGTTTTTGGAACCGCTTTCAGGCTGGCAGTTTCGTTTTTTCCGCCCTGAGACCCGACAACCACACTACCCACAATAACCAGCAACGCTCCAAACAACCCCAGAGTCGTCAGGCTCTCCCCAAGAAACGCCATGGCAAGCACCACCGACACCACCGGATGCGTCAATGTCAGCGGCGTTGTGATGTTCGAACCAAGCCTGGCCATCCCCAGAAACTGGAACAGGCGCCCCAAGAGCGGAGCGAAAATACCTGCAAGCACAAAATAGCGCCATTGCCACCAGTCACCAAACTGCCACCCATAGCCCACGATGCTCCAGCCCCAGAGAAACACCACGTTGATCGACAGCGTCACCCACAGGGCCGTCTCGCTGGAGGCTGACTTTACCCCTACCCTGACCAGCGTAAAGGTAAAGGCAAACATCAACGCAGAGGCCAGGGCCAATGTTACGGCAATAACTTCGCTGCTCATGAACTGCGCGTCCGGGACAAGCCTGTTCCAGGTGCCGTCCAAGGGACGCTCATGAAAAGAACTCCCGGAGATCTAGAGCACATTCTTAACTACCTCCGAAATTCTCATGCCTCTTTTCCCGGTGTCTATAACTTCACCGGTAATGTAAGAAGCGTCGGGAGATGCCAGGAACGTAATCGCAGCAGCCTGTTCCTCTACCGTGGCGGCGCGATCAAAAAGGCTTTCGCGCGTGACGTAATCATAAAACTGCTGGTTCCAGGCTTTCTCCTGGTCAGTCAATTCACGATCGAGCCTGGGAGTAGGTCTTTCCCTGACGGCGGTGTTGCCGGGGGCAACGCAGTTGACCCGGATATTGAAGTCTGCAAGCTCAACGGCAAGGGCTGTTGTCAGCCCTACTACGCCGCCTTTGGAGGCAGAATAGGGAATACGGAAAATCCCCATGGTTGCGTTGGAGCCGACATTGACGATGGCGCCGCCATTCTTTTGCATATGCGGAATAGCCGCCCGACAACACCACAGTGGCGGCCAGAAAGAGCGGTCCACTTCTGCTATGATCTCCTCCTCCGTGTAATGCCAGAAGGGCTTTTTCCAGATCGTGCCACCCACGTTGTTTACCAGAACGTCCAGTTGGCCAAACGCGTCAACGCCCATCTTCATGGCAAGCTCAGCGCCAGCCAGATTTGAAAGATCGGAAACGGCGGTTACTGCCTCAATGCCTTCAGCCTTCATTTTCTGAACGGCATCAGTTACGGGTTTTTCAGCTTTGTCCGCCAGCACCACTTTTGCGCCTTCCAAACCGAGGCGCCATGCGGTTGCAAGACCTATGCCCTGGCCGGCTCCGGTAACTAATGCAACTTGGTTTTCAAACCGTCTACATTGATTATTTGTCATTTAATTCTCCAAAACAGGCTTTGATGAATGAAAGCCACCTGACGGGGTCATTCGCTGAACTCATCAACATTCGGCTTTGCGCCCCACATGCAAAAAGAGGTCGGGGCCATTTCAAATTGGCGGGGTGTATGATTCTCTTCATCCGTAATACGTTTTACACCGGACGAATACTCATAAACGCGTTTGTCGGGCCCGAGGAAATAGATGAACACCGCCGTCGATGTCGGATGACGGCCGGGGCCGAAGACGATCGGGACATTTTTTTCCTGGAGAAAGTACCAGGAACGCATGACATCATCAATGCTCGCGACCTGGAAGTTAACGTGCTGAACCCCGGTATGTTCAGAGGCAAAGAGTGCGATCTTGTGATGGACCGAGTCAATGCGTAACAGGGCACCCTCCCCAATCTTGTCGCTGACCCTGGCACTCATCACTTCGGTCCAGAACCGTAAATCCCGTTCGCTGTTACGGGTATGCAAGCCGAAGTGACCGAATTCCGTAATTCCCGCATCCCGGCCAGGAAAATAACGGACACCTGTCTGATAGGGGCGGTACACCAGTTCAATCTGGTTGCCGTTAGGATCCGAAAAGAATAACGCCGAGTTTACCTGACGTTCCTCACACTCTTCGTCCGTTGCGCGGGCAGCCTTTATACCCTCCGCCGCGAGTTCCTTCTCCGCTTTGTCGAGTTCTGAAAGCTCCTTTACCTCAAATGCGCAAGCATCGTAGTCAGCGTCGCCCTCAATGTAGCAAATGTTGTAAGCGCTACTGTCACCCCGCAAGTATGCATGGGTGTCGGTTTTATGGCGAAGCTCCAGACCGAGAATGTCAGTGGCAAACTCGACCATTTCATCCAGGTTTTGGCAACCCAGACGCAGATAGGAAATATCATGTAATTGAATCATAGACAGTTTTCTCCCCAAACAAACCTGAATTGAAAAACGATCTACCTGTCCGACCTGCTCCGTGGAGCGACAGGTACCATGCCAGCAGAACCGGGAGACCGGTACCGCCTGAAAAGCAGATAGGCAATGGACATCATCAACGCAACAGCACCGATAAGATCCCATACCGAGAATGCGACAATTCCAGTAACAATCAGGCCAACTCTTGCGTATCGGTTTAGCTCACCGTGGTACCACCCTTCAACCGCAGTCGACATCAGCAGAACCCCACAGGTCACTTTGATTACATCAAAAACGATCGTTTCAAGAGAACCGATCATCAGAATTCCAGGGTTGTACACAAACGCATACGGAAGAGTGAAAGCAACAAGACCAACCTTGGCCGCCGTGGTGGAAACCGACATCGGTCGTTCACCAGCAATACTGCTAGCAACGTATGACGCCACCGCAACCGGGGGAGTGATGTAGGATGCCACACCATAGAAAATCAGAAAAAGATGCGCCTGGAGAAGCGTCAGGCCCGCATCGACAAGAGCAGGGGCCACCATCACTGCAACCAGTGAGTAAACCGCTACTACCGGCATACCCATACCTGAAATAATTGTAACAATGGTTGCCAGCAACAACGCCAACAACAGGTTAGCCTCGGCAACGCTGAAAATTAGTGCCGACAGCTTTGAGGCCAGGCCGGTAATGTTCAGACCAAAGAGCAGAATACCCGCCCCGGCAACAGCTGCAATTAATGGCGCGATCGCAGTGCACACCTCAACGCAGCCCTGGAGAAACTTCTTGGGTGTAATCGCCTTATCGCCCACAAGCCAGCTGACAACGATACTCGCTACCAGGCCAGAGGTCGCAGCGAGAGCCGGTGTCCTGCCGCTCATCATCACATAGACCAGCAAGCCCATAGGTATAATGAAAACCCACCCGGTACGCAGCGTATGGAGCCATGTGGGAATTTCAGAAGGGTCAATATGACCAACATTGTGCCTTGCCGAATAGTTATGAACCTGGACGTAAATTCCGACGTAGTAAAGGATTGAACAGACAAGAATTGAGCTCACGATGCTTGTGTAGGAAATGCCCGTAAACTCAACCATAAGAAACACAACGGCACCCATAACCGGTGGCAAAAGACTGCCACCGGTAGAAGCAACCGATTCAACTGCCGCCGCATAGCGGGGTGAATAACCCACACGCTTCATCATCGGAATAGTAATTGAGCCGGTAGTCATAACATCCGATGCGGGACTACCAGAAATCATCCCAAACAGCCCGCTGGAGGTAACTGCAATCTTGGCGGAACCGCCAACGCGGTTGCCGGCAAGTACGGCTGCGATATTGAAAAAAAAGTCCCCACCACCGCTTTTCTCGAGAAACTTACCAAATGTAATAAACAGGAAAGCGTAAACAGCAGCCACCTGCACTGGCGCAGAGAACAATCCACCATCATGAGGGGACACCATGAGTCCTTCCAGCATATAAGCCAGATCCAGACCCCGATGACCAAAAAATCCCGAAATCTGATCGCCAAACAAACTGTAAAGAATAACCAACCAGACAACCACCGAGATTCCCGGGCCGACACAGCGTCGCAGAAGCTCAAGTGTCAATAGCGCATAGATACCGGCAGCCAGAAGGTCCCAGTTGGTGTATACATCAAGTCCCGCAATCCAATCCTGATATCGCCCCATCTGTAGGATCAAATAAACCCCTACGACAAGACTTACGAATGCAAGAAGATAATCCACCCAGGTTGTGCGGTAAGAATCCGGTGCGTGGCTGATTGACAGAAAAGAAATAGCGTACATCGGTACAACAAAAAGAATCGCCAGCTCCAGCCGGCCAAAGTTGCCAGCAATCGCATACCAGATTTCAAACAGCGTCAAGGGCACTGCCAGGAGCGCTACTAAAGCATATTTGGCCCCTTCCATAGGCACTTTATTACCCATGGAAACAGCAAGTCTAAAAGTTCTTGCAAATAAATTCATGCAGGGAGTCTCACATTGAAACACGGCTTTACGCCGGGTTAATACTTTTTAACTCGCATCCCAAACAAGACCAGGATTCTCAATACGAATCCTGGTCCTTACTCAGCATCAATCCATTGACCTTTTCGTGCTTATCACCATTCAACTTGTGTCCGTGCTTGCACGAAAACGGGATCAGAGTTGTCCTGAGGTCCACCATCAACGAATGCTTTACCTGCATTCAAACTGAACCGCAGACGGCGCTCGGGGTGCCAGTTCAGGCCTACAGACGCTACATCCATTTCACCCCCGTCAATTGGGCCATCCGTGAGATCCAGAGTGCTGAAGCGCGCAGCGAGAGCCCAGGCACCAGTACCTCCTTTACTCAAAGCGCTGGAAGGCCTCACGGGAGCGAATACACCACCGTCCTTGTGACTGTATGGCCTGGATTCACCCGTCAGATAGAACAATCCCTCAATGTACGCCCCTGTGAACTCAGGCTCGAAACCATTATTGGCACTTACAGGTGCATTACTCAGCTTGTCGTACTCCGTCCAGAAATATTCCGCATTCGCGCTGAAAGGACCGTTTGCGTAAGCGAATTCTGCGTTTGCAGCGATAAATCCGTCCGAATCGCCCATCACACCAGTATCCACTGGACGAAATCCGTCAACACGGGTTTCCGGTCTCGCCCGAACCCGAACGTTCTCATTGTTACCCCTCTCGCCCAGTGTTTGCGTAGTGATGCACCCACATGCACCAGGTTTCCATTGCTGTTAACCGGATCAAACCAGACCTTGGTTGCAAGGTCCACTTCATCAAAATCATCTTGGGGCGATGTGCTGCCCGGAACCTGCTGAGCCAAACCGACCGCCCAACCCAAGGTTCCGGTGGTCAGATCACCACGAATACCAAGGCGCCGGGCGCCGGCACCCAGAGTTCCGGTCGGACCTGATAGCTCCATCATGTTTGTATATTTCGGACTTTGCAGGCCTTCAAACCCGAACGGCTGGAGTTGGTTACCAATGGACAAAACGAAATCGTTGCCGCCAGGTTTGAATCCGTGATATTGGAGAAAGGCGTCGCGAATCCCCCCTACTCCACTATCTACAAATTCGTACTGAAACTTATAAGACCAATCCTGATAAAGCTGGCCAGATGCCGCCAACCGAGCCGCCCTTACAAACGACTCTTGCCCAAGCTCTCGGGTATCGGAGTCAGCGTACGCCGTATCCATCAACAGGCGACCGTTCAGGTTAAATGAGAAGGCACCATCATCGCTGGAAAATCCAAGACGGTTACCACGGTATGTGCTTATAACGTTGGACTTTTTCTGCTCCGCTTTAAGAGCTTCAAGCTCCTTCTCCAGCATGTCGACACGCTCGCTCATACTCTGAGCCACTGCTACCTGAGATCCCATGCCAAACATCGCAGCACCGGCTATTGCCAGCAAAGTTTTTCCGTCCAGAAATTTATTGGATTTGTTCATTATAGTTCCCCGTCATTTCTCTTGTTGTAATCAAGTAATGTTTTATCATTAATTGATTGTTTTTCTCACCTATTAAAACATTCAAAATTTTTTTACTTTGGGCAACGAAGCACGTTTCATTTAGAATTCAGCTTCGCTTTAAAACAAGGCGTTTGCGTCAGTCAATCAATCCGACCTCCTGATAAAACGCCTTAGCACCAGGGTGCAACTCGAGATAGCTAACATCCGGCAGCTTCTCCCGGGAAGCCCGTTGGAGTGCCTTGTGAGAGGAACGATAGTGTTCCATCTGTTCGTACATAGACTTTGCCAGCTTGTAAGCATCCTCGTAGGTTGCTGACGGTCCGGCCACAATCAGGAAACTTGACAATACAGTGCTGAGATCCTGATCGACGAAATCATAGGCACCGGCGGGAATAGTACCAACACTTCCTCCCAACCCTTGCGCAACGTGTTCAACCAAAGCATCAGAAAGCTTAACGAATTGGAGGTCCTTCACACTTGCAAGTTCGACTATACGGCCCGAAGGAGTCGCTCCCCCGGTGATAATCACGTCCAGTCGATCATCACGCATGAGATCGTGCGAAGCCCCGGTTGGCTGAGCCACCAATTCGCCACCCCAGGATTCAACATCTTCCATTGTCTTTCCGAAAAAGGAAAACAGAAGATTAACATGTTCGCGAGCCCATAAATTGCCGGGCTGATTCACCGAAAGCCGCATAGGGACTTCCTTTTCAATCAGATCGGCAAAGGTTTCAACGCCATGCTTTTTCAGGAAGTCGGCACGCGCATACACTTTTAGAGCAAAAACTTCGGGTGCACCATTCAGAACACCGGTTATCGTACCGGGAGGATATTTCTCCCGAAAAGGAGCTGTCCCTGCGTAGGCCATTTTCGGCTCTACGACACTTGCCAGAGCAAACGGGCGCCTCTCGTTTCTCAAGTGTTCCAAAGCTCCCGCCGGATTACCTGGCTCATAAATGATACTGGAAGACGGGTAAGCCCTGCGCACCGCATCGACGACACCTTCGCCGAATACAGAAACTTGCCCTCCTGACGAATAGCCGGCAATGGTCACATTAACCGGTGAATCGTCGACTTCTTTACCAGAATCGGCATTAGCTGGACCCACAGTCAATGAAAATGCCAACAGAGCGCTTGTCACCGTACGGGTTACAGCTTTGTTTATTCTGCAATTTCTCATAGTGCTATCTCCGCATCCTATTGAACTTGTTATTCGGCTTTACTCCACATTGCACTTAAATTACTACCGCTTTACCCCATTTTCCCATCATCATACGTTACTCCCCTGGTCTCTGTGCTTTCAGCAGGCTTAGCCTACTGACCGTTAAACAAGGAAGGTCAGGTTCGGCATCGGTTCATCGTTATTCAGTAACATCACCTTCTTCCAGCGAATGCGGAAGCCTTCTGCCGTATCTACCAGTACATAATGACATTTACCAAACCAGATATTCTCAGTACCGGTCCGGATCTCACCAAGACTGAAACTTGAAACAACTTCGAGCTCTTCCCCCTTCACAGAAAGGGGAACCACGCCGGAGACGTTCCTGATCAGGCGCGCCCTGGGACGGAAGGCATGTGCAGCCTTGTCTTTCAGTCGCATCATGCGCTCTAGCAGCCTTGGACGATCATCATAGATGATCGCCACGCCCGTATCAGGATCCTGGTCGTCACTGTTACAGGGAACCCAATAGGTAATATCTTCACCAGTCCAAAGTTCCATCCAACGATCGTATTCGTGCTCATCCATCAGTGCCGCTTCATAATTCAGAAAGCGCTCTACCCGAAGCTGCTGCTCAACATTAACGACCCCTTTATTGATGGCCTCAGGTGCGGCATTAACTATTTGCTTAGCCATGAAAAAATCTCCGATATAAATTGGGTTCCTGAATCAGTTTTCGGTCATCAACCGTTTCCATTCCTGCATTTGCGCTCGCTGCGTAATCTCGTCACTAATCCGAGCGGACACCGTACCGTCTGAATCAGTCTCTTCACGATTCATACCTCTGCTCAACAAGATCCACGGATCCGAATCCCCCTCGAGCCCTCTCTGAACACGCTCGAAAATTTCAGCATCGTCTGGAGAGCCGTTCGAAGCCGGGCCGTAAAATGCCTCATGGGCGCGCAAACGTTTATTGTTGATCTCCTGACCAACTCCTTTCAGGAAAACCGGATACATAAGAACCTGAGTTTCAGACACCGAAACCGGAATCACCACTCGGATATGGTCATGAATAAGCTGCAAATTCGGAAAAACACCCAGATGCGGATCGCCGTGCCATGCAATCAACTCTTCAGCGTGCTCCTTCCCATAGCGTTCAATCATATCCTTAACGTATTTGCGTCCATCTTCTGTCTTTTGCAGTTCCGCCATGTAGTCTTTGGCATGGGGCAACCTTTGGAAACGGAAGTCCAGTGCTGCGTGGCCGTTCGGGAAGCCACGGGTCAGGCTTGGCGAGCTGTCCGAAAACGGATCTTCGAGATGAATGGCACCAACGGCAGAACCTGTTGTGCTCTCGCGCTTGCTGAAAATCTTAAAGACCGATACGTGGACGTAATGAGGGTGATACCCGTCCATACCGATCTGCTTCCAGTTACCCCGGTACATAGTTTTACTAACCACACCGGGCTTGACCTCTATTTCACCCGTGGGTGACGCGTCAATCATTATATCGATGAATTTTTTGGACGGACCGAGAAAATCACTCAGACTTTGACCTTCCTTCGAGTAACTGGCGAAAACAAAGCCTCTGTAGTTTTCCACCCGTGCCACTTTGGTCAAACCATGCTCTTTGGCATCAAAATTCTTGTCGTAGGCTTCCTCGCCGGTCACACCTACCAGATCACCCTTCGTGTTGTAGGTCCATCCGTGGTACCAGCACTGAAAACTCTTTGCATTACCCTGGGTTGCTTCACACACCTGAGCACCACGATGGCGACAACGATTAATCATCAACTGAACTTCATCGTTTTCGTCTCGAACAGCAATTACAGGGAAACGACCAAGCTTCAGCAACTTGAAATCGCCCTTATTCGGCACCTCACTCTCATGCAGAGCGAAAAGCCAGGTTTTATGAAAAATGCGATCCATTTCATCTTCGAAGATGGTTGGATCGGTGAAAATTGAGCTATGAACCCGGTCCTCTTTTACCAACGCCCCATAGTCTCGGTCAGTACTAATGATGTTGCTATTTCTAGTCGTCATGTCAAAAACCTCTTTATTGTCTCGACCCGTCAGGATTCATTTAAAAAATCCGTTACCAGTTTGTTAAAACGATCAGCATGCTCAATCTGAGTCCAGTGGCCACATCGACCAAACATGTGTAGTTGCGCGTAACCAATGAACTCAAACAGTTTTTGGGACGTTACTGGTGGAACAACCTCATCTTCCCTCCCGTGAATAATCAGGGTTTCCTTGTCAATGGCCCGAATGTCCTCTTCAGGACTTGCCAAAGCATCCACCCAACGTTGCCGCGGAGCTGGAAACATAGATTCAAAGGCTTCCTGGTAGCCCGGACGCACACTGGCCCGGTATCGGAGTTCCGCCAACTCATCACTCACCAAATCCTGATTAAAAGCAAAGGTCTTGATGAGCTCCCGCATGTTCTCTACCGAAGGTTGGTACCCCCATACCGCATCGAGACCCGGGGTCAGTTCGAAATCGACGCCGGCCGCGCCCATTAAGACAAGGCGCCTGACTCTATCCGGGTGACGAATTGCCATCGCCAGAGCAAGGGCACCGCCGTAAGAATTACCGACAACGTCCACTTTCTCAATATCCAGAGCATCCAGGAAATCAATAGCATGCCGCACCCACGTATCCAGGTTGTACTCAACGCCTGGAGGTCTCTCCGTATACCCGAAACCCACCATATCCGGCGCAACAACCCTCCTTCCCTCAGCCAGAACCGGAAGGTTGAAGCGCCAATTTGCCCATGCGGTGACACCTGGCCCAGAGCCATGCAACAGTAATAGAGGAATACCGCTATCCGTTCCCATATCGTGATAGTTGGTTTGGATGCCACCAGCGTTTATTGTCTTGCCAATTTCCGGGTTTTCTGCGGACATCTCATTTATCTCCATCACGCTTGGCAACTGACTGGCCTGCAATTCCCCAGTTGGCCCTCGGAAGTTCCTGAATAAGGATTCGCACAGACTCGGGTTTAACGGAGAGCGTTTCAGTAACTGTCGTGGTAAGGCGACTGATCAGCTCTTCTTTTTGCGCTGGTGTCCGACCTTCCATAATTGCAACCTGTAACATTGGCATTCTTATTCCCCCGATCGTTTTGATTGCTGGCTTGTGCGACATTTAGACAAATCGCATGGACACTGACCCCATTCCATGCGCCCGCAAGGTTACGTTGTCACCGGATTCCACCGGAATTGCAGCCGTGATAGCCCCAGAAAGTATTATGCTGCCCGCTGGAATACTCTCGTCGCGCTCTGCAAGTTGGTTGGCGAGCATCGCTATCGCAGTGGCAGGGTTGCCCAGAACAGCCGCACTGGCGCCCACCTCCATGACCTGCCCGTTTTTCTCAAGAACAACACCGATCGTTCGCATGTCAGTCGCCATTGGCTCCAGCACCTGGCCTCCGGTGAAGAAACGGGAAGACGAGGCGTTGTCGGCAATAACACTGACAAGATCAAAACGGAAATTCTCGTAGCGGGAATCAATAACTTCTACCGCGGGCATAATGAAGTCGGTAGCGGCGATGACCTGGGCTGCAGTGCACCCCGGACCGCTAAGCGGGCTTTTCGTAACAAATGCTATTTCCGCTTCTACCTTCGGATGTATCAGTTCCTCTACCGCAATCTCGCCAGATTCAGCACGCTCAAAATAGTCAGCCAAAAAGCCATAGATAGGCGTATCAACACCCATTTGCTCCATTTTGGCCCGGGAGGTCAGCCCCATTTTCATGCCTATGATTGTGGTACCCCGCGCCTCTTTCCTGCGACGAATCTCATACTGGACATCATAAGCGTCCTTGAAATCCATATCCGGGTAGTCATCAGTGATCTTCTTGACGTCATGAGCGTTGAGCTCGGCATTCTCAAGATGCTCAGCCAATGCCTCAATTTGTTCTTTAGTCAAGCTCATGCAGATACCTCGTTTTTCTTTGCTTCAAGCAGGTCCAGGGCGACATCAACGATCATGTCCTCTTGTCCTCCGACCATACGACGCCGACCGAGCTCCACCAGAATATCTACCGTCTTGAGTCCGTATTTTTTTGCGGCTACCTCAGAGTGCAGCAGGAAGCTCGAATAAACTCCCGCATAGCCCAACGCCAGCGTCTCACGATCAACTCTGACAGGACGCACCTGAAGGGGCCGCACAATATCGTCTGCTGCATCCATTAATTTGAACAGGTCCGTTCCATGTTCCCACCCCATGCGGTCTACAGCCGCAATAAATGCTTCAAGCGGCGCATTTCCAGCGCCTGCTCCCATGCCAGCGAGGCTAGCATCGATGCGGTCACAGCCTTCTTCTACGGCAACAATCGAATTCGCAACGCCCAGAGCGAGATTATGGTGGGCGTGAATACCAGTCAGGGTTTCTGGCTTGAGCGTATCCTTTAGGGCGCGGAATCGATCCCTGACATCCTGCATGCTCAAGGCCCCGCCGGAGTCCACTACGTAAATACAGGTGGCACCATAGGTTTCCATCAGTTTCGCCTGCTCCGCCAATCCCTGGGGAGTCTGCATATGACTCATCATCAAAAAGCCGACGGTGTCCATGCCCAGCTTTCTGGCATGTTCAATGTGCTGCTTGGACACATCTGCTTCAGTACAGTGAGTAGCCACCCTCACAATTCTTGCCCCCGCCTTGAAGGCGTCGTCCAGGTCCTCGACTGTGCCAATCCCCGGCAGAAGCAACGTAGCAATTTCTGCATGTTCTGTGACTTCCGCAACGGCTTCTATCCATTCCAAGTCTGTGTGGGCACCAAAACCGTAGTTAAAACTGGAGCCCTGCAGGCCGTCACCGTGGGCAACTTCGATGGAATCAACCTTGGCCTTGTCCAGCGCTCGGGCAATGTCCTGAACATTCTTTATCGAGTACTGGTGACCGATTGCATGGCTGCCATCCCGTAAAGTTACGTCGGAGATATACAGCTTTTTACCGGGATTAAAGGTCATTATTTATTCCTCCTCAGTTGACCAGCGAGGCTGCGAAACGCTCGGCGGTACCGAGAGCGGCGGACGTCATGATATCGAGGTTCCCGGCATATGCCGGCAGGTAATGGGCGGCACCCTCCACCTCCAGGAAAATGGAAGTCTTCAAACCACTAAACCTGCCCAAGCCAGGGACATTTATTGGCTGATCTTCCGGAATCACGTCGAACTGGACTTTCTGCTTCAGGCGATAACCTGGTACATAGCTATTAACAGCGTTGACCATCTCCTCTACCGAGGCCTCCACTTCTGCCGGATCTACTGAATCAGAGAGCACGTAAACGGTGTCACGCATTAGCAGGGGTGGTTCCGCCGGATTGAGAATTATGATGGCCTTACCTTTCTGGGCACCGCCCACCACTTCTATGGCCTTGGCGGTCGTCTCGGTGAATTCATCAATATTAGCACGAGTTCCAGGGCCTGCTGACTTACTGGAGATAGAGGCAACAATCTCGGCGTAGTGAGCCTTTGCAACCCTGGCAACCGCGGCAACCATAGGAATCGTAGCCTGACCGCCGCAGGTAACCATATTGACATTGGTCTCCTGAAGGCTCCGCTCGAGGTTCACAACCGGGATACAGTAGGGACCGATCGCGGCGGGGGTCATATCGATAATCTTGATATTCTCTTTGTACCCGCGCAAAAACACTTCGTTGTGCATATGGGCGCGCGCTGAGGTTGCGTCAAATACAATATCGATATCAGCGAAATCCGACATCCGGACCAGACCCTCCACGCCCTCGGCGGTAGTAGCCACGCCCATACGGGCCGCGCGGGCCAGACCATCGGACTGGGGGTCTATGCCGACCATCACGCCCATCTCAATATTTTGGCCATTGCGCAGGATCTTGATCATGAGATCTGTACCAATGTTTCCCGACCCAATGATGGCCGCTTTAATTTTTTTGCTCATATTTTCTTCCTCTTCTAACCGGGTCAGGCAAAGCGCACGGACGCACTGCCAATGCCGCCAATGTCAACGCGCATGTAATCGCCGGCTTTGACCGGCTCCAGCGGAACAAGTGACCCTGACAGAATCACTTCGCCAGCCTTAAGCGTCATCCCATATCGTCCAAGTGTGTTAGCGAGCCAGGCAACACAGCTCACCGGGGACCCAAGCGCTGCGGCTCCAGCGCCCGTACTTATGACTTGGCCATTCTTTTCAACCACCATCCCGCAAGTCGTCAAATTAACCTGACGGGGAGAAACAGCCCTGTCTCCCAGCACAAAAAAACCACAGGAAGCGTTATCCGCTACCGTGTCTTGAATGGCGATTTTCCAGTCCCGGATTCTTGAATCGACGATTTCGAAACACGGCATGACACATTCTGTTGCTGCAATAACTGCCGCGTTACTGATACCAGGACCAGCCAGATCCCGCTTCAACACGAATGCGATCTCTCCCTCCGCCCTAGGCGCAATCATCTGGGTGCTGGCGGGCAGTGTTTCTCCATTGGCATAAACCATTTGATCGGTCAGATAGCCAAAATCCGGCTGATGCACGTTCAACATGGTCTGAACGGCTTTGCTGGTAACGCCTATTTTTTTTCCGATGACCTTTTCGCCATCAGCAATTCTCAGATTCATCAATCCCAGAGAAATCTCATAGGCGTCTTCAATAGTCATTCCAGGTTCGGACTGCGTCAGTGGATCAATCGCTGAACGGGACTTCAGCGCGTTGAACAAAGCCTGGCTGTATTGGTCAATCTTCTCTTGCTTCATGAGAGCGGCCCTAGATCTCAGAGTTTTATGCAGACATTCGAGAGCTCACTGTAGAACTCTAATCCGTGGACACCGCCCTCCCGACCGATACCCGATTGCTTGCTGCCACCAAAAGGCGTTCTGAGGTCACGCAAGAACCAGCTGTTTACCCAACAAAGCCCCACCTCCAGTTTTGGAGCGACGCGATGGGCACGGCTGAGGTTCTCGGTCCATACAGCAGCGGCCAGACCGTACGGGGTATCGTTCACAAGATTGATGACTTCGTCTTCGGAATCAAAAGGAGCAATGTGGCAACAAGGTCCGAAGATTTCTTCCCGTACAACCGCTGAATCTTCACTGAGCCCAGTCCAGATAGTTGGTTCTACCCATGCCCCTTCACGAAGATTCTCTGGCATCTCAGGAACGCCGCCGCCGGTCACGATATTGGCGCCATCCTTACGGGCAATTTCGTAGTAGGAGAGAACTTTCTGACGATGTTCCTGACTGATTACCGGACCAAAATTTACGCTCTCGTCTTCCCACCATCCCATGCGCAGGGACTCTGCACCTTCCTTGAGGCGTTTAACAAATTCGTCAAAAAGTGGGCGCTCGACGTAGACTCTCTCTGTACCGAGACACACCTGACCACAATTAGCGAAGACCGAACGCATGGTGCCCTCAATGGCTTTTTCAATGTCGGCATCCGCGAACACTACGGCAGCGTTCTTTCCACCCAGCTCAAAGGAGACCGGCACGAGGCATTCCGAGGCAGCCTTCATGATGGCAGTACCCGTTCTCGACTCGCCTGTGAAAGTAATGCCGTTAATATCGGGGTGACGAGTCAGGTATTCACCTGCCGAATCAGGCCCGAACCCATGAACGACGTTGTACACACCTTCCGGGATGCCTGCCTCGTTCATCACTTCAGCAAGCAAAGTTGCGGTGTGGGGTGTTTCTTCAGAAGGCTTCACGACAACGGCATTGCCACAGGCAAGGGCCGGGCCCACTTTCCAGGTCATTAACAGAAGCGGGAGATTCCAGGGAGCCACCACTGCGATGACACCGCGGGGTTTACGCACCGCATAATTGTGAGCACCCAGCCCGTCAGGCGTATCCATCTGGAAACTTTCGGTAGGGACGTTCTTGACCAGATCTGCAAAAATCTGGAAGTTGGCGGCACCCCTGGGAATATCAATATGGGAGGCAAGTGACTTGGGCTTACCGGTATCAAGACACTCCGCTTCGACAAACTCATCGAATCGATCCATCACCCCGTCAGCAACTTTCTGCAATAGCTTCATCCGCTCAGCTACCGCCATGGTGCCCCAGGGGCCTTTCATAGCGGCATTTGCAGCAGCAACAGCCTGGTCGACTTCTTCCCGCCCAGCCTCATGCACTTTCGCTATAACCTTTCCGTCGGCCGGATTGACATCATCAAACGTTCGCCCACTGCTCGACGCCACGAACTGGCCGTTGATGAAGTGTTTTATCTCCTGCATTGCGCCTCCCTAACCCGGATTTTGCACGAAGGTAGGTAGAAAAACGGCGGAAACTCCTTAAAAATCAGTGTGCGACCATTGATTCAAAGAGGCTCCCGCCGTGACAGAATGCTACCAGACTTCCCTCGAATTTCCATCCGTAAAACGCCGCAAGGTGGAAGCCGATTTCAGCGGCGGTGCCATCACCAGCAACG
>MDSZ01135481.1_pt1 | contig 20139 bp, 16 predicted proteins | sample 811201 | NCBI WGS metagenome assembly MDSZ01 (sample SAMN05326647, study PRJNA326480) | marine metagenome | isolation source: seawater | place: Indian Ocean: North | collected 2010 | reverse complement strand
GTGCTGATTTAATGTATTCCCAAACGATTTTCTTTTTGTTCCATAGGATTTTGTGATCGATATAAGGTTTTCTAGCATATGGCAACACATGCTTCCAACATAAGTCCGTGCAAGGTTAATTTCACTCAAGACCTCTTTATACGCTAGACCAGGTGGAAGGATCAGTTCTTCTTCATTTGCAATATAATTATGTAACTCAAATCCACCAGTCCCCATTGTTTTCTGAGAAAAAATACCATCTATCGGGAATTGCTTAACACCATCTCTATTAAGGTCAATTGCAAAACCAGCTATACCTTTTTTATCACCAATTTTTTTTGTCTGGGCATAGACTATCGCGAGGTTAGCGTCACGACCATTTACTATCCAAACCTTGCGACCATTGATTTGCCACTTATGTCCTACTCTTGAGGCCAATGTTTTTAGTGAAAAGAAATCTGATCCAACGTCTGATTCTGACATAGCGGTACAGGCACTCTCTCCATCAGAGTGTATTTTTGTAAAAAAATGATCAATAATTTTGGGTGATGCATTTTGTGATAACCTTAATGCTGCACTATGAGTATTAATTACTGACATTGAAAACCCGAAATCAAAAGTAGATAATATTCCAAATACCTTTGAACGAGTTTTGAAATCAAGTCCTAGACCCCCAAGTTTTTTTGGGATTTCTATTTTTGTGAAGCCTTGGTTTGCAGCTAAACGGCGTAGCTTTTTATGATTATTTAAATCAATATTATCAATATTGAGGGTTGCTAAATGCTGGTTCCCAAATGATCGAGCTTTTTCAATTATTGGATGTTCTGTTTGTATCATTTTTAGGCATATTTAACATACTTATTTAAACTCTGGGTAAAAATGTTCTCTCCATTTATCAACCCTCGGATTCATAACTTTTCTCCATAACACTGGAATGAGGCAAATCGCGATCATTAGTGGGTATCCAAATGGTAATTGGGGTGCCTGATCTTTATCATATTTTTGGAGTAACGGGTATTCTCTATCAGGTTTTGCATGATGATCTGAGTGTAGCTGTAGATTTATTAAAAGAAGGTTGCTTGCCGTGTGATTGGCATTCCAGCTATGATGAGGTTTTGTAGGTTCATATTTTCCATTACTCATTAACTTTCTCGTTAACCCATAATGCTCTATGTAATTTGCCATTTCCAAATGCAATATGGCAATAAATGCTTGCGTAAAAAAAAGCAAAATTCCAAAACTTCCTCCAATCGCAAAAGATAACATTAAAAATATGGCTGCTAAAATACCATATCTCCAAAAAGGGTTTCTTAAACTCGATCCTGGAAGGTTTATTTTTCTTAGTCTGGAGAGTTCTTCTTCCCAGGCTGATTTGAAACACGATGGCAATACCCTTAAAAAAAACGAAAAAAAGCTCTCATCATACTTTGCTGTCACAGCATCTTTATCAGTTCCTACATATCTATGGTGAACTAAAAGATGCTCTGTTCTAAAGTGACCATAAAGAGCCATTCCCATTAAGATATCAGCTAACCATTTTTCTTTAGATGATTTTTGGTGCATTAATTCATGTGCAAAGGTTATCCCTACAGCTCCCGTTATCATTCCCTGAGCCATCATTAAAAAAACGGATTCTACAACTGACAAATGTTGATGATTTGAAATCACATAAATGCACCAAAAAATTAAAAAGAATTGAATTAGTGGCCATACCCACAGAACTGCCTTATGATAAACTAGATTTTTTTTACTATTAGGATCTGGATTCCTTAGAGAAATTTTAATCAGAAAATCACATATAGTTATAAACACATATCCAAAGATTGGTGCTATAAGAATAGTGTAGCCCCCGTATAGGGAAGAGAAAACTATGATGGGTGCAAAGAGAAATGGCAGAGCAAAAGATATAGCTGGAACCATATCATCCTTTATTTGTGGTGAGACCATAACAAAAACCTTCCTAAACGACGTATATTCATTTAGCATCTGACTAGTTAAAATTAAAGGGTAAAACAAAATCTTTTATAATTTTAGCTTGATTTTATCAGGCTAGTATTTTGGTATCTGGAGGAAAAATGACGGAACAATATGACGCAATTATTATTGGTGCTGGTGTAATTGGAGCTTGTACTGCTTTTGAGTTTGCAAAAGCTGGCAGGAAGACTTTATCCATAGATAAGCTGCCAGAGTCAGGCTATGGATCCACATCTGCATCATGTGCCATAATTCGCACTTATTATTCAGCATTTGAAACGTGCGCATTAGCGTGTGAAGGTTGGTATTACTGGAAAAATTGGGAAAAATATCTTGGTGAAAAGTTTAGAGGACAACCAGTAAAATACCATGATATTGGGTGCTTGGTTATTAAGACTGATCACAACAAGAATCTGTCGGAGGTATGTCAGACTATGGACAAATTAGATTGTCCTTATGAGCATTTGGAACCGCAGGATATTCCCAAAATCCTCAAAGGATCTGTTGTTAATAGATTTGAACCTGCAAAGACAATACAAGAGGATGGTTTTGGATTGCCAACAGGCAAGTCAGTTAATGGAGCTGTATTTTTTCCTAGAGGTGGTTATGTCAGTGACCCTAAGCTAAGTGCTGTAAATGCCCAAGAAGCTGCTGAGGCTTGTGGTGCTGAATTCAGATTTAATTCTGAGGTTAGTGAAATAAGCCAGGAAAACGGTGAGGTTACTGGAGTAGTGCTTGCTACAGGTGAAAAAATCAAGTCAAATGTTGTTATAAATATTGCAGGCCCTCACTCCTTCAAAATAAATGAAATGGCAGGAGTAGCAGAAAATATGAATATTTCAACGAAAGCCCTTCGACACGAAGTAGCTCATGTTCCAGCACCTGAAGACATGAATTATGAAAGAGGTGGGGTCATTTATTCCGACAGTGATATCGCCACTTATGCTAGACCGGAAGTTGGAAATCATATCCTTATTGGATCTGAGGATCCACAGTGTGATATAAAAGAATGGGTGAGTGATCCAGATAACTTTAATACTGAGTTTTCTGATCAGTGGAAAACAATGGTTATGAGGTTAGCTCAAAGATTACCAAATCTTGGTATTCCTGAACATGCTAAAGGAGTAGTTTCGCTTTATGATGTATCCGATGATTGGATGCCAATTTATGATAAAAGTGATCTGAAGGGATTTTATATGGCTGTAGGAACCAGTGGAAATCAGTTTAAGAATGCGCCCGTTGTTGGAAAAATAATGCAAAAGTTGGTACAGTGTTGCGAAAGCGGCATTGATCATGACAAAACTCCAGTTCAGTTTCAATTAGAGCACATTCAGAAATCCATATCATTGGGCGCTTTTTCTAGAAATAGAGAAATTAATCAAAATTCTAGCTTTTCGGTAATTGGGTGAAGATTTGTTGATAGTTTTATGTGAAACTTAAATTCATTAATAAAATGAATACTGTTGCTAGTTTGCCAATGTATGAGAGGGGTGAGCTTAACGCCGCTCATTATGAATTGTGGTCGCATATCCTAAAAGGGTTTAAGGCCAGAAATTTACCTGCACCAAAAAAAATCATATCTGGATATGAAGGAACTAAAGTTTGGATGAACACCAACCTTGTTTTAAGTCAAACTTGTGGACTCCCTTTACGGACGAATTTGAAAGGTAAAGTTGGGTATGTGGGTACACCAATTTATGATCTGAGAAACTGTCCGCCGGGATATTACAGATCAGTTTTTATAACAAATCATTTAAGGAAAAATTTGAAACCTAACGACTTTATTGGTAGTACCTTTGCAATTAACAGTTATGACAGTCAGTCAGGCTATGCAGCGGCCTGTGAATATTTTAATGACTGCAATCTACCTTTTAGTAATATTTACGTAACAGGCTCTCATTTTAAATCAGCGCTCTCGGTCTATCAAGGTTTGTCTGATATAGCCTGTATCGACGAAATTTCTTGGAAACTTATAAGGAATTTTGATAGATTTTCTTCATATTTGGCTGAAATTGCATGGACATCTCCCACACCAGCGCTTCCAATTATTACTGTGAAATATCGAAATAGTGTCGATATAGTTCACGAAATAATGAGTAATGCGATAATAGATCTCTCAAGTCATAACGCAAAAATACTTCTTTTGAAGGGTTTTACCTGGATAAATCCTAATGCGTATTTTTCAATTCCTACGCCTAAAGATTTTATAACTAAGTGAAATAAAGTTAATTTCTTAATTGTCTGATAACGAATGCTCGGAAATCATTAACGTTGGTTAAGGTAGGTCCAGTAATAAGTTGACTGTCAATAAGTTTGAAAAATGAGTGGCTATCTGAATTTTGCAAATACATTCGTGGGTCTACATTAATATCGCTTGCCTTTTTTAAAGTAGATGGGGTGACTATGGCTCCGGCAGCTGTTCCTTTGCCATCAATACCATCAGTATCTCCTGCAATGAGTGAAATTCCAGGCCTACCGTTAAGCGATATTGCTGCTGAAAGTGCAAATTCAGCATTGGGGCCCCCTTCACCTGAGCCTAAAACCTTTACAGTGCATTCTCCACCAGAAAGCAGTAAAATGGGATTATCATCAGAACGCATGCTTCTCTGATTATCTATAGCCATCTCAGATAATTCTTTTCCTAATAATTGAGCATCGCCTTCCAAATTGGATCCTATACACTTAACAGTATAACCTAAAGATTCAGCATAATTTTTTGCATGATTTATTGAGTTTGTACCACTCGCAATAACAGTATTTTCCGTTTTTGAAAGAAATTTGCTATTAGGCGGTACTACTGAGGGTTCTGCTTTTAAAATATTTAAAATTTGGTCTGAAATAGGGACATGGTACTTTTTTAGTATTTTTAGTGCATCTAAACCCGAAGTGGTCTCAGCAGCGGTGATACCTGAAGCTATATCTGCTGGGTTGTCTCCAGGAACGTCTGAAATTATGAAGCTCCTGACTTTTGCTGGAAAAATAAATTTTGATAACTGCCCTCCCTTTATCTCAGAGAGATGTTTCCGAACCGTATTTATTTCCCTTATAGGGGCAGAATTTTTAAAAAGGCTTGAAAATATTCTTTGTTTCTCACTAAACTCTATTCCTTTTCTTGGTTTGCAAAGGAGCGAAGATCCACCACCAGATATTAAGCAATAGACACAATCCTCTTTTGTGAGACTATTTATCAATGATATTATTTTTTCGGTTCCAGCAAGACTATTTTCATCAGAAAATGGATGGCCAGCTTCAATTACTTCTATCCCTTTACATGCCACACCATGACCATAACGAGTTAGAGCTATGCCTTCACATGGCCCCCAAGTATCTTCTACTACTTTCGCCATAGACGCAGCAGCTTTCCCAACAGCTAAAATTATGGGTCTCAATGGAGCTTTTTTTGGTAAAAAATCCTTAAGAATTTTTTCAGGCTTGGCAGAATTAACTGCAGTGCAAAATAAATCATTTAAGAGATTTTTATCTTGATTTTCAATATCCATTAGTTCCAAAAGCTTTTTCTTAATAACGTATTATAATATGCTTATTTTAAGAAAATATATATACCATCTTATCAAAAACGACCTCATTATTTCGAACCTTTTATTTGTAAATATTGCTTGAAAACTTACTTTTAGTGTACTACCGTCTGGTAAAGTATCGGGAGAAACTGTAAATCAGTGCCGAAGGAGCAACCGCCCCGGAAACTCTCAGGAAAAAAGGACCGTTACTTTTTTGAACTCTGGAGAGAGGCCAAACTGGTCCGCCGAAGGGATAATGATCTCAGGCAAATGAACAGAGGGGGTGTCAACTAAAATGCGCGAAGGCGTAGGTTGGTTGATTACCGGTATTATCTACCGATTTTGAGAGGAGAGAAATTTGGCAAATGTCTTAAGGACAGCCCTGTTTTCGTTTCATAAGGAGATGGGGGGGAAAATGGTGCCTTTCGCTGGTTATGAAATGCCCCTTCAGTACAAGTTGGGCATAATGAAAGAGCATTTGTTTTGTCGAGATTCTGCTGCTCTTTTTGATGTTAGTCATATGGGACAGATTATATTAAGAGCTAAAAGTCAGAATAAAAATGAAATAGCTGAGAGCCTAGAGACTCTCATCCCTGTCGATTTAGTTAACCTTAGTGAAAATAGACAGAGGTATGGCTTCCTACTAAATGATGATGGCGGAATAATTGACGATTTAATGATATCCAATAGAGGTGAACACTTTGCTATTGTTGCAAATGCTTCACGAAAAGAAGTTGATTTAAAACTTTTACAATCAAAGCTTGGGAATAAGCTTGAAATAGAAATGTTAACGGATAAATCACTCGTTGCGATTCAAGGGCCTAAATCTGAGGAGATTCTCAGTAATGTTTTTGATGGGATTTCAGATATGCGTTTTTTAGATGTAAAAACTTTCTTTTACCAAGGTGAGGCTGTTGAAATTTCCCGATCAGGGTATACAGGTGAGGATGGGTTCGAAGTATCGATATCAAATAATCTTGTACAGAAATTTTCCCAAACTATACTGGCTGACCCCAGTGTAACGCTTGCTGGTCTTGGAGCTCGGGACTCACTTCGCTTAGAAGGATCCCTCTGTCTTTATGGACAAGATATTTCTGAGCATATTTCACCGATAGAGGCTGGCTTAGCCTGGGCAATTCAAAAATCTAGAAGAGAGGGCGGCGAAAGAGAGGGTAATTTTCCAGGAGCAAACAATATATTATATCAAATAAAAAATGGTGTTAAAAAAAGCCGCATAGGTTTGATACCGGAAGGTAAAGCTCCAATAAGGGCTGGTACAAAATTGTTTAGCGATAAAAATGGCTCAGAGTATATAGGAGAAGTGACTTCAGGCGGTTATTCACCATCTTTGTCAAAGCCGATATCGATGGCTTATATTTTGGGGGATAAGGATAAGGGTGAGAGTTTTTTTGCGGCAGTTAGAGGTGCATTTTTGCCAGTAAGGAAAGTAAAAATGCCTTTTATGAACAATAATTTTAAAAGATAATTGGGAGCGACATAATGAAATATACGGAAGAACATGAATGGCTTTTAAAGGAAGGTGATACTGTAACTGTTGGAATTACAGAGCATGCTGCAAGTGAATTAGGCGATCTTGTATTCATTGAATTGCCAGAACAGGGTATAAAGGTAGAAAAAGATCAAGAGATTGTGGTAATTGAGAGTGTCAAAGCTGCATCTGACATTATGGCTCCACTGGATGGAGAGATATTGGAAGTTAATGCTGCAATTGTTGAGAACCCAACTTTGGTTAATGAAGATCCTACTGGAGAAGCATGGTTCTTTAAGATGAAATTAGACAAACCTGATGAATATGACGACCTATTAGATGAGTCTGAATATAAAGCGTTAATTGAATAAAAGAAGATACTTACAAGGGGGAAGAATGACTTTTGAACCAACTGAATATTTACCATATGATTTTGCAAATAGAAGGCATATAGGACCATCTCCAACAGAAATGGCCGAGATGTTGAGTCTCCTTGGGGTTGATGGTTTAGATGAGCTTATTGATCAAACAATTCCAAAAAATATGAGGCAAAAAAGCCCACTATCGTGGGAAAAGCCAAGATCTGAAAGAGAAATGCTTTTTCAAATGCGTGAGACTGCAAGAAAAAACAAACACATGACGACTTTGATTGGACAAGGCTATTATGGAACCATTACTCCGCCTGCTATACAACGAAATATTTTGGAAAACCCAGCCTGGTATACTTCTTATACTCCTTACCAACCTGAAATATCACAGGGAAGGTTAGAAGCATTGTTAAATTTTCAGACAATGATTAGCGATCTTACTGGTCTTGAGATTGCAAACGCCTCTCTTCTTGATGAGTCTACTGCATGTGCAGAATCAATGACCATGGCTCATCGCGTGTCAAAAACCAAGTCAAATGCTTTTTTTATTGATCACAAATGCCACCCTCAAAATATAGAAGTCATGAAGACTCGAGCTGAACCACTCGGTTACGAAATAATTGTTGGTGATCCAGAGAAGGACCTTGTCTATTCAAAAGTGTTTGGTGCAATATTTCAGTACCCTGGTACTTTTGGTTTTTTAAGAGATTTTACTCACCATATTGATGAACTTCATAATAATCAGGCAATCGCTATCATTGCTGCAGATCCATTAGCTCTGACTTTGTTAAAGGAACCCGGTGCCATGGGTGCAGACATAGCTATTGGATCAACTCAAAGGTTTGGAGTGCCTCAAGGTTTTGGGGGGCCACATGCCGCATATATGGCAACTAAGGAACAGTACAAAAGGTCGATGCCCGGTAGAATAGTTGGCGTATCGGTTGATAGCCGGGGAAATAGAGCATACCGCCTAGCACTTCAGACGAGAGAGCAACATATTAGACGAGAAAAAGCCACAAGTAATGTTTGTACGGCGCAGGCTTTATTGGCTGTGATGGCTTCCTTTTACGCTGTTATGCATGGACCGGATGGTTTAAAAGCTATTGCTCAGCGAATTCATAGAAAAACTGTCCGGTTAGCAAGGGGGCTCGAGTCGGTTGGTTTGAAGATTGAGCAAGAGCATTTTTTCGACACCATTACAGTAGATGTTGGCTCAATGCAGAATGTAATTATTAACTCTGCCATTAGTGAAAACATAAATCTTAGGAGAGTCGGAGATACGAGAATTGGTATATCTTTAGATGAGAGAACCCGACCCGCTACACTAGAAGCAATTTGGCGAGCGTTTGGGATATATTTGAAAGATGAAGATCTTACGCCAGAATATAGAATTCCTGACAGCTTATTAAGAAAGTCTAGTTTTTTATCGCATCCTGTATTTCATATGAATCGAGCAGAGAGTGAGATGACTAGGTACATGAGACGTCTCGTGGATCGCGATCTTGCTTTGGATAGGTCAATGATACCATTAGGTTCATGCACTATGAAATTGAATGCAGCAGCAGAAATGTTGCCTTTGACATGGCCAGAATTTTCTCAAGTACACCCTTTTGTTCCAGAGGACCAAGCTTTGGGATATAAAGAAATGATAGAAGATCTATCAAAAAAGCTGTGTGATATCACAGGCTATGACGCTATATCAATGCAGTCAAATTCAGGAGCACAAGGAGAATACGCCGGTTTATTAACTATTAATGCATATCATAAAGCGAGAGGCGAAGAATACAGGAATATATGCCTAATTCCAATTTCTGCACATGGTACGAACCCGGCCTCTGCTCAGATGGCTGGCTTAACTGTTGTACCTGTAAAGACATCAGAAAATGGTGACATAGACCTCGATGATTTCAAAACTAAGGCAAAGGAGCATGGAAAAAATCTGTGCTCATGTATGATAACTTACCCTTCTACTCATGGAGTTTTTGAAGAGACGGTAAAAGAAGTTTGTAGTATTACACATCAATTTGGTGGGCAGGTCTATCTTGATGGAGCAAATTTAAACGCGATGGTTGGTCTAGTAAAGCCAGGAGAACTAGGTGCTGATGTAAGCCATCTAAATTTGCACAAGACTTTTGCGATTCCTCATGGTGGTGGAGGACCAGGAATGGGACCAATTGGAGTAAAAAAACATTTGGAAGCTTATTTGCCTGGTCATCCCATGACGGATAAAAAGCCTGGTGCCATTTCAGCAGCCCCTTTTGGTTCTGGATCTATACTTGCTATATCATGGAGCTACTGTTTGATGATGGGTGGAAGTGGTCTTACACAGGCAACTAGGGTAGCAATACTCAATGCAAACTATATCGCAAAAAGACTTAGCTCTGTTTACCCAATACTCTACAAGGGTCCCAAAGAAAGGATAGCACATGAATGCATCATCGATGTAAGACCTATGACTGCTGAGACAGGTGTCACTGTTGACGATATAGCTAAGAGGTTAGTTGATTGTGGTTTCCATGCTCCTACCATGAGCTTTCCAGTGGCGGGAACTTTAATGATAGAACCGACAGAGAGTGAGACAAAGGCAGAACTCGATCGTTTCTGTGATGCTATGATTGCAATTTATCGGGAAGCAGAAGACATAAAGTTGGGTAGAGTGGACAAAGAGAATAATCCATTAAAAAATGCACCTCACACTGTCGAGGATTTGGTTGGAGAGTGGAATCGACCATACACCAGAGAACAGGCCTGTTTTCCGCCAGGTGCATTCAGAGTTGATAAGTATTGGCCTCCTGTTAATCGAGTAGATAATGCTTATGGGGATAGGAACTTGATATGCATTTGTCCACCTATGGAAGAATATTTGGAAGCGGCTGAGTAGAGGTGCTGTAAAGTTAGTTGACTCTACAAACCCGTAAAGTGTGTCATAGCGCTTTTAGGTAGCATATACGGGCCGATATAGTTGAAACGATTTATGCTGAAGTTAGCGTGCCGTTCTGACTAAAAGATGTAAGAAGCATATTAAAAGCATTAGCATCAAATTTTCAAGCTGGTGCATATGCCTATAAGTGTAAACTATGGAGATTAGATAATAATGAAGTTTAGGTTGCTAAATTATTAAACTTGTTAATTATGTATATAGTTTAACATAAGTGGAGAGCTGGATGGCCGGACCTTTAGAAGGGGTAAAAATCTTAGACCTAACTGCAATGATATCGGGGCCAACAACAACAATGATCCTGGCTGATCAGGGAGCAAAAGTGATCAAAGTAGAGAATCCTAGGTTTGGAGATTATACTAGAATAGTCTCCACAAATAGAAATGGCTTTTCCGCTTCATTTTTGAATAATAATAGAAATAAGTATTCTGTAGCAATTAACCTTAAAGAGAAGGATGGTGTGGAACTCCTAAAAGGCATGGTGAAGGAGTGTGATGTTTTTATTCAGAACTTTAGACCAGGCGTTATTGAGCGCATGGGGCTGGGAGAAAAAGTTCTGAGAAAACTAAACCAATCATTAGTTTATGTTTCTATATCTGGTTTTGGTTTTTCTGGGCCATATTCTCAAAAACCAGTTTATGATCCGCTTGTTCAGGCCTTGTCAGGCCTTACGACAGTACAGGCGGGTTCTGACAAAAAGAGGCCCAGATTGGTGCGAACGATTCTACCTGATAAGCTGACAGGCTATGCTACAGCCCAAGCAATATGCGCCAGTCTTTATCAAAAGCTGAGGTCAGGAAAGGGTGACCATATTAGAGTTTCCATGTTAGATACGGTATTATCATTCTTATGGGGTTCAGATATGGGTGGACATACATTCGTTGGGGACGAATATGAAACAGAGACTGCCCAAAGTTTCATCGATTTAATTTATGAAACCGCGGATGGGTATATTAGTGTAGCCGTTCAATCTGATAAAGAATGGAGTGCTTTATGTAATGCTTTTCAAAGAAAAGACTTAATAAAAGATAAAAGATTTCTAACAGCAGAATTGAGGCATAAAAATATAAATGATCGACTAGAAATTACACAAGAGGTGTTGAAGGAAAAGAAATCGGGTGAGTGGCTTGAGCTTCTTACACAGTTAGATGTTCCATGTGCTCCAGTGCTGACACGAAAAGAGGCCATAAAACATTCTCAAGTAATAAGCAATAGGTCGATTAAGGAAATAAATCACTCAAAGGCGGGCAAAATAAGGCAGTGTGTACCATCCCCCAGATTTTCTAGATTTCCAATGAAATTTATAAAAGAGGCTCCCGGACTTGGTGTTGATACCGAAAAAATTCTTATTGATTTTGGTATATCTAAGCAAACTATAAAAAGCTTACTTCAAAGAGATATAATCTCATCACTCAAGGTATAAATAAATTAAAATGGTTAGGCCCATAGACTTTTATTATTCTCCAACACCGAACGGTTGGAAAATCAGTATCATGCTTGAAGAATGTGAATTGACTTACAACACAATATTAATGGATTTAAACAAAGGGGATCAGTTTAAACCAGACTTTCTAAGAATTAGCCCCAACAACAGAATGCCGGCTATCATTGATTATGAAACAAAAGAGCCCACTACGATTTTTGAGTCTGGCGCTATTTTGTTATATCTAGCTGATAAAACAAAAAGATTTATACCAAAATCAAAACTAGGCAGAAAGCGGGTTATGGAGTGGTTGTTCTGGCAGGTTGGAAACTTAGGGCCGATGGGTGGGCAACATAGTCATTTTTGGAATTATGCACCTTTATCAGAAAAGGAAAGTTATGCAGCAAATAGATATGCAGAAGAGTATGACCGATGCTTTGAGGTTCTTGAGCGCCAATTAGAAGGCAGGGATTATTTAGTAGATGAGTATTCCATAGCTGATATCATTTGTTGGCCATGGGTTTTGATAGCTAAGGCTATGGGAAGATCACTCGACCCTTACCCTAACGTTACTAAATGGCGTCAAATAGTTAAGGAAAGGCCCGCTGTAAGAAAAGGGGTGGATTTAATGCGTAAAAAACCAAAAGCGGTTTAAGCCTGATTTGGCTTTACCATATCAGGGTGTGCTTTTATAAATGCTGGGTTTTTCTCACACGCCTCTATAACTAAATTGATTCTATCAAACTTTGATATATCTATCTCCCACCTAATAGCATTGTAGATCTGTGGAAGCAGACAAATATCGGCTATGGTAGGGTTTTCGTTAAAACAATATGTTGACTTGGGCAGTTTCTCTAATTGAATCTCAAATGCCTCAAGACCGGGCTTCATAAATTGATGTATCCATTTCTTTTTAAAGTTTGTTTCTCCTGATATTTTTTCTGCTTCAGAGGAAACGGATAAATTGCAAATGGGATGAATGTCTAAAGCTATGGTATGCGCTAAGGCATTTACCTTTGCTCTATCCATAGCATTTTTAGGAAACAAGTTTAGGTTTCTCGTGTCATCTAAATATTCGATTATAGTAAGTGATTGACTAAGCATCTGACCGTCAATATCAATAACTGGGACAAAGGCTTGAGGATTGCGTCGAACATGCTCCTCTGATTTGTGTTGACCTTGAGATAAGTCAACTGATATGCTTTTGAAATCTAAACCAGCAATGTGCAGTGCAATTCTCACGCGGTAGCTAGCAGAAGATCTCCAATAATCATAAAGTGTAATATTTGACATGGTTTATTGCCTTTTGGCCATCTCGATAGCTTTTTCTAGTATTTTTTCATCTCCGACTTGGTTAGCAAGTATAAGAATTAGGCGAGAATTAAAAACCTCACTTTCTTCATCACTCAAGTCTTCGTGCGCGGCTATGAGCTTTGAATAAAAATCATCACAATTTTTTATATTTGCATTTAATTTAATATTACTCATCAATTACCCATCGCCGTAAAAATTGCTTTTTTTATCGAGGCTTCATCAAAAAATGGCCAGCGTGCAGCTATATGCTGATCAGGTCGAATTAGATATACCGCTTCCTCATAGTCCCCCAAAAATCTATCAAAAATGAAATCACTATTACTTGAGCCTTCTTGGATATTGATAATTTTGATATTTACTGGGAAACTTTCCTCATCTAGGTCAACTTCAGTATGGAAGGCACAAATGCAAAAGCTTTTCCCTGTTTTATTTAGTAAAAAGCCGTCCTCCAATGGCAAGTCAGGACAGGGGGCACCAACACGAGATCTTCTGGGCTCTTTCATATAATCTGAAGAATTTAAACTTGATCCATCATAGGTTGTTGGGGTGGATAGCCTACCAGAATTTACCAGAGGTCGAGCGAATTCATATTTTTCAGAAAGTTCAAGGACAGCATTTCGAAACCTCATACTAGCCTTTGATTTTGGCGTTATGAAATCAGTGGATCTTGATGAATTAAGTATATTTTCGTCAGCTGCCAGTACTCTCTCATAATCATACGTATCGAGCAAAGTCTCTGGTGAACTGCCATCGAGGACAAGTTTTAATTTCCAGCAAAGATTATCAGCATCCTGTACTCCTGAATTAGCACCTCTGGCACCAAATGGAGAAACTTGGTGGGCACTGTCTCCAGCAAATAAAATGCGTCCATGCTTAAACTTTTCCATTTTCATACACTGAAAAGTATAGATGCTTACCCACTCTAAGTTGAAATTTAGCTCCTCTCCCAGCATGGCTTTTAATCTTGGTATAACATTTTCTTTCTTTTTTTCCTCTTCTTTATCTATGTCCCACCCAAGTTGGAGATCAATCCTCCAAACTCCATCTGGTTGTTTGTGAAGCAATGCTGATTGGCCCTTATTAAAAGGTGGGTCAAACCAAAACCTTCTTTCTATTGGAAAATCCACATCCATAGTAACATCAGCTATTAAAAAATTGTCTTCAAAAATTTGGCCCTTAAAGTCAAGTCCTAAGGATGATCTTATGGTACTGCGGGGACCGTCGCATGCTATGAGCCAATCACAAGAAAGAGAATAATTACCGTCTGGGGTTTCAATATCAAGCATAACTTGATCTTTTAGGGTTGCTACTGTCTGTACCTTATTTTTACCTCTAATTTCCACAGGATATCCTTCTTCTTGAAGCTGTCTAAGCCTTTCCACTAAATATTCTTCAACATAATATTGTTGTAGATTAATGAAGGCTGGGTATTCATGACCCTCTTCAGGCAGGAGATTAAATTCATAAATTTTTCTGTTTTCAAAAAGCACTTTGCCAAGGTTCCATATTACACCCTTTTCAAGCATTTTCTTTCCAATGCCTAACCTATCAGAAATTTCTAATGTTCTTTTAGATACGCATATAGCTCTGCTGCCACTACTTACCTTCTCACTTTCATCAATAACGATGACTTCAACTCCATGGAGAGTTAAATCAATTGCGGCAGATAAACCAACAGGACCCGCCCCTACAATTATAACTCTATGGTGGCTAGGATTTTTATAATCCTGATCAACCGCCCTTTCGTATTTGTAGAGTATTTTTTCAAAATTTTGACTCAATTTGTTCTCTTCTCACTTGGCAATCATATTATTTGAACTTTGAAGTATATTATTTTAACTTTGAAGTTCATCCCACATATTTAAATCTCTTTTATCTGTCCAAATTCTTGGGTGATAAATTCCTCGCGCCTCATCAAATGCTCGGGACACATTAAAAGGTAAACAATGTTCGTATATAGCATAATCGGAAAATTTCTTATCGCAACGTTCTCTCACTAAATTCCAGGCATCCTTAAGTGATCCATTTTTTGCGGCTACACTAGCCACTGGGTTGTAAGTGCTGTGTATAAAATCTCTTGTACATTCAATTGCTTCATTAACTAACGAATTTCCAATCAATGCATCTCCTCTGCCTGGAGCAATTGCGGTCACGTTATAGTCTTTAATCTTATCAAGGGTTTTGCCCCAATCGGAAAAGTAACCATCTCCGCAGTAGCAAGCAGATTTATATTCTACAATGTCGCCAGTAAACATAACATTTTCATCAGGCACATGAACAACAATATCACCAGCAGTATGGGCTCTTCCTAGGTGAATGAGATTAATTTTTCTGTTCCCTAAGTAAACCGTCATTGATTGGTGGAAGGTTGTAGTAGGCCAGGTGAGTCCAGGGATTTCTTCATGTCCCTGAAACAATCTTGGGAAGCGCTGAAACTCGCTATCCCAGTCTTCTTGGCCACGCTCAACAACCATTGATCTGGCGCTATCAGACATTATTATTTCTTTGGCTCCATATGCTGATGCTCCTAGAACCCTTACGGCATGATAGTGTGTCAGTACTAAATGGCTAATAGGTTTGTCAGTAACTTTTCTTATTTCGCCCACAACTTTTCGAGCAAGTAAGGGAGTAGCTTGAGCTTCAACTACCATTACACTTTCATCGCCGATAATCACACCAGAATTTGGATCTCCTTCAGCAGTGAATGCAAAAAGGCCATCTCCAATTTCAGTGAAACTAATTTCTTTTTCAGTTAGATCGTTTTGTGAGGCAAACTTTTTTATCATTATTTTTCCTTTGCAAGTTTATTTTCTGCCGGAACAACCTCTCCGACACAATCTCCAAAACCAATGTAGTAGTCTGATGCAGTGCACTTCCCTTGCAAAATGATTTTATCTTGATTTTCGAGAAATGTTCTTTGCTCACCATTTGGTAAAAATATTGGCTCTTTCCCTCCCCAACTTAATTCAAGCATGCTACCCCTTTCATTTTTATTGGGTCCAGAGATGGTCCCAGATCCAATCAAATCGCAGACATTCATAGGGCACCCACTTGAAGTATGGTGCGCTATTTGTTGTGCAGCGGAATAGTATAGCTGATTAAAATTGGTGCTTGCCAATATTTCTTCCTCTGAGTTTGGAGTTTTTAGTAGTACATTTAACTGAATGTCATAGAGCATTGGTTTAGTATCCCTAAGGTACGGTAGAAGCTCATACTCTCTTTTTGGTGTTGGACATCTAAATGGTTCAAGCGCATGTTTGGTAACTATCCAAGGACTTATGCTTGTGGCTGTTGCCTTAGCTTGAAAAGGTCCAAGAGGAACATACTCCCATGCCTGAATATCTCTAGCTGACCAATCATTAAGAATAACGTAGCCAAAAATCATTTCATCTGCATCGTCTACAGATACAGGTTCACTACTACTCATTCCTAAAATAGCTCCCATTTCTAGCTCAAAATCAAATCTGCGACTTGGCAAAAATTTTGGAGTATCAAAATCTGGTCCTTTTAATTGACCAAAAGGGCGTCTAATTTTAGTTCCAGAAACGACAACGGAGGATGCTCTTCCATTATATCCAATAGGCATATGGAGCCAATTAGGAGGCAAAGCATTTTCAGGGCCTCTAAACATTGTACCAACATTTTCTGCGTGGTTTCTTCCAGAGTAAAAATCAGTATACTCGGCTACTTTAATGGGAAGGTGCATAGTAACTTCAGATGCCTTGTACATCATACCAAAAATATCATTTTGATAGTCGCTATCTTCTGATAAGAACTGTATCAATATATTTCTAAGATCACCCCATTTTTGCTTTCCAAGTTCAATAAAGCTATTCCAGCAATTATTTCTAAGTGTTCCGTTGAATTCAATATAACCTTTCATTTCAAGCTCATTCAAATCTAGAACCATATTTCCGATTCTCACGCCACATCTGGGCTGCATATCATTTATCGAAAATATTCCATAGGGTAAGTTGTTTAAGGGGAAATGGGTGTCAGCTGTGTTAGCACTATCAACCCAACTTGGCATCAATGACAAAATTCATCTCCTTCATTCTAGTTTTTTAATACATAAAATTCTTTTCAATATCTGACCAACAGTCAATGTAGTTGTCCTGTATAGGGGCTTCCTTGGCTGCATATGCAGTAAGGTGTTGAGGAAATCTTGTCTCAAACATGAATGACATTGTATTCTCTAATTTTGTTGGGGCAAGCTCACCATTCGATGCTTTTTCAAAAGCGTCCTTGTCAGGTCCGTGGGGCAACATCATATTGTGAAGACTTAAGCCTCCAGGAATGAAGCCTTCAGGTTTGGCATCGTATTGGCCATAAATATTTCCCATCAGCTCTGACATAATATTTTTATGATACCAAGGAGGTCTGAAAGTATTTTCTGCTACTGACCACCTTTCTCGAAAGAGTACAAAATCAATATTTGCTGTTCCGTCAATTCCTGATGGAGCAGTTAGCACTGTATAAATTGAAGGATCAGGGTGATCAAAAAGTAATGCTCCAACTGGACAGTAGTTTGAAAGGTTGTATTTGCAAGGCCCATAATTTCCATGCCAGGCAACTACGTCTATCGGGCTATGATCAATCTCTGTAGTATGAAATTGTCCACACCATTTGATTGTTACCTTGGATGGTGTATCGATGTCTTCATAATAGGCAACAGGTGTTTTAAAATCCCTCCTGTTGGCCAAACAATTTGCACCTATTGGACCTCTGTTGGGAAGGGAAAATTTTTGACCGTAGTTTTCACATATAAAGCCACGGCAGGGTCCTGTTATTACCTCTACTCTGTAGAGAAGACCTCTTGGTATGATCACTATTTCTTTAGGAGCCGCTTCAATAACCCCAAGCTCAGTAACAAACCGAATTTCTCCATCTTGGGGAACAACTAGAAGCTCTGAATCGGCAGAATAGAAATATTCATTCTGCATGGATTGTGTAACAAGATACACATGGCTGGCCATTCCAACCTGAGTATTAACATCGCCAGCTGTTGTCATAGTGCGTATGCCTTCAATCCAATTTTGATCAGCTTTGCTATGTGGTATTGGATCCCAACGATATTGCCCGAGGCTTACGATGTCATCAACAATATTGGGAGCGGACTTCCAGTGAGGCACATCAATTCTTGTATACCTATGAGAGTGTTTAACAGAGGGTCTTATTCGGTAACACCAAGTTCTCTCATTTTGATGGTTTGGTGCTGTAAAAGCCGTGCCGGATAGCTGTTCCCCATAAAGGCCGTAATTACATTTCTGGGGACTATTTCTACCTTGTGGCAAGGCGCCGGGCAATGCTTCTGTTTCAAAATCGTTCCCAAAGCCAGGCATATATTTGGTCGGACTGTAAATATTATCTGGTTGCGTACAGGTTTCATTTTTTGAGGCCGGATGATCCATAAAACTCTCCTAAGAAATAATAGTTACTAATATAACAGTTGTTTTTGTAACTAACAATATGTATTATCCGTATATGACTAAAAATAAGCCTTTCTACATTGAAAATTTTCTTCCATATATTCTAACACAGGCTGCTGAAGCAGTAAGTGCAGAATTTCAGGGTTATTATAAAGAAAAATACGGAATATTAAGAACGGAATGGAGAGTTCTGTTTCACCTTGGTAGTTTTGGACAAATGACAGCAAGGGATATAGGAATACGGGCAAAAACACATAAGACGAAAATTAGCAGGGCTGTATTTAGGTTAGATAAAAACAAGCTGATCACGAGAACTAGCTCAGACAAAGATCGACGTATTGAGCTTTTATCCCTAACTAAGAAAGGCACTGGAGTATATAATGACCTAAAAACTGAGGCAGAGTTATTCGAGGAAAAGGTTTCAGAAAACTTTAGTGAGAATGAGATTGCTGTCCTAAAAAGATGTCTGGAAAAAATCGAAAAGCAATTTGCTTAGGAGACAATTATGGATCAAAAAACTATTGATAATCTACGGCTAAAAAGCATATTGCGTCAGGGCAACTTAATAAACGGCAAAGTCTCTCCAAGCATTTCTGGTGAAACTATTGAAGTTACCTCTCCAATTGATGGCAAGGCTCTGACGACAATTCCAAGGTCAAGGAAAGAGGATGTGGATCTAGCCATTAAATCAGCTAAAGCAGCCTTTGACGATGGAAGGTGGTCTCTTCAAACTCCATTGGATAGGAAAAACGTACTAATTAAGTGGGCGAATTTAGTAGAGAAAGAAGCACTAGAATTAGCTGTTCTGGGTGTAAGAGATAATGGTACCGAAATAAATATGGCATTAAAAGCCGAGTCGCTTTCAGCTGCTAATACGCTCAGATATTATGGAGAAGCAATTGATAAAGTTTATGGAGAAGTGGCTCCTACAGCTGACGGAATTTTGGGCCTAATAAAAAGAGAGCCTGTAGGCGTTGTTGGCGCGATAGTGCCTTGGAACTTTCCATTGATGATTGGAGCTTGGAAAATTGCTCCAGCATTAGCAGCAGGAAATAGTGTAATATTAAAGCCGGCAGAAACGGCGTCTTTAAGTTTATTAAAATTGGCGCAAATAGGATTAGAGGCAGGTTTGCCACCAGGTGTCTTACAAGTTTTGACTGGATATGGGTCTGAAGTTGGAGAAGCTATTGCCTTATCTAACCAGATAGATGTTTTAAGCTTTACCGGTTCAGGTGTTACCGGCAGAAAACTAATGGAATATTCTGCCAGATCGAATTTGAAAAGGATTTATTTAGAATTGGGTGGTAAGTCTCCAAATATAGTTTTTAGTGACGCTCCTAATCTTGAGTTCGCAGCTAAGACTGCAGTTAACGCAATGTTCAGAAACAGTGGTCAGGTATGTGTGGCGGGGTCAAGGCTTTTAGTAGAAAGTTCTATTAGTGAAAATTTTTTGGACATGCTTTGTAAATTTACTAAAGAACTTAGGGTAGGTGATCCACTCACTCTCACAAATGATATAGGTGCTATTCATTCAGAAGCTCAGTTGAATAAAAATTTAAAAATACTTAATACTCACAGTGATATTAAAAAGAAGATTGTGTTAGGAGGAGAGCAGATCAATATTGGAGATGGTGGTTTCTATATGTCTCCTACAATAGTGAACAATATAGAGATGAATTCTGAAATATTTCAAAATGAGATATTTGG
>MDSZ01162473.1_pt1 | contig 20142 bp, 15 predicted proteins | sample 811201 | NCBI WGS metagenome assembly MDSZ01 (sample SAMN05326647, study PRJNA326480) | marine metagenome | isolation source: seawater | place: Indian Ocean: North | collected 2010 | reverse complement strand
TTCGGTCCTGACCGCCGACTGCGCGCCCGTTCTGATGGCGGACCCTGAGACCCGGATCGTCGCCGCCGTCCACGCCGGCTGGAAGGGCGCCCTGGGCGGGGTGGTTCATTCCGCCGTCTCGGCCATGGAGGCCCTGGGCGCCTCGCCGCGCCGCATCCTGGCCGTCGTCGGCCCCTGCATCGCCCAGCCCAGCTATGAGGTCGGCGTCGATTTCCAGGAGCGGTTCGTCCACCACGACCCCGGCAGCGAACGCTTCTTCAAGCCCGGCGCGGCGGACGACAAGCGGCTGTTCGACCTGCCGGGTTTCGTTCTGTGGCGTCTGCAACAGGCCAGGGTCGGCCAGGCCGTCTGGACCGGCCACGACACCTGCGCCGACCCGGAGCGCTTCTATTCCAACCGCAGGGCGTTCCAACGCGGAGAGCCGGATTTCGGGCGGTTGATCAGCGTGATCGGGGTCTGACTTATAATCCGCTCACCCTCTCCCTCCCCGTCCGGGGAGGGCGAAAGCGTATCACCCCGCCTGCGCCAATTCCGGCACGCGCGTCACTTCCCGCCACGCATGCGGCGCAGCCAGCAGGGCGCGGACCAGCTTGTTGTTCACCGCGTGGCCGGCCTTGTAGCCCTCGTATCGGCCCAGCAGGGGCGCGCCCAGGACGTAAAGGTCGCCGATGGCGTCCAGCGCCTTGTGCCGCACGAACTCGCGTTCCATGCGCAGGCCGCCGGGGTTCAGAATCTGGTCGCCGTCGATAACCACGGCGTTCTCCAGCGAACCGCCGCGGGCCAGACCCGCCTGACGCAGGGCCTCGACCTCATGGGCGAAGCCGAAGGTGCGGCAGGCCATGATCTCCTTGCGGAAGGTCGCCTCGTCCACGACGAAGTCGATCACCTGATTGCCGATGGCGGCCGAGGGGAAGTCGATCTCGAACCGCATCTCATAGCGGTCGCACGGCAGAAGGGCGGCGTGTTTGTCGCCCTCGACGACATGAACCGTCTCCAGGATCTCGATATAGCGCTGCGGCAGCGCCTGGGGCCGGAAGCCGGCCCGGTCCAGCAGCCGCACGAACTCCAGCGCCGACCCGTCCAGGATCGGCAACTCCGGACCGTCCACCTCGACCACGGCGTTCGATACGCCGAGCGCACAGAAGGCCGCCATTAGATGTTCGATGGTCGACAGGCGCACGCCCGCCGCATTCTCGATCATGGTGTTCAGCCGGGCGTCCACGACCGCCTCGCCCGACACGGGGATACGGTTGTCGCGGTCGGCGACGTCCGTGCGCACGAAGACGATCCCCGTCCCCGCAGGCGCAGGCCGCACCGCCAGCCGCACCCGGCGGCCCGTGTGCACGCCCACGACGGCGATGATCGCCGGCGCGATGAGGGTGCGTTCCTGATGGTCGTTCCGGACCGGCAAAGGCAAACTCGCTTCGTTACCGCCACAGCCCATGGGGACGGACTGCGGCACAGGCCCGGTCTAACGGCTGGCCGGCAACAGGAAAATGAAAGTCGGGTTTCGGATTGTTTCGTTCTGATACGGACGGAACGAAAAACGCCCCGAAGCCGGGCTTCGGGGCGTCGTCGTCAGTTTTTCCGGCGGTCAGTTGGCGAGACGGCGGAGAAAAGAGGGAATCTCCAGATCGTCGTCGGCCTGGCCCGCTTCCGGCTCCGGCGTCGACTGCGGCTGGGCCGACTGGCGCATCTGGGGTTGGGTGCGGCTGTAGACCGGCTCGGGCTGCGGCTGGGCGCGCTTGCCCCGACCGAACAGGCTCCAGCCGCTGCGGCGATGGTCGCGGTCGTCATAGTCGTCGGCGGTCGGCTCGGGCGAACGCGCGGCGTAGAGATCCCCCTGGGGTTCGACCGGGGCGCGGCTCGGCTGGGCGGAGGCCGCCGGGGCGCGCGTCTCATACTCCTCGACCCACGGATCGACGATCGGCTCCAGGGTGCGCGGCGCCGGTTCAGCGACGCGGATCACCGGTTCGGGACGGGGTTCGGCCGCAGCCGGGGCCTGAAAGCTGGGGACGACGGGGGCGGCTTCGATACGGGGTTCGGGCCGGGCCTCGACGCGCGGCTCGGGCGCCCGTTCCGCACGAACGGGCTCGCGATAGGCGTCCCGGGCCGGCTCCGGCGCAGCGCGCGACGTTTGGGCGCCGTACAGGCCGCCGGCCGAGCGGCGGGCGCTGTGATCGGCCAGGGGGGCCGTCGGCGCCGAGGGCTCGGCGCGCTGCACCACGCCCTCGTCCATGCCGGTGGCCACCACCGAGACGCGGATCTTGCCGTCCAGGGCAGGATCGAAGGCGGCCCCGAAGATGATGTTGGCGTCGCCGTCCACCTCGGCGGAAATGGCGTTGGCGGCCTCGTCGACTTCCAGCAGGGTCATGTCCAGACCGCCGGTGATGTTCACCAGCACGGCCTTGGCGCCCTTCAGGCTGGTCTCGTCCAGCAGCGGATTGGCGATGGCGTTCTGGGCGGCCATCAGGGCGCGATCGTCGCCGGACGCCTCGCCGGTGCCCATCATCGCCTTGCCCATTTCGGACATGACGGCGCGCACGTCGGCGAAGTCCAGATTGATCAGGCCCGGCAGGATCATCAGATCGGTGATCGAGCGCACGCCCGAGTGCAGAACCTGGTCGGCCATGCCGAAGGCGTCGGCGAAGGTGGTGCGCTCGTTGGCGACGCGGAACAGGTTCTGGTTCGGAATGACGATCAGGGTGTCGACATAGCGTTGCAGCTCGGCGACGCCCGCATCGGCCAGGCGCATCCGGTGGCGGCCCTCGAAGGTGAAGGGCTTGGTCACCACGCCGACCGTCAGAATGCCGCGATCGCGCGCGCATTTGGCGATGACGGGCGCCGCGCCCGTGCCGGTGCCGCCGCCCATGCCGCAGGTGATGAACACCATATGGGCGCCTTCGAGGTGCTGATGAATTTCATCGGCGGATTCCTCGGCGGCATTCATGCCGACCTCGGGGTGGGCGCCGGCGCCCAGGCCTTGGGTGATGGTCTCGCCCAGCTGGATGCGGCGATCCGTCTTGGCGAAGCTGAGGTGCTGCGCGTCGGTGTTGGCCACGACGAACTCGACCCCTTCCAGGCCGGCGTCGATCATATTGTTCACGGCGTTGCCGCCGGCTCCGCCGACGCCGAACACGACGATGCGGGGCTTCAGTTCAGTGTGTTGCGGCTTGACCAATGAGAGCGACATTCTGTTTTCCGACCTTCCGACCCTGCCCCTCGTCCCAAGGCGAACACCCCGCCGAATCACCTTGGTTATGAGCGCGTTAAGGATTGCACCCACGAGGGTTAAGAGATGGTTACGGCGATAATGTGAGTCGGGATTGGATCAACGCCCCAATTGCGGCAACGCTCAAAACAAAAGGGGCCAGCCGAAGCTGACCCCTCGTGTCGAGGTTCCTGGCGTTAGATCAGAAGCGATAGATCAACTGCCCCAGGAAGGTGCGGCCGAGGCTCTGCGGCTGCCCGCCGATCTCGTACTGGGTGCCCGGATAGACGGTGTCGAACAGGTTATCGACCGTCAGCTGGACCCGCGCCTCCTTCGTCACGTCATAGGCGACCGTGGCGGAATGGATCCAGTAGGAACGATACTGCCGAACGGTCGCTTGGTCGATCGTCGGGAACAGCGTGCCGTTACCGGCATACACCTTGGTCGTATCTTGCCAGTTGCCGGTCCATGACATGCGCAGATCGCCCTTGGTGTAGTTGGCGCCCAGTTGCACCTCCCAATCCGGACGAGCGAGAGTGCCCTGAGAATAGGTCGTCGTGCCGTCGAACTCACCGTTCGGCGAGCTCTGATACTTGATCAGGTGATAGGCCGACGCACGAAGACCCATACGGCCGAAATCGGTCTGGCCGTTGCCGAGCAGATCACCGATCTCGAAGTTGTAGGCGGCGTTAAGGTTCAAAGATTGGACGCGAATACCACCCTGGTTCCAGAAGCCGGAGATGGAGCCGTTCGTGATCGTGAACTGCGAGTCACGAACGACATAGGGGCACAGATCCAGACCATTCACGTCAGGGCGCGTGTCCGGATAGGTGTTGCTGTCCATGCAGAACTGGTTGGCGGTCGTGGCGAACAGGTTGGAGATCAGGCCCTTGACGGTTATCTTCACATAGTCAGCCGAGAACACCAGGCCCGGGATGAAGCGTGGCTGAGCGACGAAGCCCCAGGTGTAGCTGTTGCCGATTTCCGGCTGCAGCCCCGGCTCGCCCGCGACGATCGTTTGGAACGACGGCACGCCCGACGCGAAGGTAGACAGGAAGTTCTTGACCCGCGCCGTATTGTCCGCGTCCGACAGGGTCGGATCGATCACGCCGTTCTGATAGACGTTCGAAACCGGGTTGAGCTGCCGAACCAGAGCTTCACAGTTCGCGCGGCGCTTTGCAGGGTTCGGGCCCGAGTCGATGTTCGTCGATCCGCAGACGTCGGTCGAGTTGTTCAGGAACGCCGGCTGGCTGCCGAGGAACAGGTCGACAATGCCCGGCTGACGCACGGAGCGGGAAATGTTGCCGCGGAACGTGATGTCTTGAATGGGCGCATAGCTGACGGCGATCGAATAGATGTCCTGAACGTCACCGTCATACTTCGGCGAATTCAACACGCCGTTGGCGTTACGGAACGCGGCGGCCGACCCCTCCTGCTTCACCCAGCGCCATGCGGGGTTCACATCCAGTCGGTGAATGAAGGGAATATTCATGTCCGGGCTGACGAAGGGCACGTTCAACTCGACGCCGTATTCGGTCGTCTTGATCTCGGCGTCCGTCAATGCGGTCGGCGCGGAACGTGACCGCCCAAGCTGGCCGAGCGTATCGCCGCTATAGACGAGGCTTTCATTGCGATGCTCGCCCGAGACTGCGAACGCCAAGGCGCCGGCGGGCAGTTGGATGATCTCACCACCGAAGGTGCCTTGGAAGTAATCCTGACGGGCTTCATTGGTGATGAAGGTATCCGCCAGAATGTAGTCGCGCGCAGCTTGCGAGGAGCGGCCGACGCCAAAGAGGTTCAGCGGCTGGCAAGCATCGACCTGGGCTTGGGTCACGACCGGCTGATAGTTCTGATCCTGGGGCACATCGCCCACGACCGGCACGGTCGGATTGGCGTTGACGGCGTAGGGGACGCGCACAACGTTGTTGGTCAGACCGGGAGGGCTGGTGCCGACGATGCCGGCGCCGAGAGCCGTTTGGCTGCGGCACCGCGTCACGCCCCCGACATCAACGGCGTCGATGGCGAGCAGGAACTCCACATCCTTGATGAACTTGGTTTCGTAACGGAAGTCCGATCCGCCGGTCGAATAGGCGAAGTCCCAGTTGAAGTTGCGGTTGAAGGCGCGGAAATCGCCCCGCAGGCCGTTGACCGAGCGCCAGGTCTTCGACTTGCCGCGCGCCTCGTTGTTTTCACCGAAGATGTCGTAGAAATCGGTGGAGAGAGCGAAAGTAGAGGTTATCCCACGCGCGGCCAGATCAGCGCGATTTTGCGCCGTCAGGAAGGGGTTGTTGACACTGACAATGATACCGCCGTTCTCAATACCCGCAGAGCCGACAGAATTGAAGGCGGACTGCTGGTTCACCGGGTTGATGCTGGTGATTTCCGAATACAGGTTTTCGGTGAAGAAGGTGATGTTGTCGGTGATGTCGTAACGTGCGTTGACGTTGAAGATCGAGCGCTGCTGCTTGAAGCGCTGAACGTTACGGTCGGATGCGTTGTAGAGATCAGGATTGCTGCCGGGGGCGCTGCCGAAGCTGCCCGGCGAGGTCGAGCTCAGGTCTCCAACTGCGAACTGCACCACATTGCCGTTGGCGTCGAAGCGCAGCGGCTGAGCGATGATCGGCAGCAGCGGGTTGCCGCTGGCTACGCCCGGATAACCTTGAATGAACGATCCGATGAAGAGATTCGGATTGAGGTTGGGATTCGCAAGGAAGTATTCCCGCGCCGTCGGCAGCCGCGATTGCAAAATGTCCAGCGCCAGTCGGTTCAAATCGGACTGGGTGGCGCCGGCGGGAGGCGTCACGCCATACGCCGCGAAAACCCGCGCCGCATTTGCATTCTGTTGCGCCGCCGTGGTCCCCGGCAGTGAGGCTGGAGCAAAGTTACAGATCCTGGCGTTCGAGGCCGCCGCCGCCTGGGCTTGGGCCGCCGAGAAGGCGCCGGCATTACAAAGGCTCGGGACCGAAGGGAAATAGCTCCCGGAATAATATCCGGCCGCATCCAACGAGCCCAGAGACGTGTTGCTGTTGAAGCCGCCGCCGGCGGAGGGATTTTCGTAGACTTGCGCCGTCGCTCCGGGCTGCAGCGTCCGCACGGGGTTCGCACGGAAAATCGTTCCGCCGGGCAGCGCCGTGTGCGAGCGGAAGCTGTCAATGAAGACGCTGGGGAAGAGCCCGTCCGCATTGGCCGGAAGGAAGACCCCTAGAGCCGTCGATGGCCTCACGCCCAGAGTATAGGCGGGGTTGCGCACGCCATAGGGCTGGGTGAACAGGCCCGAGTTTCTACCCAGGAAGTCGAAATCCTTTGAGTACAGCGCATCAGTCTCGGAGATGTCGGCCGCGACGGTGACGTTGAGCTTATTGTCCAAGAAGTTTCGGCCGGTGGTGACGCCGAAGGAGTAGGTTTCACCCTGCCCGCCTTCATAACCACGGATCGAAGTGCGGACGTCCAGACCTTCAAAGTCGTCACGCAGGATATAGTTGACCACGCCGGCGATGGCGTCCGAGCCATAGGCGGCAGCGCCGCCCACAGTCAGAACATCAACGCGGTCGATAAGGGCCGCAGGAATCGTCCCCGCATCCACCTGATTGCCAGGTTCGTTGCCCGCCACGAAGATGGTGCCGCCGTTGTTCGAAACCATTCGACGGCCGTTGACCAGCGTCAGGGTGCGCGAAGACCCGATATCCAGAAGGTCCACATACTGCGCGCCAAGGTTGGCCGGTTGAGCCGTGCCGGTCGACACCGCGGAAACGGGCGGGCCGACGAGCGGAATGTCGTTCAGAATCTGGATTGCGTTGGTGAAGCCGCGATCTTCGATCGCCTGACGATCGACTTGGGCGCCAGGGATGGTTCCCTCGTATTGGGGGCGGCGAATGCGGCTCCCGGTGACGACAATCTCTTCGACTTCGCTGGTCGCGCCGTCATCAGCGGGCGTCTGCGGAGCCGTTTGAGCCACCGCAGCCGAGGCTACGATTAGGACTCCAGCCAAAACCGAAGTGCCCAACAAGTATGGTTTGTGTCGCATAAATAGCCCCGAGGCAGCATGTCCGCCCCCCACGGGCGGCACTGTTTCGAGGACGTTTACGGAATTGTATCAGCGCGGCAATACGTCATGGCGGGATTGCAGCGAGAATGCGACAATATGGCCTCATTCCGCAGACCTACGATCTACAAATTATCCCGCAGCCACCCCGCCACACGGCCCACCACATTGCCGCGATGCACCTTGGGCGCATCCGCAGCCGTGATTTGCCGCGCCATCAGCTTTCTGGCGGACACCGCTTCGCGGGGGCCATAGGCCGCCCGCAACAGCACCCCGGCGGTGGCGCAGAAGGCCGGTCCTGACGCCGCGTCGGCCAAATGTGGCGCCCGTTGGGGTTTTCCAAGGCGGACCGGGCGGTCGAAGACGCGCACGGCCAGTTCCCGCACGCCGTTCAGCTGGCTGGCGCCGCCGGTCAGGACCAGGCCGGCGCCGGGCTCAAGGCCGACCCCTGCCGCCTTCAGCCGGTCGCGCAGCAGTTCCAGCGTCTCTTCCACGCGCGGGGCGATCACCGTCTTCAGCATGGCGCGCGGCACAATGACCGGGCCGGCCGAGGCGTCTTCGCCGCGCGGCGGCGCCTCCAGCATTTCGCGGTCCTCATTGGCGCTGGCCATGGCCGAACCGTGCAGGGTCTTCAGCCGCTCGGCGCCCGCCTTGGACGTGGACAGGCCCCGCGCGATGTCGGACGTCACATGGTCCCCGCCGACGTTCAGGCTCTCCACATGCAGCAGGGACCGTCCGCCCCAGACGGCGGCGCTGGTCGAGCCGCCGCCCATGTCGATACAGACGGCCCCCAGGTCCATCTCGTCTTCTTCCAGGGCGGCCAGCGACGACACGACGGGCGCGGCGGCCACGCCCTGAAGGTCCAGATGGGCCAGCTCCAGACAGTGGCTCAGGGTCGTGAACACATTCTCGGCCATGGAGACGACCAGAAGATCCAGCCCCAGCGACCCGCCGCGCATCGCGCGCGGATCGTGGACGCCGCGCGCCCCGTCCACTGACCAGGCGATGGGCAGGACGTGGATGGGCCGACGGTTGGGCAGACGGATCTGGGCCAGGGCCATGCCGATGGCGCGGGCCAGATCGGCGTCGCCGACGGGATTGGCGCCCAGGGACACCCGGGCCTGGACGCGGTGGCTGGCCATCTGGCCGATGGCGGTCGTCACGACGACGCCGGAGACCGGGCTCTGGGCCGCGCGTTCGGCCCGTTCGACGGCATGGCCGATGGCCTGGGCCGCCTCGTCCATATTGATGATGGCGCCGCCCCTGACGCCCTTGGACTGGACGTGGCTGGCGCCGGCGACGCGGATGGTGCGGTCGGCGTGGCGCACGCCGTCCGGCTTCATGATGAAGCACGAGACCTTGGACTGACCGATGTCCAGGGCGGCGATCACCGGCGCGCGGCCGGCGCGGGGGTCCATCACCCGGCCCTGGTCGTTCGCCGATCCACGCTGCATTCCCGCCATACTCTCCACTGGTCCCTGTTAAGCGTCGGCGGCGGGGCGCACCGCAATTTCGTCCGGCGTTCTCAGATCGACCCGGGCGAAGCCCAGGTCGAGCAGGCGTTCGCGCTGATCCAGCGCATCGAGGCGGATCAGGGCCGCCTCCTGTTCCGTGGCCGGCAGCTGGATCAGGCTGCCGTCCTTCAGGCGCAGATCCCAGCGGCGTTCGTCCACCCGCACCACCGCATCCACCCGGCTCATCAGGCGCGGCCGCTGGGCCAGCAGAGGCAGGATTTCGGCGGCGGCCAGATCGGCGCCCTTGCCCACGACCAGCGGCAGGGTGGGATAGCGACGGGCGTCGGCGCCCTTGATCACCTGGCCCCGTGTGTCGATGACCTTGATCTGACCGGCCTCCTGCCAGACGGCGAGGCGGTCGTGCTCCTTGACCTCGATGATCAGGGTGTCGGGCAACAGGCGCACGACGCGCGCGGACTTGACCCAGCCCACGCCCTGCACCCGGTCGCGAATGGCGTCCAGATCCAGACTGGTGATCGGCTGGCCTGAATAAAGACCCAGGGCCTGCTGAATGGCCGGCTCGGCCTCGGCCGAGGCGCCGGTGATGTGGACCCGCTTCAGCGACAGGCCCATGCCGGCCGTCACCCCGTCGATCCCGCGGGAAAGGGACTGGCCGATCCGCTCGGCGCGCGCGCCGGTCGCCAGAACCCCGACCACCAGCAGGGCGCCGGCGCTGAGCGCGATCATGACGGTGCGGGGAGAGACGTCGATCCGGCCGATGGCGGCCATCTTGCCGGGAATGGCGGACGCAGGCTTGGGCGCCCCGCCGCGCGAACGCCCTCCCTTCTTGGGGGCTGCGCCACGCGAGGAAACCGCACTCTGTCGCCGACCGCCGCGAACTACCGCGGGCATGAGGCGTCCTCCACCATCCACCGAACCAGGTCTTCGTAGCTCATTCCGACATCGGCGGCCTGCTCGGGGACGAGCGAGGTCGGCGTCATGCCCGGCTGAGTGTTGACCTCCAGCAGAACCAGATCGTCCTTAACATCGTCATAACGGAAGTCGCTTCTGGACACGCCTTTGCAACCCATGGCGACATGCGCCGCCTCGGCCTGGCGCAGCGCGGCCTCGAAAACGGCGGGCGGCAGGACGGCGGGCAGGACGTGAACCGAACCGCCCGGCGCATATTTGGCCTCATAGTCATAGAAGCCCTTGGTCGGGGTGATGTCGGTCACGGTCAGGGCGCGCGGCCCGTCCGCATAGCCGATCACGGCGACGGCCAGCTCCTTGCCGGCGATATAGGGCTCGACCATCACCTGTTCGCCATAGGCCCAGCCGGGCTCGCCCACCTCGGCGACCGGCCGATTGGCGCCCTCGCGCACCAGATAGACGCCGACGGACGAGCCCTCGGCGTTGGGCTTGACCACATAGGGGGGCTCGATCACATGACGCGCCGCCACCTCATGCCGGTCGTACAGGCCGCCGCCCGGAACCTTGATCCCCGCCGCCCTCAGCACGGCCTTGGACTTGTTCTTGTCCATCGCCAGGGCCGAGGCCAGGACGCCGGAATGGGTATAGGGAATCCGCAGGGTCTCCAGCACGCCCTGGACGCAGCCGTCCTCGCCCCAGGCGCCGTGCAGGCAGTTCAGCACCACGTCCGGCTTGATCAGGCCCGACAGGACATTGGCAAGGTCGCGCCCGGCGTCCACGCGGCTGACGCGCACCCCCTGCCGCTCCAGCGCCTGGGCGCACTGTTCGCCGGAGGTCAGGGACACCTCCCGCTCGGCGGACAGACCGCCCATCAGGACGGCGACATGAAGGTCTTCGAATGCGCGGGTCATGGGCTCTCCGATTGCGGCCGAGATGTTTAACAGGCCGTCAACCTTGTCGCCCGCGCGAGGTGAAATTTGTGCGTCAAACGCCGGTGATCAGAGGCGACGCCCGATCCGCTTGATCTCCCACTCCAGCTGAACGCCGGTCTTCTTCAGGACATCGACCCGCACCGCCTCGCCCAGGCCCTCGATGTCGGCCGCCGTCGCCTCGCCGGGGTTGATCATGAAGTTGGAGTGCAGCTCGCTGAACATGGCCCCTCCCCCGGTCTCCACGTGCAGCTTGCCGCGCCAGCCCGCCTCGTCCACCAGCTTCCAGGACGAGTGACCGGGCGGGTTCTTGAAGGTCGATCCCCCGGTCTTTTCGCGGATCGGCTGGGTGGTTTCGCGGCGGCTGGTGATCTCGTCGATCCGGGCCTGCACCGCCTCGGGCGCGTCCGGCGTTCCACGATAGACGGCCTCGACCCAGAGGATCTCGGCCGGCGCCTGCGAATGGCGATAGGTGTAGCCGAAGTCGGCCAGGGCGTAGTCGACCCGCTCGCCCTTGCGGTTCAGCCCCCAGGCCGAGACCAGCACATCCTTGGTCTCTGCCCCGTAGCAGCCTGCGTTCATGGTCAGGGCGCCGCCGACCGTGCCCGGAATGCCGGCGTAGAATTCCAGCCCGGCGATTCCCGCCTTGGCGCCGGCCTTGGCCACCATGGAATCCAGGGCGCCGGCGCCGGCCGTGATCGTGTCGCCGTCCGTCGTGATCTGCGCCCAGGGGCGACCGGCCAGGCGGATGACCACCCCCTCGACCCCGCCGTCGCGGACGATGACGTTGGACCCCACGCCCAGAACCGTCACCGGCACGGCCGGATCCAGCGCCTTGAGAAAATCAGCCAGGTCCTCGGCGTCGGCCGGAATGAACAGGGCCTCGGCCGCGCCGCCGACGCGGAACCAGGTGTAGGGGCCGAGCGGCTCATCCCGCAGCAGCTTGCCGCGAACAGGGGGAAGGGGGATCTCGGTCATGCGGCTTCGATGTCGGTCCGGGAAAAGTCGTCGCCCTTGTACAGCAGGGGCGATCGCGCGTGGCGGGCGCAGGCATAGGCGAAACAGTCGCCGAAGTTCAATGCCGCCGGGTGACGGCCCTTGCCGTACCGGGCGTGAGCGCGGATCGCCTCGCGCCGCGCCTCGGCCGGGATGGCGACCACCTCGATATTGAAGTCGGTGAGGAAGGCTTCCACGGCGCCCTCGGCGTCATGGACTTCCATATTCCTGCGACGCGCCACCGCTATGACCGTCTCCCAAACCGCCATTGGAGAGGTCAGGCGAGGCGAGCCGCGCTGTAGACGCTCAAAAAGATCTCGCGCGTCGGACTCGCCGGTCAGGATGGCGGTCAACGCCGAGGCGTCGACGAACATCAATCCCGCTCATAGAGGCTGTCGATCCAGGCCTTGTCGATCGGCTCTCCTCGCTCTCTTGGCGCTCGCGCCTCCAGCGCCCGGACGAAGGCGAGGCCGCGTTCCACGAAGTCCGACGGCGTCTCAACCTGCTCCAACTCGCGACGCAGCGCGCGGCGCACCGCCTCCGTCTTGCTGATCCCTGCGATGCAGCTGAGGCGTTCAGCCATCCGATCGACTTCGGGATCCTTCACATAAAGGGCCATGGCATCCTCCAGGGATATACCGTCACGCCGAAGTATATACTTTCCAGGCCCCGCCGGACAAGCCGGGCGTCAGCCCAGCGCCTCCAGCTGCGCCGGCAGGCCATAGGCCCAGCTGGTGATGTCGCCGGCGCCCAGCAGCACGACCACGTCGCCCGACCGGGCCTCTTCCTTGATCAGGCGCGGCAGGACGGCGGCGTTCTCCAGCGCCTGGACATGGCGGTGGCCGTAGCGACGGATTCCGTCGGTCAGGGCGTGTTTGTCCACCCCCTCGATCGGCTGTTCGCCGGCCGGATAGACGTCGGCGACGATCACGCTGTCGGCGTCGGAGAAACTGGTCGAGAAGTCGTCCATCAGGTCGCGCAGACGGGTGTAGCGGTGCGGCTGGACCACGGCGATGACCCGGCCCTCGCTAACCTGACGCGCCGCCTTCAGCACGGCGGCGATTTCGACCGGGTGGTGGCCATAGTCATCGACGATCCGCACCCCGTTCACCACGCCCGTCGTGGTGAAGCGACGCTTGACGCCGCCGAACCCGGCCAGGCCCTCGCGGATCGCCTCGTCGGATACGTCCAGCTCGCGCGCCACGGCGATGGCGGCCAGGGCGTTGGAGACATTGTGCCAGCCCGCCATCGGCAGATGCAGATTGTCGATCCGGTGCGTTTCGCCGTTCTGGATCACCACGTCGAACCGGGCGCCGTCCGGCCCCATCTGGCAACCCTCGGCCCGCACCATGGCCTGGGGATTGGTCCCATAGGTCACCAGCCGCCGGTTATCGATCGAGGCGACCAGTTTCTGCACCTCGGGATGATCCAGGCAGACGGCGGCGAAACCGTAGAAGGGGATGTTTTCGACGAAATCGACGAAGGCCTTCCGCACCGCGTCGAAGTCGCCGTAGTGGTCCAGGTGTTCCGGGTCGATATTGGTCACGATGGCGACCGTCGATTTCAGGCGCAGGAAGCTGCCGTCGCTCTCGTCCGCCTCGACCACGATCCAGTCGCCGTCGCCGACCTTGGCGTTGGTGCCGTAGGCGTTGATGATGCCGCCGTTGACCACCGTCGGGTCCAGACCGGCCGCGTCCAGCAGGGCCGCGACCATGGAGGTCGTCGTGGTCTTGCCGTGGGTGCCCCCGACCGCGATGGAGAACTGCAGCCGCATCAGCTCGGCCAGCATCTCGGCCCGGCGCACCAGGGGGATGCGACGCTCGCGCGCGGCCTTCATCTCGGGATTGTCGGCCTTGACCGCCGTCGAATAGACCACGGCCGAGACGCCCTCGCCGACATGGGCCGCGTCGTGACCGATGAAGATCCGGGCCCCCAGCTTCTCCAGCCGTTCAGTATTGGCGCTGGCCTTGGCGTCAGAGCCCTGAACCGAATAACCAATCTTCAGCATGATCTCGGCGATGCCGCTCATGCCTATGCCGCCGATGCCGACGAAATGGACGGGACCGAGGTCGAACGGGACGGGGCGAAGGCGAGCGATCATCCGATGCGCTTAGCAATAGATTTGGCGGATTGCACGGGGGGGCGTGTATCCAAGTTTCGAAGCCGCGCGAACGGATCGCGCGCCGGAACGCCGGGCCCCGTCTACGACTTTAGTCGATTGGCCTTCGGCGGGCCTATCGTGCAAACAGGACGCGAAATCGTCAGTCGTCCGGTCGAGTAGGAGTAGGTCGTGGGCAAACTTGGAACCCCTCTGATATTTGGGGTCATCGCGATCCTGGGGGCCGTCTCGTTGGGCGTCATCGCCCTGCACCAGGGCGAAAGCGTCAGCGCGGTCTGGATGGTGGTCGCCGCCGTCTGCACCTATGCGATCGCCTACCGCTTCTACAGTCGCTACCTGGCCAACAAGGTCATGCAGTTGCAGCCCTCGCGCCCGACCCCGGCGGTGCGGCGCGACGACGGCCTGGATTATGTGCCGACGCCCCGAAACGTCCTGTTCGGCCACCACTTCGCCGCCATCGCCGGCGCGGGGCCTCTGGTCGGGCCGGTGCTGGCCGCCCAGATGGGCTATCTGCCGGGCGTGCTGTGGATCCTGGTCGGCGCCGTGCTGGCGGGAGCGGTGCAGGACATGATGGTCCTGTTCATGTCCACCCGGCGCGACGGCAAGTCCCTGGGCGACATGATCCGCACCGAAATGGGCAATATCCCCGGCATCATCGCCCAGGTGGGCGTGCTGATGATCATGGTCATCATCCTGGCCGTCCTGGCCCTGGTGGTGGTCAAGGCCCTGGCCGAGAGCCCGTGGGGAACCTTCACCGTCGCCGCCACCATCCCCATCGCCGTCTTCATGGGCCTTTACACCCGCTTCCTGCGGCCGGGCCGCGTGGGCGAGGTGTCGGTCATCGGCGTGGTCCTGCTGATCCTGGCCATCATCGGCGGCGGCCATGTGGCGGCTGACCCGTTCTGGGGTCCGGCCTTCACCCTGACGGGTCCGACCCTGGCCATACTGATGATGGTCTACGGCTTCATCGCCTCGGTCATCCCGGTCTGGCTGCTGCTGGCGCCGCGCGACTATCTGTCGACCTTCCTGAAGATCGGAGCCATCGTCGCCCTGGCCATCGGCATACTGATCGTGCGTCCGCACCTGCAGATGCCCGCGATCACCCCCTTCATCGACGGCACCGGCCCGGTCTTCGCCGGCGCCCTCTTCCCCTTCCTGTTCATCACCATCGCCTGCGGCGCGGTTTCGGGCTTCCACGCCCTGATCTCGTCGGGCACCACGCCCAAGCTGCTGGAGAACGAAGCCCAGATCCCGATGATCGGCTACGGCGCCATGCTGTGCGAAAGCTTCGTCGCCGTCATGGCCCTGATCGCCGCCACGGTTCTGGACCCGGCGGTCTATTTCGCCATGAACAGCCCGGGCGCCGTCATCGGCAAGGACGCGGCCTCGGCCGCCGCCGCCGTGGCCCAGTGGGGCTTCCACATCACCCCCGGCGAGTTGGAGCAACTGGCCCGGGACGTGGGCGAGCATTCGATCCTGTCGCGCGCGGGCGGCGCCCCCACCCTGGCGGTCGGCATGGCCCACATCCTGTCGGGCGTGATCGGCGGCAAGGCCATGATGGCCTTCTGGTACCATTTCGCCATCCTGTTCGAGGCCCTGTTCATCCTGACCACGGTCGACGCCGGCACCCGCGTCTGCCGCTTCATGATCCAGGACCTGCTGGGCGTCGCCGTGCCCAGGATGCGCGAGACCAAGTCCTGGGGCGCCAACGTCGTCGCCACGGCGCTTACGGTCGGCCTGTGGGGCTATTTCCTCTACACCGGCGTCGTCGATCCGCTGGGGGGCATCAACAGCCTGTGGCCCCTGTTCGGCATCGCCAATCAGATGCTGGCCGCCGTCGCCCTGATCCTGGGCACGGTCGTCCTGTTCAAGATGAAGCGCGAGAAGTTCGCCTGGGTCATGGTCGTCCCGGCGACCTGGCTGCTGATCTGCACCCTGACGGCCGGCTTCCAGAAGCTGTTCCACCCGGACGTCCGCATCGGCTTTTTGGCCCACGCCCGCAAATACCAGGACGCCCTGGGCGCCGGCGAACTGCTGGCCCCGGCCAAGGCGGCGGGCGACATGCACCGGATCATCGTCAACGACTACGTCAACTCCGCCCTGACGGCGGGCTTCCTGTTCGTGGTCGTCACCATGGTGATCTATGGCGTCCTGGCCTGCCGCAAGGCCTATCTGAACAGCCGGCCGACCGTGCGCGAATATCCCGAGGCGCACGATCTGACCCCGGCCGACGATGCGGCGGACGTCGCCCGTGCCTGACGTTCAGGACGATCTGCTCTGCCTGTGCCGCGACGCCGCCCTGCGGTGGGGTCGCGGCGTCCGGCGCACGGCCGGCGCCATGATCGGCCAGCCGGACTATGAGGCCTATGTCCGGCATGCGACCGCGACCCACCCCGACCAGCCGCCTCTGGACAAGATCGCCTTCTTCCGCCTGCACGAGCAGCGCCGTTTCGGCGGCGCCGGCGGCTTCAAATGCTGCTGAGCTGACGGCCCGGCCTTCGGCCGTCCTCATTCCGGAATCCGCGCCCCGTCCCAGGCGAAGACCCCGCCGCTGTCCCCCGGCGTCAACCCCGCCGCCACCGCCAGCAGCCGTTCGGCCGAATGATCCGGGCTGAACAGCCGTCCCTCCCCCACCCCCTTCTGAAACGGCGCGCTCAGCCCCGTGTCCACCGTGCCGGGATGAAGCCCGGCGACCACCGCCAGGGGGTGGGTCCGCGCCGTCTCGATCGCCAGATTGCGCAGGATCATGTTCAGCGCCGCCTTGGACGCGCGATAGGCGTACCAGCCGCCCAGCCGATTGTCCCCGATCGAACCGACCCGCGCCGACAGGGCCGTGAACACCGCCCGCCGGTCGCGCGGCAGCAGGGGCAGGAAATGTTTGGCCACAAGCGCCGGCCCGACCGTATTGATCCGATAGTCCCTGAGCAGATGCTCGGCCTCAAGCTGACGCAGGGACCGCTCGGGCTGGAAACCGTCGTGCAGGACGCCGGTCGCGACCAGCACCAGGGTCGGCGCGGCGCCTTGCGCGATCCGCGCCGCCGCCTGGGCCAGACTGTCCTCGTCCTCCAGATCGGCCGCCAGGGCCTGGGCGCCGGGAACCGCCGCCGCCGAACGGGACACGGCCCAGACGGCCTCGAACCCGCCCTCGGCGACCAGACGCTGCGTCAGGGCCCGCCCGATCCCGCCCGAGGCGCCGATCACCACCGCCGATCCGCTCATCTTCATCTCCCATGCCGACGCGGCTCATGATAGGGGCGCGTCATGAGCATCACCACGGTCGGCCTCGATGCCGACGACACCCTCTGGCACAATGAGACGATCTTTCGTCTGACCCACGCCCGCTTCGTCGACCTGCTGGACGACCACGGCGACGCCGCCACGATCGAGGCGCGCCTGGCCGAGACCGAACAGCGCAATCTGCGCCTCTACGGCTACGGCGTGAAGGGCTTCACCCTGTCGATGATCGAGACGGCCATGGAGCTGTGCGACGGCGGCGCCCCGCCCGAGGTGGTGCGCGAAATCCTGGCCGCCGGCCGCGAAATGCTGGCCCATCCGGTCGAGACCCTGCCCGGCGTGGACGAGGTTGTCGCCGAACTGGCCGAACGCTACCGCCTGGTCCTGATCACCAAGGGCGACCTCTTGGATCAGGAACGCAAGCTGGCCGCCTCGGGCCTGGGCGACCGGTTCGCGGCGGTCGAGATCGTCTCGGAAAAGGACCGGGCCACGTACGAGCGCGTCTTCGCCCGCCATGGCACGGGCCCGGCCGAAGCCGTCATGGCCGGCAATTCGATGAAGTCCGACGTCCTGCCCGCCATCGCCGCCGGCGCCTTCGGCGTCCACATCCCCTACCACGTCACCTGGGCCCACGAACTGGCCGACGCCCCGGTGAACGAGCCGCGCTATGTCTCGCTCTCGCGCATCAGCGAACTGCCCGACTGGATTGCGGCGATAGGCGACGCATAAGCTCTTGCCCCCCTGCCCCTCCCTCTCTAAACGGGCCGCTTAACCGACAACCCGACGCAAGCTCCGCATGGCGACGCCCTGCGGCGGCTACGCGCGCGCAAAGAACCAAGGATCCCCTCGCCCCGTGCACGCCTCGGACATCAGTCATGACGAACGCGACGCCATGGTGCGTGCGGCGCTGGCCGAACAGGGCGACAGCGGCGTGACGCCGCGCCATACGCTGTTCTTCTTCCTCGGCGACGAGGACGCCCACGGCGATCTGTGCGAGGTGGCGCGGCGCGCCGGCTTCATTGCGCGCGGCGAGGGCGACATGACGATTCTCGAGACCACCATGGCGGTCGATGCGGCGAGCTTTGCGCCCGTCTCGGCCATGATGCAGACCTGGGCCGCGGCCTTCCAGCTGGAGTACGACGGCTGGGAATGCGCGGTCGTGACCCACTAGAACAAAAAGAAGAGGCCCTCCCCATGCCCAAACGCACAGACATCCAGTCGATCCTCATCATCGGCGCCGGCCCCATCGTCATCGGTCAGGCGTGCGAGTTCGACTATTCGGGCGTCCAGGCGTGCAAGGCGCTGAAGGCCGAGGGGTACCGGGTCATACTGGTCAACTCCAACCCCGCCACCATCATGACCGACCCGGAGGTGGCCGACGCCACCTATATCGAGCCGATCACGCCGCAGATGGTCGAGAAGATCATCGCCAAGGAACGCCCCGACGCCCTTCTGCCCACCATGGGCGGCCAGACCGCGCTGAACACCGCCCTGGCCCTGGACGCCTCGGGCGCGCTGAAGAAGTATGGGGTCGAGATGATCGGCGCCAAGGCCGAGGTCATCGACAAGGCCGAGGATCGCCAGAAGTTCCGCGACGCCATGGACAAGCTGGGTCTGGAATCGCCCCGCTCCAAGGCCGCCCATTCGATGGAAGAGGCGCTGGAAGGGCTGGAGTACGTCGGCCTGCCCGCCGTCATTCGTCCCTCCTTCACCCTGGCCGGCACCGGCGGCGGCATCGCCTTCAACCGCGAGGAGTTCGAGGAGATCGTCCTGCGCGGCCTGGACCTGTCCCCGACCACCGAAGTCCTGATCGAAGAATCCGTCCTGGGCTGGAAGGAATATGAGATGGAGGTCGTCCGCGACACGGCGGACAACTGCATCATCATCTGCTCGATCGAGAACGTCGATCCGATGGGGGTCCATACCGGCGACTCCATCACCGTCGCCCCTGCGCTGACGCTGACCGACAAGGAATATCAGCGGATGCGGACCGGCTCGATCAATGTGCTCCGCGAGATCGGGGTCGAGACGGGCGGGTCGAACGTCCAGTGGGCGATCAATCCCAAGGACGGCCGCATGGTCGTGATCGAGATGAACCCGCGCGTGTCGCGCTCGTCGGCGCTTGCATCCAAGGCCACCGGCTTCCCCATCGCCAAGGTGGCCGCGCGTCTGGCCGTCGGCTACACCCTGGACGAGCTGCAGAACGACATCACCCAGGTCACCCCGGCCAGCTTCGAGCCGTCGATCGACTATGTCGTCACCAAGATCCCGCGCTTCGCCTTCGAGAAATATCCGGGGTCCGAGCCCCTCTTGGGCACCTCGATGAAGTCGGTAGGCGAGGTCATGGCCATCGGCCGCACCTTCCAGGAATCGATGCAGAAGGCCCTGCGCGGGCTTGAGACCGGCCTGTCCGGCTTCGACGAGATCGAGATCGACGGCGTCGCCGATGTCGAGGACGCCGGCGCCGCCCGCGCCGCCGTGGTCCGCGCCCTGGGCGTTCCGACACCCGACCGGATCCGCGTCATCGCCCAGGCCTTCCGCCACGGGCTGACGGTGGAAGAGGTCCAAGCCGCCTGTTCCTACGAGCCCTGGTTCCTGCGCCAGATCGCCGACATCGTGCGCGAGGAAGGCCACGTCCGCATCAAGGGCCTGCCCACCGACCCGACCGAGTTCCGCCGCCTGAAGGCCAAGGGCTTCTCCGACGCCCGTCTGGCCGCCCTGACCGGCAAGACCGAGAAAGAGATCCGCGCCGCCCGTCGCGGCCTGAACGTCCGCCCCGTCTTCAAGCGGATCGACACCTGCGCGGCCGAGTTCGCCAGCGCCACCGCCTATATGTATTCGACCTATGAGACCGGCGCCCTGGGCCAGGTTCCCGAGTGCGAGGCCGAGCCGTCGGACAGGAAGAAGGCCGTCATCCTGGGCGGCGGCCCGAACCGGATCGGCCAGGGGATCGAGTTCGACTACTGCTGCTGCCACGCGGCCTTCGCCTTCGACGACATCGGCGTCGAGTCGATCATGGTCAACTGCAACCCCGAGACCGTTTCGACCGACTATGACACCTCGGACCGCCTGTATTTCGAGCCCCTGACGGCCGAGGACGTGCTGGAGCTGATCGAGGTCGAACGGTCGAAGGGCGAGCTGATCGGCTGTGTCGTCCAGTTCGGCGGTCAGACCCCGCTGAAGCTCGCCAAGCCGCTTGAGGACGCGGGCATCCCGATCCTGGGCAC
>MDSZ01125875.1_pt1 | contig 20143 bp, 18 predicted proteins | sample 811201 | NCBI WGS metagenome assembly MDSZ01 (sample SAMN05326647, study PRJNA326480) | marine metagenome | isolation source: seawater | place: Indian Ocean: North | collected 2010 | reverse complement strand
TCAATTAATTAATTCAGCAAAAAAACATTCATCATCGAGTAAAGTTGCAATAATTGTTGCTGAATTAGATGAAATCATACTATATGAAGTCACAACGCATGGATTAAGGGATATTGCAACATTTACTATGCGCGGTGGAGGAAAATATACTGGAAATTCAGAATCATCAAGTGGTATTCAGAAAGGTTTTATGAAAAAAGTAACAAACGATATTGATTTACAATTAAATAAAAACATTCCAATAATAATTTGTGGACCAGGAATGGCAAGAGAAAGGTTGCAAGAAATGTTTGATTCAATTGATTCTGGGAGAACTATCCGCAATATTGCAACCAGTATGGGTGGACGTGCATCAGCAAATGAAATTTTGAAAGAAGGACTTGCATTAGATTTGTTAAAAGATCATTCAATTATTAAAGAAATTGAATATTTAGAAGAGGCTTTTACCAGAATTGCTAAACAAGGAGCTGTTGCATATGGGAAAAATCAATTAAATCAGGCAATGGAAGAAGGAGCTATTGAAAAATTATTAATTTTGGCAGAATTATTACGTGACGAAAATTCCAAAATTAATGATGAAAGTTGGTCTGAATGGTGTAAAAAACTAGAAATTTGTGGCGGAGAAATGATCCAATGCAGTTCAGATCATGACTATGGAATGCAATTAGAGAGCATGGGTGGAGCAATAGCATTGTTACGGTATATTCTTTGAAGTGTTACTGCCTGAAGGTAACGGGGGAGAAGCATGTTTTCACTAGTTTCAACGGTTACGATTGACGATTTCGTGCCAATTATTGCAAGTTTGGCAATTGTAATCTTGCTTTGGAGATTTGTTATTCCTCATGGATTACGTGGACTTAGAGTTGCATTTCAAAGAGAAGAAAATGTCTACGAAATCCATATTTTAACAAAAAATACTGCAGATGCGAGAGAATTATTACAAGACTCAAGAGTACGTTTTGGAATTCAAAGTTATCTCTGGTCACTTACTGGTGTTGCGATATTATTAATGGAATTTTTAATCTCATATTCTCAAGGTTCTCGAGAATTAAATCAATGGGTATTGTTTGTAGCCATCACATTAATTTCAATACCAGCAGTAATTTCAATATTGTCTTCATTAGATGCCCAATTAAAGGTTAAATTAAGAAATAGAAGAGCGGATTTAGAATTAAAAGGTATTTCAAAAAGAATAATAAAAATGTCTCTTTTAGGTGTTATTTGGATAGGTTTAATTATAGTATTTAGATTAACTATGAGGGATTTTGTAATCACTGAAAATAGCAGTAGGTTAAATTCTGCAACGATATTTTTTGCATTTTTACCTGCAATTATTGCATACGGTAGAGTTCTTGGATCATCTTGGAATCTACTTGTAAAAAATAAAATGTTACATGCCAGAGGAAAGCCGACTGATATAAATCCTGAAAAACCATCACGTAGAGGACGGGTATTATCTACAATTGTTTTAATTACCGCCATTACTATGCCAATTACAGCATTAAATACGCTTCTTTCACTATTTGCAACATTTTTAATTCCTGAAAAATTCAAACATAGCGATAGTGTTTTTCGATTTGGTGACATCGTTGAGCAAGGAACAATAATGGAAGAAGGTGGCTTACTAGGTTTTTATGCCATAGAATTATTCAGTAATATTGAAACTGATTTTATCCGTAAACCGTTAGTAAGTGCCGTATTGTTATTCTTAATACTAAATATTGCTGTAGTCGGTATTGCTTTTGTTTTTGAGGTTGCTAGAACAATGTTTCTAGCAGTAACTCATATTTCAGGAAGAGCAGGAATTAAATTGGCAGATAACAAATTAATTAGAACAGAAAAGGCACAACAGGCTGATATTCTTAGTTTTTGTTTCAGTGGCTTTGCGGGCCAATCAATGTTTTTATTAGCATTAGCAATGATGACTTTTTGGGATTCTGCATTTTTACCGCAAGGTGAAGCATGTGGGTATCTAGAAAGTAATATTTGTACAATTGCCACTAAAAATATGCTTGAGGAATTAACATGGATGATGGCATCAGCAGGCCAAGTAATTTTCTTATTTGTTTGGCTATTATCTCTTGGTAAATTGAAAAAATTAAATGCAATGCAATTCGATGCTGTTGATTTGTCCAAACGTTCAGAACTTGAAACATTGAAAACAAAAATAAGAGTAAGGGAAGTAAAGGTAATCGATTTAATTAAAAAAGAAAAATATACTGAAGCATTCAAAAGATATGAAGATCTTCTTGAAAAGAAAGATAATCAAACATTACTAGCAAAACTAAGGTCTGAAATAACTCTATCAATGATTTCTGGACATTGGGAATCTACTGAAAATTTATCAGATAAATTACTAGCTCTAGAAGGCGGTGAAGATGACTTTGCAAGGTTAGCACTAATTGCTGCTAATTTAGCAACTAGGGATTACAAAGAAGCAAAGCATCACTTAAATGCTGTTGCTGAACAATCACAAGAAAGATTAATTTTAAATTGGATTGGCTCATTACTTTCTCCTAATGAAATAAAATTTGATATGAATAATATTCACCATATTCAAGTTAGTAGTGCCATTAAAGGAAATATTGAGTTACTAAAATGGTACCTAGAAAGGACTCCCAACCCAAGGATTACAGGACCTAAAACAAATACTCCTATTTCGCGTAAAATATTGTTGAGAGATATTGCATTATTAAGAATTGAAAATCGTAGCGAAGATGCATTAGATATGCTAGAAATGTGGATTGAAGAAAATATCCAAGATGACTATTGGCCAGCAGGATATGTTGCAAAAGCTTTGTTAGAACTTGATTGTGGATTACATTATTCTGCTGAAGAAACCATCGATAAGGTGTACAAACAAGAACCTAGACATCCAATGGTTAGAGCGGCAATAGAACTTATGACGGATATGAGTGAAATTTCAAAAAGATGGAATATGGAACCAAATAGTGTAATAGATTGGCCTAGTATCTTTGGAAATGTTGATTCAAAAGAATGGAATGAAGAATGGATTAATACATATACAGTACAACCAATATTATCCAACAATATTGATATTACTGGCGTTGCTCAATCAATTTCTGCTAATATTTGGGTTGCAAATAAATCAATTAGGGAAGCAAATGTTGATTTAGCAAAAATTAATATTAAAAATCTTCACAAAAAGAAACTAATCCCTACTAGAAATGAAAGACCTATAGGAAATCATCTATTATTGACAGGATTAGTTGGAACAGTAAGTGGAATTCCTTTAGATTTCGGATTTACTAATAATCTAAATTCCTCTAATAATTCGCTTAATTCGTTTTTAGAATATAGTTAGGGGGGTATAAATTTTGAAAGTAAAAGCAAGTGCACCTGTACGCATCGATTTAGCTGGGGGATGGAGTGACGTAACCTATTTCACTAAGAAATATACAGGTTCTGTAGTAAATATAGCAATAAACAAGAGAGCATATGCTGAATTAAATATAGATGATGAAGGTCATCTAAAAATGAATTATGAATGTGATGTGCCAGTAGGAACGGGATTAGGTACTTCTAGCGCAATAAATGTAGCACTACTCTCTTGTATTAATCATAGTAATTATTCACCAGAAAAATCTGCCGAAATGGCACATAAATTTGAAATTATATTAGGTGGACCTGTTGGAAGACAAGATCAATGGGCTAGTGCATTTGGTGGTGCACAGTATCTAAGATTCAATAATGAAGATGTTAAGATAATGCCATTTAAACCAATGGTAAGTACCATTGAATGGCTAGAAAAACATCTTGTTATTGCACATAGTAGAATTGCACATAAATCTGGAGAAGTACATTCACCAATATGGGAAAAATTCAATCAAGGAGATTCAAAAATCGTTAATGCAATTTCCAAATTAAAAGATTTAGCTGACGATATGGCAAAGGCATTAGAATCAGATCAAAGAGAATCAATTAGCGACATTCTTAATCTTGTGACAATTACAACAGACGAATTATCTCCATCAATTAATAATCCTGTCAGAATTATTTGCGATTCTCTAATCGATGAAGACATCATCAGTGCTTGGAAAGTCATGGGTGCTGGAGGAGGAGGAGCCGTTGCACTATTATCAAAAAGTGGAAAGGTTAATGAAACTAAAAAAGCATGCGAGAATGCTGGATGGATGATAATTGAATGGTCCATTGATAATCAAGGTGTTTTAATAGAAAAATAAGGTGTATTATATGTCAAACGTAATAATTTCAGATGCAAACTCAACAGATGTAGATTTTCTCATATATTCTTCCGATTATTGCCCTTATTGTGTTGCTGCGAAGAGATATTTAAAAGCCCATAATTTGACATTTTTAGAAATAGATTTGAGCCTTGAACCTGAAAAGAGAAATAAAATTATCCAAGAAACGGGACATAGAACAGTACCAGTTATTTTTGATTTAAGAGGAGATTCACCTGTATTCATAGGAGGATTTGATGATCTTCAATCATCTGGTGTTGTTTGAATATATATCGTATACAAAGTCAACAATCTCATTATGATATTCTAAAGGTATCATATGCCCCTTTTCATGTTTAATTTTTGTCACTTCCCATCCTTCTTCTTCAAAGATTCTAACTAATTCTATTGCTTCTTCAAATTTTATTAATTTATCATCAGTACCATGCATCCACAACACAGGCACTGGTTTTAATTTAGTTAGTGCCTCCCTTAATTTAGTTTCTTCAATAGATCTAGTTCCCAATAAAATTAAACCAGAAATTCTTGATGATATCTCACTTAACAACATTATTTGTGCCATTGCAGCACCTTGACTAAATCCACCAATAATTACATCTCCATCATTTGGTAATTTCTCAATTAAATAAGAAATAGATTTTTGTACTTCTCTAAGTAATTTATCTGTGACTTTTATTTTATTATTTTTATTTTTATGATGCCCTAATGAATAATTCCACCAGCAAAAGCCCCTTTCTTCATGCTTAAATGTACCATTAGGGACTACTAAATTACAACCGTCTGGATTAATTTTATTCGCAAATTGTTCAATCATTTTGGAAGTTCCAGTAAGTCCATGCAACATCAAAAGTGTTTGTTGCATACCTACACCTATAAATTCCAAGACCGTTCTAATCCACCAACTACAATCACATGTATTATTGAATTAGCACCAGTGCAAGTTACTGTCAATGAATACTCCCCCGATTGTGAAGGGATCACTGAAATAGAACCTTTTTCAGAAGTTCCTGCATTCCATGTTTCTACTTTTGGACTTATTCCTCTATGATCTTTTATTGAAAAAGAACCATGTGATGCTGCAGAACCTGCTATTTCAACGTCTAAATATATGTATAAATGATCAAAATTACCATCAGTAGGATGTCCATTATTTAGAAATGTTGAATCATATGTTTCTCCATCATTACCTTCATATATTTCATTTTTAAAATCAAAGGCCCTTACGAAAAAAGCATCTCCTTCATAATCAACACCTTTTTCACCTGACCATCTCATTTCCATTTTAATTACATTATCAGAATTAGTCCATACAAATTTAGATAAAAATCGAAGTGAATTATCATATTCATATTCTAGAGACCCTCCTTCTGAATGAACTGCTGTAATGTAAGATACTCCTCCAGAAATTAACAATACATTCGCATTCCATTCACTAAATCCAAATAGATCAAATGTCCAAGAATTACCCTCCTCTAATGGGAAACTGAATACTGGTTGAGGTATTCCATTTTCATACACTGACAAATTAGAATGAGTAATTCTCCCCAAAAATGGATTGAAATTTAACAATGCATGCCTATGTGATTCTAGTTGATTAGTAATCCCCAACATATAGGAATTATTTGAATCAGCTTCTGTCTCTGTTACAACCAACCTTGTAGTTACATCTCCAAATTCAGGTGTTGTAAAAGTATACATCCACCAATCTCCTATATTCCATTCTGGAACTATTAATTTAGAATCTGAAGATTTACTTCCTTGATTCGTAGAACCTAGACATCCAGAACTAACCAATACAAATAGTACAATTACTACAAAGATTTGATTCTTTCTAGTTGCCCTTTTGTTAGGCATGTTTTACACCATCTAAACGATTACAGGTACAATCACTAAAGACACTATAGACATCAATTTGATCAATATATTCAATGATGGACCACTTGTATCTTTGAATGGATCTCCAACTGTATCTCCAATTACTGCAGCAGAATGTGCTTCTCCACCTTTTGATTCTCCTTCCAATTCACCTGCTTCAATTGCTTTCTTTGCATTATCCCAAGAACCTCCTGCATTAGCCATGAATAATGCAAGCAATACTCCTGTAACTGTTGCACCTGCAAGCATTCCTGCTAATCCCTCAGCATCTAATGCATAACCAACGATTAATGGACTGAAAACAGCAATTACTCCTGGAAGTACCATTTCACGAATTGCTGAATCGGTACTAATTTTGATACATTGTTCTGAATCGGGATACATCTTAGTTCCACCATCTTCTTTGACTTCTATTGTCTCAGGCCATTTGTTTATGTCATCAAGATCATCGTCACCAATTGTGCCTTTGAGTGCTTTTTTCATTATTTCGAATTGCCTTACAATTTCATCGACCATCTCTTCAGCTGCTCTACCAACTGAACTCATTGTTAATGCACCAATTAAGAATGGTAAACTTCCTCCAATTAATAATCCAATAACTACTTCAGGGCTTGTCAATAATATTTGAACTTCTGTGCCTCTATATTTTTCTACAGAAGTAGTAAATGCTGCAAATAATGCAAGTGCAGTTAATGCTGCAGAACCGATTGCAAATCCTTTTCCTGTTGCTGCTGTTGTATTACCGATTGAATCTAAACCATCTGTGATTTCTCTAACCTCTGGGCCAAGTCCACTCATTTCAGAAATACCTCCAGCATTATCTGCCACAGGTCCATAAGCATCTACAGTCATAGTAACTCCTACTGTTGCCAACATTCCCATTGCTGCCAATGCAATTCCATAAACTCCTGCGAAATAATTGGAAACATAAATTCCTACTGCAATTAATATTAATGGTAAAAATACACTTTCCATACCTACTGACAAACCTGCTATTGCATTAGTTGCAGGGCCTCTTTTTGAGGCTTCGGAAATTCTCATTACTGCTTTGGGTTTGATTCCAAAGATTTTCTCTGTGGATGTATAGTATTCAGTAACAAGTCCAATCAAAATACCTACAATGCTTCCAGAGATTATTGCATATAATGGTTGTAATGGTAAATTGAAAATTTGTAATGCAACATAACTTCCTAACCAAAATAGTATTGCTCCAATAAATGTGGTATTTCTCAATGCAGAAGCAGGATCGCCCTCTTTTAATACTCTCATTGAAAACACTCCGATTAAACTTGCAACGAATCCAATAATAGCAAGTAATAATGGTAATACCATTAAAACTTCATTATGATTTCCTAAATTATTTGCTTCTGAAGACATTTGTCCTAAATCAGCCCATAGAATAGTAGATGCAATTACCATTGCTGCTATTAATGAACCTACAAATGATTCGAATATATCTGCACCCATTCCCGCAACATCGCCAACATTATCTCCTACATTATCTGCAATAACACCAGGATTTCTTGGATCATCTTCTGGTATTCCAGCCATAACTTTACCTACTAAATCTGCACCAACATCTGCTGCTTTAGTATAAATTCCACCACCTACTCTAGCAAATAATGCAATACTTGATGCACCCATTCCAAATCCTGAAATGTAAGTAATAGTACTAATTTCTCCAAATAAAATATACATTATAGAAATTCCAAGTAATCCTAATCCTCCTACACAGATACCCATTACAGCACCTCCATTGTAAGCAACTAGTAATGCTGAACCTTGGTTTTCAGTAGCTGCCATTGCAGTTCTAGTATTTGCAGCAGTAGCAGCACGCATTCCAATATTGCCTGCTAAGCCACTTGCAAAAGCACCCATTAGGAATGATATTGCGACTTCAAGTCCAAGGTCATCATTTATGTTTCCTCCTGCATATAATAATCCTGCAACTACAATTACAAATACAACTAGAATTCTATATTCAGCATTTAAAAATGCCATTGCTCCAGATTGTATCTGACTACCAATACTTGCTACTCTTTCATTTTCAATTTTCTTTCCAGACAATTGTGTATACAATAAAAATGCAATACCCAAGCCTAAACCTGCTACTATTGCACCTATTTCTCCAACACCTAAAGGTAAATCTGCTATCTCCAAAATATGTTCACCATTCGTGGCCTCTCAAATGCTGTATATTAATGAATAGTAGCATATTTATGATAGGTATTCATTTTTAATGAAAAATCACGACTTCAAATGCACGATTTTAGAAAAATTTTCAAGTACTTGTGCACCATCATGCTCTCGATTAAATGATTCTTTTTCTTCTAATGTAATATGACCTAAATCATAAGATCTATTGATTCTAGCCTTACTTGCTTCTGGATGAAATTGTACTCCCCACACAGGTAATAATTCATCATCGATCCTAGCCCTAATTGCTGCATTTTTACAGTGTTTGGAAGAACCTAACAACTCAATAATTATCTTTTGATCTGTAGAAATATTAACCACATGATCTTGGTGAGTATACAAAGTTATTGGCCCCTCTCCATTATTAGACAATCCATCAAACAACGGATCTTTAGAACCTAAATTTGTTAAATTTAAATTATACACTGCATCTGTTCTTTTTGGTGAGCGTGTAACATTACCACCTAATGTTTCTGCAAGCAATTGATGCCCAAAACAGATTCCTAAAAGTGGTTTTTTTGCCAATATCGTACCCATCAATAAATTTTTTGCATTTATCATCCATTGCTCTGGTTGTGAGACATTACGTCTAGAACCAGAACAAAAAACACAAGAGAAATTATTTTCATCAACCCACTTAGAGATATCCTCGACTTTTCCAACTGGAGTGAAAATACGAATAAATTTAACAAGTGTGCCATCGATTAAATCTGAAAATTCAGATTTAAATTCAACATCATCATCCCAATTAGGTACATTTTCCTTCTTAATTTGTTTAAGCTCTAATCTTTCAAATTGAGTATATATTTCATACTGAGGAGTTACAAGAAATACCTCAATTTCAGAATTAGAATCCGTAAATGGTTTAATCATCTCAATATTACCTCCATGTCCAAATTCTATCCTTTCGGCCAATAGGTCGAGAATTAATATACGCATCTGACATTGATTAAGTAATGTGCCATATTTGATTTTCTATGCACAGGTTTGAAAAAGTAGAATAGTATCAGAGCGCATGAGAGTTAATGGCAGATATTGACATAAGCAAAATCCACGCATCTATTGGTCCTGTTCAAGAAATTTTAGATCAGCATGACGGTATTGTAAATGTAATCGACACTAGTGATGGAAATGTAATGATTTCACTAGAAGGTGGTTGTACTGGATGTTCATCAACACCAATGACTGCAATGCAAATATATTATTCATTAATGAAATTAGAAGAAGTAAATGATGTTGTATTTGTGAACGGAGAATTACCTCCCTTCATGAGGAATTTCATTAATCAAAAATTAGAGGCAGAATTTGATATTGAATGATGATTCTAAAACAATACTTCATAACACAATAGCCCCTGATACCGTTTATGAAGAAATCTAATGTCTTGTTAACCTTGACAATTTTTATTCTATCTTTAACTTATTCTTTAGACGTAGTTTCATCCCAATCTACAACCAATGATGACTGTCCTGATTCAGAAGGAAATTCCACAAATGATAGATTTGGATGTAAAGACAGCGATGGCGATGGATGGTCAGATCCAGACGAAAATTGGACCATAAATAATGGTGCAGATGTATTTATCAATGATAAAACTCAATGGAAAGATACTGACAAAGATGGTTTTGGAGATAATAATTCAATAGGTGCAAATAATATTGATTATTGGCCAAATGATAGATTAAAACATAAACCAATATTACTAATTGCTTGTGATCCTTCCTCCAATACCATTGTAATATCTGAAAAAAGTTCTTTCTTCTGTAAAGTTACAAATCCAATGGATTTTGTTTCCATAAACCTGAGAATTGAATGGCATCCATTGGATGGTATTTCATCTGAATGGTCGAGTAGAGAAGTAACATTACAACCTAATGGTGAGCAAGGGCATATGACTATGTTTAGCGTGCATAATACAGGAGAAAAACTAGGACTAAGTGGAGGAGAAATACAACTATGGGTCCAGAATCAAGATTCTCCATCTGCAATAGCAAAATTACCAATATTAATTATTGAAGAACATCCAGTAGAAGAAAATGAATTAGCTGATGATGTAAGTAAAGCCTTTAGTTTTTCAAGAATGCATGATGGAGTTAAACAAGTTTCAATAAAAATTGAGGATTACTCTGGAATACTTCTCCCTACATGGATTATTTATCTTACAGTATTTGTGATGTTCATAATCTCATTGAAAAAGCCAGCAAGAATTTTTACTACTAATTATAATCAAAAAACAATGAGGAAAATACCTAGTGAGAAAAAAGTAGAAGAATATAATGAACCACCACAATTCATAATAAAAAGAAATATTCCTTCAAAGAAAGAAGAAATTGAAACAGAACATTTTGATTACGTACCAAAAAGAATGAGATAACTATTCTTCTTGGTTTAATCTTCCAATCTGATGGGGATTCATACCTTGTGAAATTTGCTTACCTCTAAGATTCATTCTAGCAGCTATAGTAATAATTATATTCAAAGCGATCAAAGGAGGAACTAATTTTTTTGAAGACCATATTGTACCTCCATTGAATGCAATAATAGACAACAAAATTGCTGCAATGACACAACATAACGATATTGTTTGTTGAATAAATATCTCTATTTGGGGATTGCGAGATGCCGTAGCAACAATAGTAAATCCAAATATTGCAACACCACAAAAAATCGTAGTAAGACTCTCAATTAACTCAAGGTCCATGGATGCTGCTAATTGACATATTATTCAAACCAATTGGTACAAATTACCGCCATAATGAAGTGATAGTGTTTTTTCATATGAATATGGGCGGAGGGGGCGTATGGAAACTTCCTAGGCCAAGAGCAAAAGGCATACCATTTTTCAATAGAAATCAAATTGCAACTACATTGCATCAAGTGGGGGTATTACTTGAATTGAGAGGTGCTAATCCATTTAGAACCAGATCCTATTTCAATGGAAGTAGGACTATTTCAACATTAACTGAAGATTTTGGAGAAGTGGTAATTAGTGGTAGACTAATGGATTTGAAAGGTATTGGCAAAGGATTAGGTTCTGGAATCACTAATGCCGTACTTGAAGGAGAATGGCCTGAAGATTGGGTTGAATTATTTGAAACAACACCTGCAGGATTAATTGTAATGCTCGGAATTCCTAACTTAGGACCAAAAAGAATTAAATTACTTAATGAGGAATTAGGAATTACAAATATCATTGAATTACAAGAATCTTGTGAAGCAGGTGAAATAGAAGGTTTAAGTGGATTTGGGAAAAAATCACAACAAAAAATATTAGATGGAATTCAATTATTAAAAAGATTTAATGCACGAAGAAGATTAGACATAGGATTACTTTATGGGAATGCATTAAAAGAATTAATCAGTAATATTCCAAAGGTTGAACAAATTGAATTAGCTGGTTCAGCAAGAAGGAAAAAAGAATCTATCGGAGATTTAGATTTGGTGGTAGGTGCTAAACCAGAACATCATGAAGAAATTTCAAATTCTATTCTTTCGTTACCTGGCATAGCAGATATCAAGGGAGCAGGAGATTCAAAAATTAGTCTAATATTAGATACAAGTATATTCGAAAATGAATTCAATTTGGGTAATTTAGATGGCGGTGTTTTAGATGCCATTGGAGGAGAGGATTATGAAAAAATGGAGGCTACGGGAACTATTGATGCGCAGGTTAGAATTGTACCTCCAAACATGTTTCCATTTACTTTAGCATATTTTACAGGATCAAAAGAGCACAATATTCGAATGAGACAAAGGGCATTAGATAGAGGACTGAAATTAAATGAATTTGGATTAATTCCAATTGCAAAAATTGATGATTTGAAAGGAATTGAGGCTGCGCAATATTCTGTTAAAGCGGATACTGAAGAAGATATTTACAAAAAATTAGATCTTCCATACATAGTACCAGAACTAAGAGAAGATTTAGGTGAAATTGAAGCAGGAGAAGAAAATAAACTTCCAGAATTAATTACAATTGATTCAATCAAAGGTGCTTTTCATAACCATACAAATCTCTCAGATGGAGAAGCAACATTGGAGCAAATGGCAGATGAAGCTCAAAGACTTAATTGGAAATATTTAGGCATTTCAGACCATTCCGAATCACTGAAAATAGCAAATGGGGCAAATGCAAACGACCTTTTAAATCAAGGAAAAATAATTAAAAAATATAATTTGACTTGGAAAGAAAAAGGAAATGATTTTCGACTTTTCCATGGAGTAGAATCAGACATCTTAGAAAATGGAAAATTAGACTACAATGATGAGGTGTTAAAAGAATTAGATTATGTAGTAGCTTCAGTTCATGCAATGACAAAATGGAATAATAGAGATGAAAGTGAAAATACTGAAGATCTTATTAAAACAATAGAAAATAAGTATACTACTATGTTAGGTCACCCTACTGGAAGAATTATCCAAGGAAGAAATGGATATGAAGTGGACATGCATGCAGTAATTAGAACCATGGGTGAAATGAATGAAAATGGCATTTTCAAAGCAATTGAATTAAACGCATCTCCATATAGATTAGACTTAGATTGGAGATTATGTAAATTTGCAAAAATGTGTGGAGTGCCAGTTTCTATTAATCCAGATGCTCATGATTTAATGGGATTAAGAGACGTTCGCTTTGGAACATATATCGCAAGAAAAGGTTGGTTAGAAAAATCTGATGTGCTCAATACTAAAAGTAGTGAAGAAGTCGCAACATTATTCAGTAAAAGAATGTGATATCATGAAAGTATTAAGAATAATTACTATTGGAATTATAGCACTAATTGCAGGATTGCTTTTTGGCCTAGTACTATACATCATCATGGGTGGAGAAACTACAGATCCTACTTGGGAAAATTGGATGTATGGCCCCTGCTATTTCGTGCCATTTAGTGCTTTAATTCTAGGACTTTTTACTGAATGGAAAAAGAATGAGGAATAATGAGGTTTTAACTTGAAAATCAAAGAAAAATCCGAAAAAATAGTTAATATTCTTGAAGAATTATATCCTAAAACTCCAATTCCACTTGATCATTCCTCTGAGTTTCAATTACTTGTTGCTGTATTAATGAGTGCTCAAACTACAGACAAGAAGGTAAATCAAGTAACACCAGCACTTTTTGAAGCAGGACCAAATGCAGAATTAATGTCTAAATTAAATGTTGAAACAATTCAATCAATTATTAGGGAAGTTGGGCTTGCACCTACAAAATCAAAAAATATCTTAAAACTTTCAAAAATGTTAGTAGAATTGCATAATGGAAATGTACCAAATACATTTGAAGAATTAGAAGCATTACCAGGAGTTGGGCATAAAACAGCAAGTGTAGTTATGGCTCAAGCATTTGGAATACCTGCATTTCCTGTAGATACACATATACACAGATTAGCAGCAAGATGGGGGTTATCAAAGGGAACTACCGTAGAAAAAACAGAAAAGGACCTAAAAAGAATATTTCCTAAAGAACTATGGAACAAACTACACCTACAAATAATATTTTTTGGTAGAGAATTTTGTCCTGCTAGATTTCATGATTTAACTAAATGTCCTATTTGTTCTTGGGCGGCCACAAAAAAAAGAATTAAGCAAGAAATGAAATCAACCTTCAATTCCAAAAATTCCTGAACTCCAATCTAAGATTATCGCCGTGAAGAAACTAACTATTGCAGATAGCCAAAGCATCTGAACTCCTTGACCTAATGTAGTACTCCAACCGCCACCTCTAAGCCTATTACCAATTGCTGACAAGATGAGTATCTGTAAAATAATTAAAATTGAAATGACTACCTTAAATAAATATATATTTTGATCAATAACAGTATTATCATCTAATGCTGGTAAACCAAAACCAGCAGCACCATCGGTTACTGAACTTAAATCAATATCACTCATACCTGATGCAACACCAGAAATACTTGAACCTAAACCACGAACAATATAGATAGTGATGTTTAAACTTGTAATTGTTGCAATTAACAAACCAAGTGAAGTACCCCACATTGTTGAAGCTGATAGTCCTCTGCGCCTACGTAATGATAGCATATTTGTTGCAGACTTACTAACCATATCTGCAGTTGCTGCTGGTTCACCACTACTTTGTGCTCCTTCGATATATATTCTATTAAATCTTGAAATTACTGCAGAATTAGTTTCTGCTGAAAAATAATCCCATGCTCTTTCAGAATCTATACGAGTAGATAATCTTGATTCAAGTCTACTAATACATTCATCTAATCTCCCAAAGTCAATCCCTCTTAATGCTCTAATTGTAGCAGAAGGTTCAGCGGAACGTGCTTGTGCAGTACCACCTAAAGCACGAATAAAACCAGGATACATGTAATCTCTTTTATTCACAAGCCCTTCCTCTCTTTGCTCTATTATTCCAGGAAATAATAATGGAGACAAAGGTACTGCAAGTAAAAATAATGCATATTTATCCCATTCTGCTGAAATTTCTGACCAAAATACAAACATGAATAATATTGAAGGTATCGCAATTAAAATCATTGCAGTTGTTGAATAAATCCAAGATCTACCAAATAATAACCGGTAAGGAGTCTCAAATTCATCACGTGAAAATACAGGATCATCTGGAATTATTGCTCTAAAACCAAACATACAACCTGCTTGAATTAAAATAAATATAAATGCAGACATAATTAAAAATCTAAGTCTTGATATCAGTATAATTGTCTCATCTTCAAGAGTACCTGTCTGAAACAATACTAAATGAATCCCTGCAACAACTAAGGCAAATAATCCTGCAGTTGATAAACTCACGAAAATATCCCTTAGTGAATCCACACTTTCCAATCTCATATCATATAGAGTATTATATTCTTCAGCGATTGTTTCTTGTTCTGCACGCATAAAGATATCAATCGGTTGACCTGCCTCAATACTAAATGCCATCCTATCTAGAAAATCTGCAAATAATGGTGATGGGCTTTGTTGCCCTACAATTCTTGATGCTTCAGGAAGTGCAGTATGCCATTTATCTACTAATACTTCAATTCTCTTTACTTCTTGTGCAAGTTCACCATAATCTCCCATTTGCCTTAGGATATCGAACATTGAACGTGCTCCTACTTCTCCCAGAGATAGAATCCCCATCCTTGTTACAAACATGTGCATTTCTTTTTCTATCTTATTTGCACTTTTCCTTACTTCAAGAACAGGGAAAACAAGAGCGGCAGCAGCAGAAATCAATGTAAAGAAAAAAAGAACAAATATTCCAAAAAATCCAGTAAACAAACCAATTAACATCAATAATAATCCCGTAAAAAAACCCATTAATGCAGCACTTCCAACATATACTGTTAGATATCTTGAAGGTTCCATATCAAGACGTTTTAAGGCAATCTGCCACTCTGGCATTCGTTCCATCTTTAACTACCTCAATGATTTATTCCTACCCACGTGTCTATAGCTTGATAGAATTCATCCCATCCTGCATTATAGTATATTCCAACTAAATCAAAAACATCATTATAATGTGTTAAATCTCTATCTACCATCTTTTGTAATGCTTCAGCCCTTCTTTGCATCTCATCATATACGTCTCTTTTATTAGAAAAACCCATTTGTGGTGCTATCTTATTTTCCATAAGATGAGATTGGAACATACCTCGGAAATAATGTACGTCTTTTACAGGGTTCCATTCAAACATACCTCTTGTTAAAACACCATCACTATGCTTGTTGTATCCAATAACTTCGTCTACTCCTGTAATCCTTCTAACTACACCACCACCAGGCGCTTCCACAACTTCTTGGAAAATCGCAAAATTCAAGTTATCAAAGAACCGCATTGGTACATTAATAGGATCACCAGTAAATCTTTGAATCATTTTTACAATACTTGAAGCATGGAATGTTGCAATTACTGGGTGCCCTGTTTGCATAGCCTGAAATGCTGTTGCCCCCTCAACACCCCTGATTTCTCCAATGATAATATAACGAGGCCTCGAACGTAAAGCTGCTTTTAATAAATCGAACATGTCAACTTTAGCATCTTCATTTTTTGATTCTCTAGTAACTAATCTTTGCCACAATTTATGTCTAACTTTTACTTCTGCTGTATCTTCAGCAGAATAAATCTTTACATTGTGATCAATAAATGGCAATATTGCATTAAGAGTTGTTGTCTTACCAGATGCTGTTTCTCCTGATACAAGCATAGACATACCATATTCTAAACCAATCCAAATATAAGCTGCTAATTGGGAAGACAAGGTGCCCCATTGAATTAATTGGGTAATTGAAATTGTTTCTTCTGCAAATTTCCTAATTGTAAATGAAGGACCTAGTGTAGATACATCATCACTATAAATGATATTTATACGACTTCCATCTAATAATGAACCATCAATAATTGGTTTATTATCACTTACTGGCCTTCCTATACGTTCACTCATTGCTCTCAAAAATCTACCCAAAGATTCTCTTTCACGAAAACGAATATTTGATGAAACCATTCCAAACACTTTATGATCCATATTTACATGCTTTAATCCAACACTGTGAATATCTTCTAACATTTCATCTGAAAGTAAAGGTTCAAGAGGGCCATTACGGATTAAATCTCTAATTATGATATAACGTAATCTTTCTCTTTGCTCTTGAGTGACTGTAACTCTTTTATCATCCATTCCAAGTAATTGCCAAACCTTTCCACTTCGATTAATTGCACTAGTCTCATTAGGAAGCACAGTATATCTATCAATCATACCAGAAAGTATTGATTCAAATTCTAAATCAGAAGTGAAAGAAGGTGCTGCAGGTGCTTCTTTAAGTAGAATTTCAATCAAAGAACGCCTAATCAATTCTTCTTCTTCGTTTAATTGTGGCTCCAAACCAAACCACAAAGTTTGACCTGCTCCCTCTTCATCTTCAGCTGGGCGGTACATATGAACAAAAATTGGTGGCTTTGTAACATAAATTAAATTCAATGGTTTGATACTTTTAGCACCTCTATCAAGTGGACCATAATATTGAGGCCTTGAACCAAATTTTGCTTCAAAATCCATGACCCATTTTCGAACGTGTGGATAGGCTGCAAGCAAACCATCTGTATCCCCAGGGGCTATTTCAGGATAATCTACCATTTTTGACACCTCAACTTACTGCAGTAATATCTACGATAAAGCCCATCCCAGGTTCAACACGCCATCCTATTGTTGATTGTAATGGTCCTGCTGCTCGTAAATATCTTGTCACAACAATTGTACGTGACATAGCCCCTCCAATTATTGCCGTTTTTAAATCTAAAGCAACTTCAGAAGTTGCTCTTAATTGTTGAATAAAATTATTGTCCATTTGATCTGGGTCACAAGTAAGTACTACTGTATGACCTTTTGAGCAAAATTTTCTTAATTTAGAAAGCATTGATGCTGCTGTTGTTTCTTTAGATAATTCAGATAAGGAATCAATGATAATTACGTCAGCAACTTTCAAACCGTCACTTTCTAATAAATCATCAATACTTACATTTTCTACTTGGTCTGCTATTGTTCCAAAACTTGAAACTACCAGTAATTTACCAGATTTTATGTGATCTGTTACCCAATAACCGATACTATGCATCTGTTCTATCCATCCTCTTGTAGTTAATTCATTTGTCACATAAACTACTTTAGCTCCATTTTCCAATAAACCAAAAGTCAACCTTTGGCAAATCAAACTTTTACCGCCTCCAACTTCTGCTGTAATAACCATCACGGATCTTGATGGCAATTTTAAACCCATACTGTCTGCAAGACTATCTTGTTCTAATTCAAAACCAAAACCATCTTCTTCAGGAACTTCAACCAAGTTTAACCACCTCCGTGACACTGTCACTTCCAAAAACACCACCTGATGCGAAAGTAGAAACTACTGCAGTCACTCTTTTTTCTTCTGTACCATCACAAAGTAAATTTTCTCCAGATTGTAAAGTAAATACTGCTACAACACCAGAACTCCACACCGTAGCACCATTTAGAAAAGATGTTGAAATAATATTTGATGCTGTACCATCAATAAACCCTCCAACTGATGATTCGTCTAAAATAGAACTTCCACTATTTTGTAAATATATTGTAATCTGATTAGTTGGGCTTTCATCACAAACGATTTTCCCTAAATCTCCTGAAAAAGTCACTTTAGTTTGCGAATCTAATGCTAATTGTTTTTGGTTAATGCCCACTGAAGAGGCTGTTTCTGTCCAAGATTGAAGTAAAATTGCTGACGCTGCACCACAAATAAGTAAAGCGGTAATTAATAAAATCATATTTGTTGCTCCACCATCTGCCATAAAATCACCTATACTTCAACCGCTACATTCAGACCGTGAGATGAAACTGAGACTCTTGATAATGAATCAGCAGAATTTGCATCTTTAACAATACTTATTTTTTCACCGGGGAACAAATATTCAACTGTAAGCGCAGGAGTTGACGATAAAACTTCTGTTGCTCCTCCATTTATTGTAGTAAATATTTCTGATAATTTAATCGGAGCATCGCCTGTATTTGTAATATCAAAACCATAATCCCATTCCATAATTGCAGTAAAATCTTCATTTAAATCTCCTCCACAAATGTCACAAGCATCAACTTCTGGCTGTGAAGCGCAACCACTACCTCCATTATTTGGCCCTGTTAATGTTGCTGAATCGATATCACCACCTGCAGTTATATCTTCAATAATCAAAGGTGAATTTCCAGAATCCCAATTAGTAACTGGGCCTGAATTTGAATATACACCTTCTATTTGATTAGTTGCAAACGTACTCCAAGCAATTTGTATAGGGGGTGTATTTGAATTAAGCTCTGAAATTGTCTTATCTCTAATTTGTTCAGCAGAATCTCCCTCGTTGATATTTACTTCAATTGTTCTTGTTGGTTCAGATGCTTCTACTGGAACGCCATCTGTACTAGTTCCAAAAACACCTGGAGAGATTTCAGGGTTTACTGAAAACCAAACATGCCAAAGTTCTTCACTACCTAATGCAGAAGCCGTTAAATCAGTAAACTCGAAAAAATCACCATCTGTAGGAGCAGTATCATTATAATTTCCAGTTGGAACTCCAAAATTTGTCACTTCGTCAACAAATCTAAATCTAAATTGTTCATTTGTAACTGTAAAACTACCTGTAGGAGTTACCTCACAAACATCTGAAAATACTAAACCACCTGGAAAATAGCCAGTACCACTTGTAAATCCGATACTAAGAACTGTTCCTGGATTTGCAAGATTCGATAAAGTAATATCTGGTTTATCAATTACATCTGGATCTGAAATTTCTAATGCTACTTCAGCCTGATTGGAAATTACTGTTGTTGCTATGGCAAATACAGATAATAGCGTAACGCCCATTATTAAAGCGCCAATTCCAACCGAAGCACCCACATTTCAGCCCTCCGATTTCACTTGTCGACTAGTTCTCCAACTTTCTAATAACGTAATAAAAGTCAATAATGACCTATTAGGTAATGCATCTGTTAATGCTGAATCAGGATCTCCTGGCTCTGCTAATTCTACTATTGAGAGTAAAACTGTTCCTTCAGCATCAGTGAGTAATTTTGAACTTATTGCTTTACGAGTAAATGATGCTGCTCCCATTCCTGTTAAGTTATCTAATAATAATGCTGCAAGCATATGAGGTCCAACTGAATTTCTTTCACTTAATTGTTCAGAAAGTCCACTTGGATTAGTTAAGAAGGGATTTAAAGCAAGTGCTTGTGCTTCATATAATTCCATCAAAGAGTCCATTTTTTTCTCGGACGAATCCATATCTGGAGTTACTTCCATTGAACCAGACTGTACAGTATCACCTTCTACTTGTTCTTCAGACTCTGAAGTTGAT
>MDSZ01037114.1_pt1 | contig 20144 bp, 17 predicted proteins | sample 811201 | NCBI WGS metagenome assembly MDSZ01 (sample SAMN05326647, study PRJNA326480) | marine metagenome | isolation source: seawater | place: Indian Ocean: North | collected 2010 | reverse complement strand
CAGGGCACTTTCCATGCTACAAGAATGACCGAGTACGGTACTGACATCGTAGGCGGAGTCACTCCTGGTAAGGGAGGCCAGGAGGTAGATCTTCCTGGAAGATCGGTCCCGGTTTTCGACTCCATGTCGGAAGCAATCTCCGCAACCAGTGCCGATGCCAGTGTGATATACGTCCCAGCAAGATTTGCTGCCCCCGCGATTATAGAAGCAGCAGACTCCTTTCATGACTTGAACGGCGGGGGGCTCGTGATATGTATCACTGAGGGTATCCCGACCATAGACATGGTGAAGGTGGTTTCACACCTGGAGAAAAGACCGGGAGTGAGGCTGATTGGGCCAAACTGCCCAGGCATAATCACTCCAGGTGACAAAGGAGGATGCAAAATAGGCATTATGCCAGGTTATATCCACGCCAAGGGAAGGATTGGAATCATCTCCAAGTCCGGGACTCTTACCTACGAGGCCGTCGCACAGACAATGAGCGTTGGAGAGGGCCAGACAACTTGTGTGGGAATTGGGGGCGATCCAGTGAACGGTACAGGTTTCATAGAGTGCTTGGAAGCCTTTGAGAATGACCCGGAAACAGAGGCAGTGGTCATGATAGGAGAGATTGGCGGAACTGCTGAGGAGGATGCTGCTACTTGGGCTAAGAAAAACTTCACAAAACCCATCGTCGGATTCGTTGCTGGCGCCACAGCCCCTCCCGGAAAGAGGATGGGTCACGCAGGTGCGATTATTTCGGGAGGAAAGGGAACCGCCGAGGAGAAATTCGCAGCCTTCGAAGAGGCTGGAATCCATATCGCTAGAGATCCCTCAAAGATTGGGGAGGCTCTGGTCAAAGCATTAGTGGAAGCAGGTCTGCGAGACTCTTAGGACTAGTTCCGCTTACCAACGTTCGAGGACTAGTATGGCGGCAATTTTCGACTCCGGATTGGATTCGATACTGGAGGGAACCTCTCGCTCGTTTTACCTATCGCTAAAGGAACTCCCCGGCCCCATTCGCCGCCAAGTGAGTCTGCTGTATCTTTTGGCGAGAACCTCTGACACAATAGCAGACTCGGAGCTAGGTTCTCCGGATGATCGTTTGAAAGCACTAAGAGAATACGACCAGTTCTCACGGGGCTTAACCGATGAGTCCCCTAATTTGTCGAATCTAGCCAAATTACAGACTAATGAATCCGAAGGAAGGCTTTTGGAAAATATCGAAGAAGTCACTTCGGTAATTTCGGAATTCGATAAGAAGGACCAAGAGAGTATCAAGCGTTGTTTAGGGATAATTATTAGTGGTCAGATTTTGGATTTAGAGAGATTCACTAAATTATCGGAATCAATGGAGGCACTATCCGACGATTCTGAACTTGATGACTATGCTTACAGGGTAGCAGGTAGTGTGGGTGAGTTCTGGACAAGGATTTCTCTGGATCACCTCTTCCAAGTAGACGAGGATGTTGAAAAGCAGATGTTCGAAAAGGGAGTCAGATTCGGCAAGGCCTTACAGATGATCAATATCCTTAGGGATATACCTTCTGATCTGGCAATTGGAAGATGTTACATTCCGAAGGAATCACTTGAGGAATACGGACTAACTCCGGCCGATCTTCTCGAATCAGACAACATGGAGAAGTTCAGACCCCTATACAATGAGCTACTAGACCTCACTGTTTCTTATCTGGAATCCGCCGTCCAATACATCGGCATGATTCCCCATGGGCAGTTTCGATTGAGAGGTGCATGCATGCTTCCAGTAGTTATTGGTAGAAGGACTATTAACAAACTTAGGGAGGGAAATGTCCTAGACTCACGAAGTAGGATTAAAATTGAACGCTCAGAGGTAAAATCAGTTGTCAGAAAGATCGTAATGGCAGTCCCATTCCAGAAAATGAGCAAGAATCTGCTAGATGAATGAAAAAGCACCCATAGATTGGAAAAAGATCCAATTAATACGAGTCAACAACCGCTCGCACTCGGGAGACCTTCAAGTGGGCCCCATGGTCGCCCGATTAGGGAGTGCAATGGTACAGGGCGAGGAATTCCAAGCAGGAAAGTTGTCCGATCAATCCGCAAGTGGACACGATAAATCCCTAGGAGCACAGCTCCAAGACGAGTCGATAGATGTCATCAGATCCGCAGTAGGTATTACCAAAGAGGCAGCCCGAGCGATCAGCATCACCGCCTTGGAGGCAGTAAGGGAGGGTGCACTTTTCATGGGCGTAATCGGCTCAAGAGGCGAGTTACTGGATCCGTTCAAGCACATAGATGCCGCCATTTGGACCGAACCTGAGATTCCTGATCATATGGTTCAAGCATCATACGATTTTTGTGAGGAGCTAACTAGGAGGGAGGCTGGTAATTTCTATCACTCTTTCAAGTACCTTCCAAACGACAAGAGGAGGGCGATAATGGCATACTACGCATTTTGCAGGAGGGCCGATGACATTGCCGACGGGGATTTCGTCGATGTATTCCCTGGAGGCTCTTCGGACGATCCCGAATCAATGGAATACAGGGAGAGCATTGAGAGGCTAAGTCCCGGGGGGCCAATTCTCGATAGATCCACCTATAACGACAAGATGTCGCAGCTATTCTACTACAGGAAGAAACTCTCGACTGCGTACGGCAACATTACTTCCACCGACCCCATTTTCATTGCTCTGAAGGACACGGTGAGAAGATACGGAATCCAACGTCAACTGCTAGACGACATGATTAGTGGGATGGAGAATGATTTCCACAAGAACAGGTATCAGACTTTCGAAGATCTGTATTCATACTGCTACAGAGTTGCATCGACCGTTGGTTTGGTTTGCATAGAGATATACGGATACGACGACCCAAGGGCGAAAGAGTACGCCGAGTCATGGGGAGTCTTCATGCAACTAATCAACATTATCAGAGACGTTGCTGAGGATGCAAATAGGGATAGGATCTATCTCCCCTTGGAGGATCTTTCACGTTGGGGAATCACTGAGCAGGATGTAAAGAGCGGGAAGGAACTTCTGAACCACCCTGGTTGGGTCCCATTTGTAGAAGAGTATCTAGATAGGGCTGATGGGTACAGGCAGAGGGCATTCAAGCTACTGTCACATCTCGACAAATCAGCTAGATACTCTCCGGCCGCCATGGCATCTTTCTACCAGTCAATAATGACTAAGATTACCAAGAGTAAGGGGGACGTCTTCACAGATAGGATACAACTAACAAAGACTGAGAAGATTCTACTTGCTGCATACGTGTACGTGAGGTACAGGTTCTTTGGATTCTGAAAGAAAGGCTGATCGTCATAGCGATCACATCGAATATCTATTAGTCATTTGTAAGTAGGGATTAGCATGAGGGTGGCAGTTCTTCTAGAAGATCTTTGCAAGCCCAACAGCAACGCATTCGCATACTTGCAGAAATATTCTGCAATGTGTGAAAGGGAGTGCATTCAGTTCGAAGGAGACAAATGCAAGATTCTCGAATCGGCATGCCCAGTGTGCCTCACGAGAGCAAAGCACTGTCCGGATGGGGCCGTCAAGATCATCAATCTCCCAGAAGAGTTGGAAACAGATCTTACTCACAGCTACGGGGAGAACGCATTCAGACTATTCCGACTCCCGTCTCCGCGACAGGAGCAGATAGTGGGAATCCTTGGGCCCAACGGGATTGGAAAGTCAACTGCGATAAATCTGCTTTCCGGGTCCTTCAGACCTAACCTGGGGGAATGGGCCAATCCCCCTCCTGAGTGGGAGGATGTGATTCAAACATTCCCAAGAGGTGAGTTGAGGGACTACCTAGGACTAGTATCGGAAGGTGAGGTGAGTATTGCCGTGAAACCACAATACATTGACAAGTTACCCAAGATCTTCGAAGGGAAGGTTTCCGAACTCTTGGAGAGGGTGGACGAGCGTGATGAGGTAGCACAATTATCGGAGCTGATGGGAATTTCACAGATTCTTGACAGGGACCTCCAAGCGCTTTCCGGGGGGGAATTGCAGAGAGTTGCTATTTGCGCCACTCTTCTGAAGGAGGCCGATGTCTACTTCTTCGACGAACCCTCGTCTTACTTGGACATTTACGAGAGGATGAGGATGGTTGGAGTTGTTAGGGAATTGTCTGAAAGGGGCAAGAGGGTACTAGTTGTGGAGCACGATCTAGCAATCTTAGATGTCCTTTGCGATCTGATCCACGTAATCTACGGAGAGAGGTCAGCTTACGGAATATTCACGCCACCGAGATCTACTAGAACCGCGATTAACGCTTACCTTGACGGATTCTTGCCAGAGGAGAACATGAGAATACGCGACAAGCCAATACAATTCCTAAGAGGGCGCACAAGAGGCGAAGAGGTAGGAACCCCAATTCTGAAATGGGGAGGCATAGAGAAGACTCTTGGAGACTTCAAACTTGAAACCGGCGAGGGCGAGGTTAAGTCAGCCGAAGTAGTTGGGGTAGTAGGGCCCAACGCCACAGGAAAAACAACACTGGTAAAGATCATCGCTGGTGAGATTGATCCAGACGAGGGATGGTGCACGATGGACGCTAAGGTGTCATACAAGCCTCAGCATGTTAGGGCTGACTTCGATGGGACAGTACAGGACTGGTTGGACTCGGAACTAGCGGGCAAATGGAGATCCGGGGAGTTCCACACCCAGGTCACCAGAGCTTTGCAGGTCGACAAGATGCTGGAACTACAGGCAAAGAAACTATCAGGTGGCGAGCTTCAAGCTGTGAGCATTCTGATTTGCCTAGGCAAGGAGGCAGATCTCTATCTATTCGACGAGCCGAGCGCTCACCTAGACGCGAATGCAAGAATGGAGGCAGCAAAGGCAATCAGAAGGACAATGGAGAGCAACGAGAAAGCTGCTATGGTCATAGACCATGACACTTATTTCCTAGATATAGTAAGCGACTCTATACTCGTATTTCAGGGAGAAGGGGGCTCTATTGGAAGAGCTGTAGGCCCACTATCTCTAAGGAAGGGAATGAACCTATTCCTCTCGGATGCAGATGTAACGTTCCGAAGAGACGTGGAATCTCATCGACCTAGGATAAACAAGCCTTCTAGCAGGAAGGACCGTGAGCAGAAGTCATCAGGAGAATACTTCTACTCAGATTGAATCAACCATTGTATTATTGAGGGACGATTACGGCCGATGGTCGTGACGAATGAGGATTCAGAGGAAACAGTGGAAGAATCGGAAGAAGTAGAGACCGATCTAGAGACAAGGATCGAGCAATTGGAAAAGGAAATCCAATACTCCAAAGCCGAGACTGCGAATGCTATTCAGAGGGCCGCAAGAGATAGGTCAGAAGCTATTAGATATGGCGGATCATCACTGGCCAGAAGAGTAATTCATTCAGTAGAACTCCTGTCGAGAGCAGTTGAAGCATTTGAGGAAGGCGACGGATCAGAATCAGTAATCGAGGGGGTTAGTCTGACTCTGGATGGACTAAGGTCCTCCCTAGAAGCTGAAGGGATTACTCCGATAGAAGCCCTAGGGGTTCCTTTCGACCCCACTTGCATGGAAGCAATTGCAACGGTCCCATGCCCAGAAGGAGAGGAGTCGGGAAATGTCATCGAGGTAGTAGAGAGCGGATATAGGATGCATGACAGGATTCTCAGAGCTGCAAGAGTGGTGGTTGCCGAAGGTGACTCATGAATCAAAGGAGAAAACCCCCACTCTTCGTGATTGGAGCAACCCTAACGTATCTTACATCGGTTGTTGCCATACAGGTGGCATGGCCCGACAGCCTGATTCTCCCAGAAGAGTTCCCCGAGAAGTGTCCCGATGAGTCACTCAATTGCTCAATGATAGGCCCCAGTTCCCATAGAAGTGAAGGACTCGTCGAGCTTAGATTCAACTCTAGCCTCGATGAAGTAATGTCAGAATCGAAAAATTGGATTGATTCGCAACCAAGGACAGAGATTATTGGAGAATGGCCAAACCAGTCTCACTCCGTTTTCACAACTCTATTTCTTAGATTTAACGATGACTTCGTAATCAACGGATTCTGCGATGATGGGGAGGCTGTAATTCACGTATTTTCCAGTTCTAGGCAGGGAATCTCGGACCTAGGAGTAAATCAGGATCGAGTAGCCAGCTTCGCTAGACACATGTCAGACGTCGAAATGGCTACATCGGAATGCGTCACGGGATGAACGGAGCTAACCTTGTCCATCATCATAGATTCAAACATCAAGAAGGCTAGTACCCTTCCATCATCGTACTACACTGATGAAGACAAGTTCAGAGAAAATAGGGAGATTTTCAGAAAATCTTGGCACTTTGCAGGACACATCAACCAATTGGAAGGATACTCGTCAATCCCGTTGGATCACATGGAAGGTCTTGTTGGTGAGCCAATGATAATGACCGATGAAGGGGAAATCAGGTGTATTTCCAACGTCTGCACCCACAGGGGAATGTTGGTATGCGGAGAAAAATCCACGAAGAAGACTCTGCAGTGCCCATACCATGGGAGAACATTTGGCATTGATGGCTCTTTCAAGGCGATGCCAGAGTTTGAAGGTGTGGAAGGCTTTCCCAGCCCAGGGGACGATCTGTTTCACTTCCCAACCAAGATATGGAAAGGATTGGTATTTGCCGGGGTCGAACCATCTGGATTGAATTCCTCCTTGGACGAGTTGCAGAAAAGATTGGGTTGGATCCCAATAGAGTCATTCCAATATGACCACTCCAGAGAGAGAAGTTACGAAATCAGGGCAAACTGGGCTCTATACGTGGATAACTACTTGGAAGGATTCCACATTCCATTTGTTCACCAGGACCTTAACAGCGTTCTGGACTATGAAAACTACAGAACAGAAACATTCCCGAGAGGGGTCTTGCAGATCGGAATAGCCAGTGATGGGGAGCAATCATTCCACTTGCCAAAAGAATCTCCAGATTATGGACTAAGAGTAGCTGCATATTACTACTGGATTTTTCCAGGGCTGATGTTGAACTTCTATCCTTGGGGACTATCCGTTAACGTAGTTGTACCTCTGTCCGTCGATAGAACTAGGATAATCTACCAGGGGTTTGTAGGTGATAACTCATTTCTTGGCAAGGGAGCGGGGGGGGACTTAGACAAGGTTGAGTCGGAGGACCAGGAAATAGTGGAGGCCACTCATAGAGGTGTCTCCTCAAAGAGATACGACAGAGGAAGGTACTCGCCTACAAAGGAGACCGGCGTACATCACTTCCACAGGATACTAACTGACCATACCAGTTGAAAACCTGTAGGCCTCTCACGAGGTGTGCTTTCGTACTCAAGAAGGGCCCTCTCAGTTTTGCTAGTTGCCGCAATGATGCTCTCTGGTTGCTCTGGCCAGATAGAAGAAGCCCAAGTCATAGTCACAGGATGTACTGATGATTCAGCAATAAATTTCAATCCAGATGCAGATGAAAATGATCCAGAATCATGTACCTATTCTGATGAAGGGGACGAAGAAAACGATCAGACAATAATCAGCTTAGCTCACGAAGAGGGATGCGACAACACAAATCCGATCCACTGCATGCTTCCTTTCCCTTCCCATGCCTTCCTCAAGGAAGATAACACCACCGAGACAGGGCTGAGAATGGATTACTCAGAGAATACAATCCCCGGATCTGGTCTGACACCCGTAGTAAGCATTCCAATCATCAACAACAGAGACGGCGTCAGCCCATCTACTCAGATAATGACCGCATTTTATTCGGACCCGGACATTTCCGCTCTCGCCGGACAGTACTCTATCGAGAAGAGCATGGAGGAAACACACAACACAAAGTTGCTAAACATGGAAACCGGCCTTCTAATTCCACACTGGGTGGAGCTGGACGTAAGATCGGAGGAAGACCAACCGACAATTCTCCACATTAGGACAATCAAGTCTCTTGACCACAACACCCCCTATGCAGTATCCATTCATGGGCTAGTCGACATCTTAGGAAAATCTGTTGAACCTCACGCGGGATTCGCTGCACTAAGGGACGGAGTAACCACCGACTCTCCGGATATAGAATCACAGAGAGCACAATACGAGGTGCTTTTCGCATCCTTGAGTGTTCACACGTCTGTAGTCCGGGAAAACCTACAGGCAGCTTGGATGTTCCACACCGCATCCACAGAATCCCTAATTGGAGACGTTCTAAAAATGAGAAACGATGCTATGAATCGTATTGGAACTCAGGGATTGGGTTGCTCTGTCGACTCTAGTTCAGAGATTTTCAATGACGGTAACAGAACTCACTGGCTATTGACCGGGACCTACACTGCTCCTCAGTACACCGACTCATTCTTCGCCCCAACCTTGATCAGCAGAGACGCTGAAGGACTCCCGCAATTCGTAGAAAACAGAGAGATTCCATTTTGGCTGATGATACCCAATTCTGCATTCGAATCCGGAAAAGCAGCCCCATTGACAGTTTGGGGGCACGGATTCCTTGGAGACGGCAATACCTCGGGCCTATGGGGCTGGGGGAACGAGAACAACGTCGCCATGATTGGGACCAGCTTCTACGGTTGGTCATCGGACGACGTAATAAGCATCGAATATGCTGTAATAGACATAGCATACTTCCAACACCAGGCGGAGCGTCTTCAGCAGGCAATGGTAAACCAGGCGGTAATGGTCCGTACGTTCATGGGTGTCTGCTCCGACTTACCCGAATTCTACACCAATGGCTCAAAACTTGTGGATCCCTCAAACCCAACCTACACTGGATACTCAAACGGGGGACTAAGGGGGCCTTCAATAATCGGCCTATCGCCGGACCTGAATAGGGGAGTCCTCTGGGCAGGGGGATCCGCCTTTTCCCACATCATTGAAAGATGCACGCAGTACGACAGATTCTACTCGATCTTCGCTAGCGATGTTGGTTTCCCAAATCAGATGGATAGGGCCATCGCAATGTCAATCGCTCAGTACTTGTGGGACCCAACGGAGACAGATACATTCCTTCATCTAATGCAGGACGGATACAAGGACGAAGTGGAGCCATTCGAATTGATGACCCTATTCTCCATAGGGGACTTCCAGATCTCAAATATCTCTTCTAGCAGGATGATGAGGACTGGAGGAATCCCCCTCTTGAATAGCTCAACAATTACCCCCTATGGGATGAGTATGGCTTCAGACGGACATGTGGGTTCCGTGGGCGTTTTCTTCGATGGGGGTTACGAACTTGCCCCAGAGGGAAATGAGTATGGGGAGGAACCACATCCTGCTCACAACGCGATAGGTGGTCTAGAGATTGCGCGTTCAATGGCATTCCAATTTTTGATGAACGGTACCGTTGTCGACACGTGCAATGGAGATTGCACATTCTCACAAGAAGGCCTTACTTGGTCCTAGGTTTTCACTACCTTTCCGACTTCTGGCCCGAGCTCCAATCGTAGATCCCCGCTCCGGTCTTCTTACCCAAGTCCCCAGCTTCTACCAGACTGTCCAGCATCGGGTGAGGGCGATAACTCTCATCTCCGAAGGAATCGGCAAGACTGTTCAGAATGTCCCTTCGGACATCCAAACCTACTAGGTCCGTTAGCTCGAGTGGCCCCATTGGGTGCCGGTAACCCAATCTCATTGCGGTGTCTATGTCACTTGCCGAGGCTACTCCCTCTGCCAGCATCCTGATTGCTTCGTTTCCAAGAACAACTCCAAGCCTGCTAGTCGCAAATCCAGGAACGTCGTTCACCAGTATTGTCGTCTTCCCCAACTCATCTCCGACCTCTCTAGCCACAGAAACAGTCCTATCGGAAACAGACTCGTGACGAATTATCTCTAAGAGAGGCATTAGTGGGACCGGATTGAAGAAATGCATTCCGATTACCCTATCCGGCGAGCTCGTTACCGAAGCAATCTCAGAGATCGAGAGTCCAGAGGTATTTGTCGCAAGAACAGCGTTCCTCGGTGAATGCTCCTCCAATTCACGGAATACTGATCTCTTCAGATCAATTTTTTCTGGAACCGCTTCAATTACCAGATCCATACCATTGCATGCTTCAGAGATTTCCTCAGTTAGTCTAAGGTTTCCAGACCACAAAACCACATCTTCTTCAGTGTTCTTCCCCTTGTCTATTCCAGCTTTCCAGAATTCGTGAATAGAACGCTCCCCTCTAGCTAGCGATTCCGGAAAGGAATCGTACATCGTAGTCTCCCAGCACCTCTGGGCACAAATCTGTGCGATTCCCGAGCCCATCGCACCGGCACCAATAACGCCAACTCTCATGATCTCCACGGTCCGCGGAGTGTATATGTGGCAATAAGCCGTGCTCAACCTTCCCGCCCGAACGCTGCAAGAGCCGACTGGAACAGCCTTTGGCGAGGAACATCATGTTCTAGGAAGCAAGTGAATGGGGCGACATCCTTCAGGAGCTCTATTGATGAGATGTAAGCGCCGTACACGAATGGGTCAGCATGATTCACATTGGGGATTGAAATGCCAAGTTTGGACAATCCGGCCAGGGTATCCTCATCCCAAATTGAGTAGGTATGGTGAGTGAAGTGCAAGTATGCAGAAAGCCGACGGATGTCCGACCTGGCTCTGTCCGTGAGGCTCTCGATTAGCAAAGTGTCAGGATATTTTATTGCGTATAGGGAAAGGAGAACCTCTCTCTGAGTCTCCTCTCTCCATGCCCTTTCTTCCAACCCCATCCAACTGTCGATCATATCCAGCATCTCGGGTGTATATGGTCTGTGGACTCTGTAAAGCAGCTCCTCGTATCCCATAGAATCCTGCTCCTCTGAGTGATGATGGCTGTGGAAATACTCGGTTAGCCCGTCAAAGAAAGGCCTGCAAGTGTCCTTGTCAAAGGATGTTAGAGCAACATGCTGCATTAGAAACACCCCACTATTTTTCCTTCCATTCTCGGTATTGAATCCACTCTTCTTTCATGTACACGTTAACTAGGGTCTCCTCGTCCTCATCAGTGGGAAGAACGGTTTCTAGATACTCATCGTATTCGGAGTCACTACCTTCGAATGGCTCTCCATCTACAGTGTAGTTCTTTCCTGCATAATTTCCTATGCTTCTTCGGAACTTGTCAGAAGGAATGAATAGCTCAGGTTCCCCTTCCTTTCTAGCAGAACTAATTCTCCGCATCTCCTCTCTGAGCTCTTGGAAATACAGATCTCTGCTGGCCTCGTTCAGTTGTTCTCTATCTGCTTCCTCTGAAGACTCTCTCTCGTCATATCTGCCCTTTATCCCGTACACATATGCCCATTGAGCGCTAGTAGACTCGTCCGTGCCGAACAAGTCCAGTCCTGTGCTGACCCACTTGTTCACGTATTTTTGAATAAGGGAGCATGGAATCACTCCCTGCTTGACGACTCTACGCAATCCGTTTGCACCAGTCCCCAAATGGAATGACTCTTCTTTCAGCATAGGTCCCATGCTAGCTGCCAGAGGCTTGAATGAAGATGTGCTCAGCATCTTTAGTTGATACTTGCCATCGCGGTCAATGAAGTGGGTGAACATGAAGAAGTCAAGCCAGTGATCAATTGGCTCATTGAAGGAACCTAGAATCCTAGTCCCCTCCTGTGCGTTTCTCTCTAGCAGCTTAGCCGCCTCCCTAACTCCTTGCTCCCCGAAGAACGTGCAAAGCAGGTACGCCATCTGCCATCCGTGCCTCTGTTCCTCGCACATTATCCTGAGCGCGGACTTCTTGTCGTACTCTGTCGGTGCCGTTTCCAGGAGATGGTTCTGCTGCTCTACACTTGCGAATTCAGTGTCTCCCTGTACGCTAACCATGGTGATGATTGCATCGGTGATGTTCTGCTGGGGAATCTGCATCCTTCTTTCCCACTTGGGCATCCCTTCGAAGTCTCCGAATTCGATTTCACCACCTGCAGTATCCCAGTCGAACTTGATGTCGAATCTGTAATCGCCCAACCACGAGGGATCGAAGCCGATCCTTGTCTGCCAGTCATTGAACTCCTCTATCCAAGTTTCGAAGTTCGTGGGATAATTCTGTACGACGTCTGTCTCTGCCATCACATAGGGCAGAAATAACGGGTATTTCAGAGATTGCTTTGACCCTCTTCTCGATCAAACACTACTTTCCTTCGAATCGAGGAGTCTTCCTGTCCACATAAGCCTTGATTCCTTCTTTGGCGTCATCAGATTGGAAGAGATCCGACTGCAGCTCGCGCTCCAGGGCCAAATGATACTCAAGGGGTATCTCAAGTCCACTCTGCACGCTTCTCTTGATGTTCCCAATCGCCTTGGAGGCGGCAAATGGTAGTGAGAATCGTCCAGCGTAGTCCAACACGTCTTGCCTGAACTCTTCGAGACTCAAGGAGTCATAGATGTCGTGAACAAGATCCATCTCTTTTGACTCTTCGAAAGAGAACTTTCTCCCTGTCACCATGATCTCCATTGCCTTGGCCTTCCCCACTAGTCTGGAAAGCCTAGCAGTTCCCCCTGTACCAGCTAGAACTCCTAGAGCGACTTCCGGTAATCCGACCTGAAAGTTCCCCTTACGCGCAATCCTGATGTCTGCGGCCATCGCAATTTCCAGACCTCCCCCTACGGTGTGTCCATTCAGCGCTGCAATAACCAGCTTCGGTGTTTGCTCCAGTCTTGAAAGGGTCTCATTGGCATGAAGGCAGAAGAAGTACTTGTAACGGGGGGAAAGGGTGTTGAGATACTTGATGCTAGCACCGGCCGAGAAGAATTTCTCTCCATGACCAGTAACCAGAATTACTGACACATCATCGTTGAATCGGGCTTCCAGAATCGCATCATCTATGTCATGCCACATTTCTCTAGTGTAGGTGTTTACGGGAGTATTGTCCCCCTCTAGTGGATCTCCAGCAGAGTCCGATACCAGCTCTATGATTGCAATCCCGTTTTCAGTCTCTCCATAGTTTACAAGTCGGTTTTTCATGGGCTTAAGTTCAGGCCACGAGGTCATAGATACGCGGCTGAGTTTAGCCATATCAACCAAACGGAGCAAGAGTAAGCCTAAGCCTCCGACTCACTGAATGACAGATTCGCACCACCCCTCTGGGCCTCTTTCCATTCCTTTGCTATTTCTTGTGCTCTATCGCCCTGTTCCCATTTGTCTCTTCCTAGCGCCTTCCTGAAAGGCATCCTGTGGACAACTCTTCCATCAGGGAGCGTCCTCTTCCTGAGCATTCCAATCTTTACAACAGGCCATAGCGCTTTACGTAGAAATCCTGGCTGATATAGCCACTTCATGAACGCCAATCCGTCCCCCTTCCTTCTTTGGTCCCTCATCCATTGGTTTGCAACCAGCTTGAATCCCCTATCTCCGATTCTGTTCATCATGAACCTGTTTATTGCACTGGCCTTTACCAAGGGGACCAAGCGACTCCTGACCTCCTTCTCGTAGTCGCATTCTCCAATCACGGCCTTAGCCGCTAGTACCCCACTAGTTATCGCATACCTCATCCCAAATCCCCACATGAAGTCCTGAAGCCCTCCAGCCTCTCCGACATAGTAGCGACCTTCGTGCACATATTTCGTGGGAAGGCCGAAATCGCCCTTGCCCCCCACTCTCTTTATCGGCTTCCTTCCTAGGTCGTACTTATTTTCATACCAAGCAATCGTTTCATTCAGGTATCTTCCACTTTTTCTCTGCTTTCTCCAGAGACATGTGCATATGAGCCCAACCCCGTCAATTATTATCATGTAGGAGTAAGCACCAGGTGCTAATTTGTCATTCAACTGAAAGGCCACCATGTTGCGGTGGCTAGTCTCGAAGATTTCTCCGAAAGCTACAGCGCTCGACTCCTTTGGCCCAGCAGCTACAATGAGACACTCCTCCGGGGACCTCTTCACTCCATAGTGAATTTTAACTCCAGAACTTAATGCCATTCTCTTGAATCCTTGATCGATAGTGTGCTCCGCAGTACCTCTTTCAACCACTCTAAAGGCTACACCGTCTGTCTTGGGATTCGTAATGACGTCATCAGGGTGTATGAGGTCTACAATGTCAAAAGAATCAGACTTGAACTCTCTAGAATCCAATCCCCATATCTCCAACTCTTCGAAGAAATCTTGTTCGCTAGTCCAGTTTTCAATTCCTTGGAAGTCCCCATCGAACCTAGCACCACTGTCTTCCCTTACTTCATGAACATGAACTTCTCTCCCAGATCTGGCCAGTATAGTCGCTGCTGCAAGCCCCGATAGACCAGCTCCTAGGATGTGAACCTCTTCGCCCATGTAATTCGGAACCATGGTGCTCGCTTCAACGGTTGGGTCTTCCGTCGCTTTCAAGCCCAAATTGCGCTTCGATAGCCACATGGCCGTCATCGTAAAAGTCGACGCCGAATCTCTAGACCCAGAGGCTCTGAGGATTTTGATTGACACTGGTGGTTGCGGAAGCATAGTTTCATTTGTTGGTCTGACAAGAGGAGAGGAGAACGGCTCCTTGGTGGAAAGACTAGAGTTCGACTCCTGGGAGGATGAGCTTCCGAGGGTCCTTGAAGAGATTGCTGAAGAGTCCATTTCGAGATTTGGCGTGAACTCTGTACTGGTGGCCCACAGAACTGGATCAGTAGGCCCCGGGGAACCCATAGTTTGTATCCATGTGGGCTCAGCTCACAGGAAAGAGGGTTTCTCAGCATGCGAATGGTTAATTTCAGAGTTGAAGAATCAGGCCCCTCTTTGGAAGAAGGAGATAAGGGAGGACGGGGAGTTTTGGAAATCAGGACTAGGGTGAAAGATCAATATCTCCTCGGATTTTCTTATATCACACCCGAGTCCCTGAATAGTGAGTGCTAACTCGGAGAGTCCGGCGAGATTATGGTGGAGTCATTGTCAGGTATCGTGGACATAGGGTCAAAACCCAAGGTCAAGAGAGAAGCAATAGCATCTGGTAGGATTTCTCTGTCCAGACAATCGTTAGAAGCAGTCAGAAAGGGAGAATCACCAAAGGGGGACGTAAGGGAGGCATCCTCCATTGCCGTTATACAAGCCGTGAAAGAGACTTCCAGAACTCTCCCTCACTGCCATCCAATCCCCATCGAGGGCTGTTCAGTAGATTGGGAGATAGAGGAAGACGGACTCCGATGCACTGTTTCAGTCAGTACACACTGGAGTACGGGGGTTGAGATGGAGGCCCTATCAGGGGTGAGTGCCGGATTACTGTGTGCATGGGATATGCTGAAGCCCCTAGAAAAGGACCAAGACGGTCAATACCCAGATGTCAGAATTGAAGACATTAGGGTCATCAGAAAAAAGAAGTCCGACCCACAGGATTGATTTCCAGAACCTCTTCAGATAGGCATGGCTACATCCGATCTGATACCAGATTTCCTCAAAGCAACAGAAGCCGCGGCAATCGCTGCATCGGAATGGAAGGGATTGGGAGACCGGAAGGCTGCTGACGGAGCAGCTGTGGAGGCCATGAGAGCGGTCTTCGACAAAGTTCCTTTTGACGGACGTGTTGCTATCGGAGAGGGAGAGAGGGACGATGCCCCAATGCTATGGATAGGGGAACCTCTGGGTTCACTGCAGGGAGACACATCAGCACCATCGATAGACATCGCAGTCGACCCACTGGAGTGCACAAATCATGTTGCTATGGACTTGCCAAATGCAATGGCAGTACTTGCAGCTGGCCCTAGAGGATCACTATTGCACGCGCCAGACTGCTACATGGACAAGATTGCAGGACCTGCAGAGCTCGCCGGAGAAATAAGCCTCGAAGCAGACGTTCCTTACAACATCGAAGCTGCCTCAGGTGCCCTAGAAAAGAAACCCGAACAGATGAAAGTAGTTGTGATGGACCGACCAAGGCACCAGGCCCTAATCGGCGATCTGAAAAATCTAGGAATAGATCCAGTATTGATTGGTGATGGAGACATTGCCGCAGCTCTAAATGCCGCTGATCCGAACTCAGAGATCGATATGCTGATGGGAATCGGAGCGGCTCCCGAGGGGGTAATAACCGCGACAGCTCTGAGAGGCCTCGGAGCTCCCTTCGAAGGCAGACTTGTCTTCAAGAACGAAGGGCATAGGGAGAGAGCGGAGAGAATGATTGATGGCGACATCGAGAGAATATGGGGCAGGGATGATCTTTGCCAGTCCGATGACTCGGTTTTCATCGGATCGGGTGTCTGCGAAGGAAGAACCAAGGGAGTCGAAGAGCTAGGAGATGGAAGGTTCAGGGTTAGTTCCGAAATCATCGAAGTACGGTCAGGATCCCATAGATTCGTCGAATCTACCATTTAAGAATTGAAGAATTGGGTTCCGAAAACACTAATCTCATTTACGATGGATTCTTCTCCATGACCGCTTCCCCAGATGTGAGGCGACAGAAATGGACAGGGATCTATTGGAGAAAACGGCAAACGAATTAGTGTCCCCCGGAAGGGGAATATTGGCCGCGGATGAGAGCAATGGGACGATGTCCAAGCGTCTTGAGGCTGTTGGCGTGGAAGCATCATCAGAGGCCAGGAGGGCCTATCGTGCAAATCTCTTCTCAACCGAAGGATACGAGTCATCAATAAGCGGGGTAATACTGTTCGACGAGACGATCCGGCAATCAATGGATGACGGCACGCCAATTCCTCAGTTCCTAGGTAGCAGAGGAATAATCCCCGGTATCAAAGTTGACACTGGAGCAAAGGATCTTGCTGGAAGAGAAGGCGAGAAGATTACAGAGGGACTTGACGGATTGAGGGAGAGGTGTGCGGAGTACTTCTCAATGGGTGCAAGATTTGCCAAGTGGAGGGCTGTAATCAAGATTGGAGAGGGTACGCCTAGTCCTTCCTGCATCTCAACAAATGCCCATGCTCTCGCTCGATACTCTGCAATTTGCCAAGAGCAGGGTCTAGTCCCAATCATCGAGCCAGAAGTTTTGATGGAAGGAAACCATAGTGCGGAAAGGTGCTACGAAGTTACATCCGAGATCCTCTCCAGAACATTCTCAGAATGCGAAACACAGGGTGTGCACATTCCCGGAGCCCTACTTAAGCCAAATATGATTTTCGCGGGTAATGATAACGAAAATCAGATTTCCCGCGAAGAGGTTGCTATGATGACCGTAGACTGCCTGACTAAGCACGTCCCTCATGACTTGCCAGGTATAGTTTTCCTTTCGGGTGGCCAATCCGACGAAGATGCAACCGCACATCTCAATCTGATGAATAAGATGGAAGTGCAACACCCATGGCAACTTTCCTACTCTTACGGCAGGGCACTCCAAGCGGATGCTCTTGTGAAGTGGGCAACAGACAGCGACGACTCCGACGCTTCCAGCAAGGAAGCTTTCTCACACAGAGCCAAGATGAACGGTCTAGCTAGGAGTGGCGACTGGAGTGAAGAACTAGAGGCTTGATCAAGCCTTCTACTCAAGTGCCCCTGGGCGAACCTGCCATACGCATATTTCATACCTGCCCGAGAGAGCCCCCCCTCTCTTAGTCGTGGAGACCTTCAGGATATCTTTGTCCTTGGAAAGAACGTTTCCTAGCTGTTGGGGCGTAGTGCCATGCCTCATTGTAGAGTTGACGTGCTCTAGAATCTCTGTTGTGTTCGCTTCCCCTCTTTCATCTAGGAATTTCTTGATCTTCTGCCTTAGTCTGGTGGTCCTCATTTTATTCACGCTACCTGTTTCGTGACCTCCCCCTCGGCCGCTTTTCACAGGATAGCGGATGGTAATATAATGCTTCTGTATGTCTTTTTTCTTTTTGGTTACATATTATTTCATTAATTTACCATTATTGAACTGCTACAACCTCACATTTATCCAAACAATAGATATTTCCACTGGAAATATGTAATAAAAAGTAACTAAAACAATATTTTTATTACTATCTTCTAATGTGACTAATAACATAGGTGATATTTGATGTCAGATGCTTCCAATCGAGACCCAAAGAACACACCTCGGAGAATAAGAAGTAAGCACAGACGTAGAATAATCTCAAGGCTTTCAACGGGTGATGCAACAGTATCTGAATTGGCCTCCGATTCAGGTCTGAGACTCCCACATGCTTCTGCAGAGATCAGAAGAATGAGAGAAGAAAAAATGGTCTCAAGCGACCTCCCCCCCGGGTCCAGAGGTTCTCGAATTAGACTGACTGAGAAGGGTTGGGAAGCCATTGAACAGGACCAATGGTCCAAGATTCTTGAATTGGAAGACATCCCTTCTAGTCTGGAAAGTTGTTGCATCTTATCCAGAGATGAGAACAACCTAACCCTGTGTTTTCTAAGCCCTCCAAAGGAACCAATGGTGCAGATTCCAAACCGGAAGGGACCAACAAGTTCAGAGAATTTTGTATCCACTAGAAATCAAGGGGTCTCTTGGAGTTGGGCAGTTCTCAAGGAGAGAAACCCCAGATGGTTCGACAAAGACAACATGGCAGTACTAGACTCCCCCCCCGAGTTGGCAGACCCAGAGAAAATAGAGGCATATGTCGGCAAAACCCCTGTTTTTGGACTAATCAGAGCCACCCTTCTAAATCCGAGCCCCAGCTCAACAATTTCTCCAGGGGAGTGGTTTTCACAGCCCCAGCAGATTCAGCAAGCTCCCCTAGATGAACCAACATACCACAGAGGGGGGTGGTTGCTAGGCTCATCCCATTCCAAATCTCCAGATGTACGTCCATCAAGGCCAATTGCTGCAATAATTAGGGAGAGGCTCCCCAGGTCAGTTCTTCTCCGATCCGCCAGAACAAACTCACTAGTAATAGCGGATCTAAGTGGATTGGATATGGTGGGGGACAAGTATCCAATTGGGGCGCTAGATCATTGGATAGAATCCGCACATCCACGGCTCTCCGATAGCGAAAGAAGAAAGAGACTCAACTCCCTTAGGGACAGGATCTCCAATCCGAGGAGGGTAAAGGCCCAAGAATCAACGTTGAGAAAGTTCAGGAAGGACTGGGGTGGTTCAGAGTTTTCATCCAATGAGTCCCGGATAAGACTCGTTGATCTGAGGGGGATTGGAAAAAATGCAATTGAGGCCCTAATTCGATGGTCTTTGGAGATTAAGGACACTCCCTTGGTATTGGAAATAGCATCTGGACTACGAAGCGATCTTTTGTCGAAGATTGCTTCACATGCAAATATCAGGTTAGTGATTTTAGAGGAAATAGAAAGGCACTTTTCTTCCTTCGACAAATTGGAGGTTGACGCAATTAGGACACTCCCATGGCTCACCTTCACGACTAGGTCGGGTAATGAGATTCCAGTCAGGCTAGTGGAGCAGGGAAAATTGGTCGGTATTTCTGAAGATATCGAGAGTACATCCATTTCTCCGTGGGGGATTCTTGGAATCCAACCCGGAAACAGCTCGTTTCAAGTCGAAATTACGGGCGACAGAGTCTCAATAATTCGCTCTGCATTGTCGCAATTCCCCCAAGGAGACGAGGAATGGGCAAACCAGATGGAGGCAATGTACCCCCTGTCTTCTTGGATAGCATCACCAAGAGAAACCAGATGGCAGAGGTGGCAGCGACTTTCTTCAAGACTAGATCCCGAATGGCTCGCCCTTCTTGATATTGATTTCCTCCCCATCGAGAGAATCTCCGAAATTGCTAACCAAGCCCCAGAGTCCGTAAAGAGGATATTTTCCGAAAAAATAACCAACAAACTTAGGCAGGATCCAGATAACTTACTCAGGTCATGGCCCGCGATAGACCCGAACCAAGCAAACAGTGGAGCAGCTTGGCTAGCTTCACACTTTATTCAGAACTCCGCATGGCTACCTAGTGAGTCATACCCCGATCTGCTAGATTGGGCAGTACAGGCATGGCTCTCACACCCTCCGGAGGAATCCATAGGTGCAATTACCGGATTGTCATGGCTCTATCGAATAAGTGGCCAAACCCAGGAGAAATTCGAGATTGCCATGAGAAGAATCAGAGATAGAGGCTCAAAATTGCCAAAGGGCCACCAACTCAACACATGGTCCAGACTTTATGACCACTCATTTGGAATAAGACCCGCCGATCTGGAATCAATAGAGCTATTCCTAACGGATCTCCCTCATTCTTGGTGGGCATCGTTCTCATCGGAATTCCTAATCTCCATCTTAGAAAGTCCGAATCCGGATGCAATTTTGAAAATCGGAGTCCCATGGTGTGCCGCAGTCCTACGACCCGTGGGAGAACGCTCCGAAGCTCCCGGACTCTCATCTTCCAAACACCCAGGTTGCGATCCAGAATTGTTCCGACCTATTCAGAACTATCTTCGTTCTGT
>MDSZ01096024.1_pt1 | contig 20147 bp, 19 predicted proteins | sample 811201 | NCBI WGS metagenome assembly MDSZ01 (sample SAMN05326647, study PRJNA326480) | marine metagenome | isolation source: seawater | place: Indian Ocean: North | collected 2010 | reverse complement strand
TTCCTTTTTTAAATCCATATTTCTTTAGCAAGAGTTCTAAAGATTTTGGCGAAAATTGATGAATATGGCTTGGAACATCGTAAAACGCGTAAGACTTCCTAAAAATAAAATATTGTAAAGACTTATTATTAGGCACAGAAACAATTAACATCCCATTAGGAGACATTTTTTTTGAAATTTCCTCTAAAGTTTTTTCTAGAACATTAGGAGGAAAATGTTCAAGGGAATGCCATGCAGTAGCAACATTTATATCGTTTTTTAAATCTTTTACGTCTTTAAAAACATCTAGGTTTAAAACATTTTTTGAGAAATTAACTGCGTCTTCAGTAATTTCCAATCCAGCACCTTTCAAATAATTTTTTTTATTTAGGTAAAGAAATTTTCCCGACCCTGATCCAATATCTAATAAGTAACTAATTACCTTAGAATTTGTAAAAGTAGATAAAACCTTAGATTTAAAACTTTCTAAAGAAGTGACTTTTTTTATTTCATTAGGTTTCAAGTCATCATTAATTATAAATTTTTGCTTCAAATCAGAGTCTAAAATCTCATGATTACATCTTTGGCATCTTAAATAATCATTGACGTATTTATCAAATTTATCATGACCACATATAAAACAATTTTTTTTATAATCCATTATCTTAATTTTTTCATTAAATAGAACCATAAAACAACAGAAAATTTTCTTGGTAAGATTTTGGATATTATGTTCATCCCATGAGATCTTAAAGATATAACGATCAAAAAAACATTCTTTTTTATTCCTGAAAGAATTTTTTCTGCTACAAGATTTGGACTCATTAATTTTTCATTTTCTCTTACTCCTCCTGCTTTTTGAAAATTAGTATCCATGCCGCCAGGGCAGACTGTATAAATATCTAAATTATTTTTTTTCTCTTCTTGAGACCATGCTATTCCTAAATTTAAAAGTGCAGAATTGGTAGCAGCATAAGTTGCCATTAATGGCATAGCTTGAAAAGCTGAAGATGAACTAATTAGTATGATTCTGCCAAAATTAGATCTGCGCATTCTAGAAATAATATTTTTTGCTAAAAAGATTCTTGAAAGCACATTTAATTTGAACATTTTTTCATGTTTTTCATAATCTAAGTTATCTACAGTGCCTCTAAAACCGATTCCTGCACAAGCATAAAACTCAACTATGTTCTTGTAATTCCACTCTACACTTTTAATTAATTCTTCTACTTCATTTTCTTTAGTAAGATCAACTTTTTTTATGAAAGCGTTCTCAATTTTTTTCTTCAATTCCTCTAATCCTTTTTCGTCTTTATCAATCAAAAGTAATTTTTCTCTTTTTCTGTAAAGTTTTAATGCAAGTGCTTTGCCAAGCCCAGAAGCAGCTCCTGAAATAACAGTTATACCATTATGGAAACTTTCTGGATTTATTCTAGATTTCTCTCTGACAATTATTTTAGAAGTTGTTTCATCCAAAGAAATTTTTGGTTCCCAGCCTAGTTTTCTCAATTTTAAATCTGAAGCGGTTAATGCTGAAAAAACCAAAATCTTTAAAGAAAATGGCAAGATATTTCTAATCGTTCCCAACATCAAATAAATAAGTTTTCCTGAAATCCTAAATCTTTTTTTTAAGCATTTATTAAAAAAGTCTTTGATCGATATAACCGAACCTGCACAAAAAAAAGTTTCATTAACGGCTTTTTTGTTCTTAGAAACAAAAATTATTGCGTCAGCTAGATCACTTACGTCAATTACTGATAGTTTTCCAGGCCATGAAAAATAAGAAAAAATATTTTTTCTAAGGCACTTTTCTGCAAAAAAAGAAAAATGACTTTCTCTCCTCATATTTTCGCCGACAACCATTGATGGTCTAATAATTACATATGGTAGGGAAGATTTTTTTAAAATTTCTTCAGTCATTAACTTAGATAACCCATAATCTGAACTGGGAGAAGGAACACTATCCTCATTCAGAAATGATTTACAGTTGTCTTTTTTCCCTCTGTCTACTGCACCAATAGATGAAATAAAAATGAATAAAGGTTTTTCTTCGAAATTTTCAATAATGGTTTTGATTAAAAAATTAGAAAGATTTGTATTCTGCGCTTTATAATTTTCTCCGTTTCCAAATTTTGCATTTCCTGCACAGTGAATTACACAACCTATTTCAAGTGGAATCTTATTTAGAGTCTCTTTATTCTCTAAATCTCCAATTATCATTTTGACCCCAATAAATTCTAAATATGGATCATGTTTCTTAACGATTGCATGTACTTCATGGTTTTGTTCTTTCAATTTTTCACATACTTTCCTTCCTATGAAACCTGAAGCTCCAGTTATTAAATAATTCTTTATATTCATAATTTAAAGTATTTAAAGTAGTTTTATTTAAATGAATTGAAAGGTTTAAAACTTAAACAAACAAATAATATCAATTGGTATATTATAACTACATAAATTATCTTTAATTTAAAAACCATGGAATTAGGATCAGGTGGAAATGTTTCCACAGACGAATTAAATATTAAAGAGTTGATAACCGATATCTGGATAAGTAAATTCTTTATTCTTTCTTTATCGATTCTTGCAGGAATATTCTCTTTGATGATTGCTTTTAGCATGCCTCAAAAATATTTATCAGAGTCAATCCTTTTTCCAGAGACTGACTCTTCAGAATCTCTTCCATCATCTTTAAGTTTTGTTGAAACCTTTACAGGTCAACTGAGCGACGAAATATCAAATAAAGCTTTGGCTTTTGAAATATTCAATTCAAGAGATTTCTTTGAAATTTTCTACGCTAATGATTTATTTCTTGCAGAATTAATGGCTTTCAAATCTTATAATGAAAAAGAGAATTTTTTTTATACAGATCTCTTCGACTTAAAAAATAAACGTTGGGTAGATGCAAAACCTTCTTTTGCAGATAGCTTTGAAGAATTTCATGAAGCTTTAAAACTAAAAAATTTAAAATCGCTTATAGGAGGTGACTCTTTTGTGAGAATCACATGCATGCATCAGTCACCAGAAATAGCTTCAAAATGGTTAAAACAAGTAATTTTAGAACTTAATAATTATGTTAGAAATTTGAAAGTCAAAAAAGCAAACAATTCCATAGAATTTTTATCTAAAAAATTATCCGAGTCTAAATCAATTGAAATTAGGGAAGCAATATCTCTTCTAATTCAGGAAAATTTAAAAACAGTTACTCTTGGAAATTCTTCAGAGAACTTTGTATTTTCATATGTAGACTCTCCAAGAACTTATTTAGATGAAATATATCCGATAAAAATGAATTTTTTCTTAATAGGTTTGTTTATTGGATTTTTTTCTTCAATCATTTTAGTTTTACTTATAAAGAATATTACAAATAAAAGGATCAGACTTTTTTCAAAAAAAAGCCTAATCACTTTAGAGGATTTCTAATCTAAATTGACAAAATATAAGAAAAATTTAAATATTTTGGTTACATCTGCAGGAGTAGATTCAGCTCAAAATATTGTCAAGGCCTTAAAAAAAAGCAAAAAATTCAAAATTAATATCATCTGCTCTGATCAAGATAAATACGTAGCAGGAATTTATCCTAAAGAAAAATTCTTCCAAACACCAAGTGCTAACTCAAAATTTTTCTTAAAAAAAATAAAAGAAATAGTAAGAATAAATAAAATAAATTTTATTTTTCCCTGTCATTCCAGTGAAATTCTATTGTTTTCTAAAAATAAGAGGGTTTTTGAAAAGCTTGAAGTTGGAATTATTGTTCCAGACGAAAATACAGTCAAAATTTGTAACTCAAAAAAATCTTTTTTAAAATTTTTAAAAAATTTTGGTTACAAATTTCCAAAAACTTTCAATTCCTTATCAGAGATAAGTCAATATCCTGTTTTTATAAAGCCTGAAAAAGGAAGTTCCTCTAAGGGAGCCCACAAAATAAATAATCTTAAAGAACTTAAGTTTTATGCAAAGTTTTTAAAAGATGGTTTTATTGTTCAAAAATTTGAAAATTCGACTGAGTATACTGTTGATTGTTATGTCAACAAAAATTCCTTTTTGATGGCGTGCGTTCCAAGAGAAAGGATAAGAGTACGTGATGGAAAATCAATTATCGGGAAAACTCATTACGACACAAAAATTTTTTCATTGATTAAAAAACTTTTGGGAGATATGGATTATCAAGGACCGTGTAATGTTCAGATTTTTAAAAATAAAGATAATTTAAAACTAATTGAAATAAATCCAAGAATGTCAGCGGGTGGATTACTTTTAACTCTTGAGGCAGGAATTAACATTCCTGAATTAATGCTTAGAGACTATTATTTTGGCCTTAAAGATATTACCTTGGATTTTAAACCTAATATCTATATGTATAAAATTTCAAATGAAATATTTGAATAATAATTTTATTTTTGATTTTGACGGTACATTGGTTAACTTGTCAGCGGATTGGAAAAGTTTAAAAAAAGAATTAATAAATTTATCAGCTGAATATTCATTAAGAAATGAGCTATCTACATATGAAAGGATTATTAAATTGCAAATGTTAAACAAAAATCTTTATGAAAAGTTATCCAATATTGAAGCGCCTAATCAAAAACCTATTTATGAAATAAATGATAATGTAATTGAATTCATTAGAAGTAAGTTGGATAATTTTTCTATCATTTCAAGCAACCTAACATCAACAATAAATCTTGTTCTTGAAGAATTAGATCTCAAAGAGAAGTGTATTGAAGTAATAGGAATAGATAAAGTATCTTCTCCCAAACCAAATAAAAATCCATTTGAAAAACTGATTATTAATTTAAAAAAAAGAAATTATAATTTCGAGGGACAGATTTTTTACGTTGGAGATAAAAAAGTTGATCAAGAATTTGCAAACAACTGTGACTTAAGCTTTATTTTTTACAAAAACTTATGAAAATTTTTATCACTGGCGGAGCAGGATTTATTGGTTCCCATATTGTTGATTTTTATCTAGAAAAAAATTATGAAGTCATAGTTTTTGATAACTTCTCTTCAGGTTCACGTCTAAATTTAAATTTAAAACATAAAAATTTAACTCTAATAGAAGGTGACATATTAAATTTAAAACTTTTGACAGAATCAATGAAAGATTGTGATTATGTTTCTCATCATGCTGCGCAATTAGAAATATTTTTAGCTTTTGATGATCCTTTTGAAGATTTAAAAATTAATACTTTAGGAACTTTGAATGTTTTGAAAGCTGCAAAGGAAAATAAAATAAAAAAAGTTATTAACATTTCGTCAGCATGCGTATATGGACAGACAAAAACTTCAACATCCGAAAATGATATTACATCACCTAATTGGGATTATGGAGTAAGTAAGCTTGCTGCTGAGAAATATGCAAAAATATATAATGATTATAAGAACCTAAATGTCGTAAGTCTAAGATATGGAATAGTTTATGGAGAAAGAGAATGGTTCCGAAGGGTACTTCCAATTTTTCTTAAAAGAGTTATTTTAAAAGAATCTCCAGTAATCTTTGGCGAAGGAAATCAAATAAGGGACTTCATTTACGTTAAGGATGTAGTTGAGGTACATCATAAGTGTCTATTATCAGATCAGGCAAATGGCAAAGTTTTCAATGTGGGTTCAGGTCAGAAAACTTCTATTGTTGCTTTAGCTAATATGTGTATAAATGTTTCAGGATATAATCTTGAGGTCATACATGAAGATACATCTGAAGGAGAATTCTCTAAATTAATAGAAGGAAAAAAAAGGAATACATCTGAATTAGACATGATGTCCCTGGATATATCAAAGGCAAAAAAAATATTAGATTGGGAACCCAAGATAGGTCTTTTTGAAGGCTTAAAAAAAGAATTCGATTGGGCAAAAATTAATTTAAAAAGATGGGAAAAGATTTACTCTACAAAATGGTAAATACTTAAATATGAAGATTTCTGTTTTTGGAACGGGTTATGTTGGCTTGGTGACTGCCGCATGCTTTGCTGACGTCGGTCATAAAGTAATTTGTTATGACACTAATCTTAGAAAGATAAATGACCTAAAAAATGGGAAAGTAAGTATTTTTGAACCGGGACTAGATCTAATGGTTTCAAAAAATATTTATGAAAAAAGACTTTTTTTTTCTAATGATGTAAAAGAATCTATAAAAAAATCAGATATCATATTCATTACAGTCGGTACGCCTTCTTTGAAGAATGGTTCCACTGACATGAGTTTTTTTAATAAATGCATAAACTCGATTTCAAAAAATTTAAGTTCTTCTAAATTAATTGTAATAAAGTCAACCGTGCCAGTAGGTACTTGTCAGAAAACAAGAAAAAAAATTGAACAAAATCTAAAAAAAAGAAACGTAAATATTAGTTTTTCGATATGTTCAAATCCAGAATTTTTAAAGGAGGGTAGTGCCATAGATGATTTCTGTCATTCTGATCGAATCATTATTGGCTTTGATTCAAAAAAATCTATAAAACTTGAAGATTGCTACAGTCCTTACAATAGAAAAAGAAATAAGATAATTTATATGAGTTCAAAATCTGCTGAATTATCAAAACTAGCATCTAACGCTTTCCTTGCTTCAAGAATTAGTTTCATCAACGAAATTAGCAGAATAGCTGAATTAGATAATCTTGATATTGAAGAGGTCAGAAGAGGAATTGGTTCGGATTCAAGAATTGGAATAGAGTTTTTGTACCCCGGATGTGGTTACGGAGGTTCTTGTTTTCCAAAAGACGTAAGATCTTTAACTTATCACTTAAACAAATCAGGATTTAAGCCCCATCTTCTTGAAGCCATTTCAAAAGTTAATGATAGGCAAAAGAATATTTTATTTGATAAATTAAAGTATCTTCTGAAAAATAAACTTGAAGGAAAAACATTCTCTTTGTGGGGCTTATCTTTTAAACCTGGAACAAATGATGTTAGAGAAGCTCCGAGCATAAAAATTGTAAAAAACCTTTTAAAATCTAAATCAAAGATAAGAGTTTATGATCCTGAGGCAGAAGAAGAATTTAAAAAAATTTTTCCAAATAATAAAAATATTATTTTTACAGAAAATCCTCTTGAATGTCTTCGAGGTTCTGAAGCTCTCCTCATTTGTACAGAATGGCAAATGTTCTGGAAAATAGAGCCTAAAAGTATTGCCGCAAACTTAAAAGGAAATATAGTTCTAGACGGTAGAAATATTTTTTCTCCAAAAAAAATGTTTGATGCTAATTTGAAATATTACGGTATAGGAAGAGGACTTCCCTTAAAGGCAGATTTTTGAAGGTCATGAAAGTTCCTTTTCAAGATCTTCATAAACAATACTTAGGAATTAAAGACGAAATTGATGATGCTATAAATAATGTAATTAGAAACTCCTCTTTTGTGCGTGGGAGACATGTAGAGGAATTCGAAAAAACTTTCTCCAACCTTATGGGCACAAAAAGAACTATTTCTTGCGCAAACGGAACTGATGCTCTTTATATCGCTATGAAACAGTTGGGAGTTAAAAATGGAGATGAGATTATTGTTCCAGCACATAGTTGGATTTCCACAAGTGAAACGGTTTCGCAAGCTGGAGGAACTCCAATTTTTTGTGAAGTAAATAAGTTAACTTGTACAATTGATGAAAATAAAATTAAAGAAAAAATAACAGATAAAACTGTAGGAATTATTCCAGTTCATTTATTCGGCCAATCTGCGAATATGATGCAAATCATGCAAATTGCAAAAAAATATTCACTTTGGGTGATTGAAGATTGTGCTCAAGCAATCTTGGCAAAACATCATAATAAAAAAGTAGGGACCTTTGGAAACGCCTCAACATTCTCCTTCTATCCCGGTAAAAACTTAGGAGCAATGGGAGATGCTGGAGCAATAATTACAAATGACAATGATTTGGCAGATAAAATGGCAAGTTTTGCAAGACATGGAGGATTGATAAAAGGAAGTCATGAATTTGAAGGAATAAATAGCAGAATGGACGGTATTCAAGCTGCAATATTGAATGTCAAATTAAGGTACATAAAAAAATGGACAACCAAAAGAAGAAGTTTAGCAAAAAGATATTTAAAAAATCTTAGAGATTTAAATTACTTTGAGTTACCTTACGAAAGAAAAGAAAATTATCATGTTTGGCATTTGTTCGTAATTGAAACAGATGAGAGAGAGGAGCTGATAAAATTTCTTGATAAAAAAAACATTTCAACATCAATTAACTATCCTTGTGCATTACCTTTTCTTCCAGCTTATAAAAGGTTTAAACATAATAAAAATGAATTTCCCATATCTCATTCAAAACAATCTAAGATTTTATCCCTACCCCTTTTTCCCGAGATAGAAGAGAGCCAAATAGATTATTTATTTCATGCCTTAAGAAATTTTAAACCTTATTTGTAGATGCTTGGGCTTTTTTCAAATTTTCGAGAGGGATTCGTTAAGAACTCTTTTATCCTATCTGGGGGAACACTAATATCCCAAACATTAATTATTTTAACGCTCCCAATTATTACTAGGATTTATTCTCCTGAATATTATGGAGTTTATGCAACTTTTTTGGCTGTTATTGCAAGTTTTTCTTCTGTTGCTGCACTTAGATTTGATATGGCAATAATGCAAGCAAGACATAACACAGAGGCTAATTATATTTTTTTAATATCTCTTATTTCTCTTATTATTTTTTCTTTATTGAGTCTGCTTATAAGCTTTTCTATAAATGGATTTTTTAGTTTTAATCTTCCAATTCATATACCCCTATTCTTTGCAATTGGATTAATTATTGTTGGGCTTAATCAATCATTTAATATTTATTTTAGTAGGCAGGAAAAATTTTACTTAACCTCTATTTCGAAAATTCTCATAAGTATTTTCATGATCCTTTTTCAAATCATAATTTCATTTTTGTTCGATAATTCTTTGGTCTTAATTTTAGGATTTATTTTTGGAAATTTAATAGCCTTCATATATCTTTCTTTAAATTTTAATTTGAATAAAAAATTAAAGATTGTCTTATTTCATTCAAAACTTAAGATGAAACATATAATAATTAAATATAAAGATTTTCCTGCATATTCATCCTTTGGTTCTTTGATGGATTCTTTATCACTTAATTTACCTGTAATTTATGTTGCATATTTTTATTCTTTAGAGGTAGCGGGAATTTTTGGATTAGCATATAGATTAATTAACATTCCAATATCTTTTGTAGGACAATCAATATCTCAAGTCTTTTATCGAAACACAGTAGATTTTGAAAACAAAATAAAATCGTTTGAGTTAGTAGTTAAACTATTTTTTGTCTTATTTATAATCTTTCTACCATTTTTGTTGATAATTTTTTTTCTTGGGGAAAGATTCTTTCAAATAATTTTTGGAAATGATTGGTCATCCTTAGGTGATATTACAAAGTATTTGATCTTTGCTGCATTTGCAAGATTTTGCGTTTCCCCTTTAAGCCCAATCTTACTGTCCCTTGGAAATATCAAATTAGGAGTTTCATGGCAAACGATATACTTAATTTCTCTTTCAACGGTTTTATATTTCTTAAGCCATTCTGATTTTTCATTATTTATAATCATTTTCACAATTCATGAAATTGTTCTATATTTTCTATATTTAATCTTTATCTTATTTGGAGCAATGAGATTACAACGTACAATGTAAGGTAAAGTTATTCTTTTCAGGAAAATTTATGTGTGCAATTTATGGAGCGATTTCTCTAAAAGACAGTGTTAATGTATTTGATATTGCAAAGATGGGATCTCTATTAAAACATAGAGGACCTGATGCGAGTGCAATAATAGATTTTGGTCCAAATAATACATTTAATAGATTTGATTTTTCTCCTAAAAATTTAAATTCAAAAAGTCCATTGCTGGACTCGAAAAAAAAAATTGTTATTGGCCACAACAGATTATCTATTTTAGGTCTAGGTAAAATCGGCGATCAACCTATGGTTTTTAACGATAGATATGTCTTATCTTTCAATGGAGAGATTTATAATTATCTTATTTTGAAAAGGAAACTCATTTCTTTGGGCGTTTCATTTAAAACAAATACTGATTCTGAAGTAATTCTTGCTTCTTATGAAAAGTGGGGGGAAAAATGTTTAAAGAAATTTAAGGGTATGTTTGCCTTTGTTATTTATGATATCAAGGAGAAAAAATTTTTTATTGCGAGGGACAGATTTGGCATTAAACCTTTGTATTATTACTTAGACAAAAAGGGTTTTTATTTTTCTTCAGAAATAAAATCATTTTCAGTTATATCTTCTTGGAAGCCTAAAGCTAACATAAAAACCTCTTTAGATTTTTTAGTATGGAGTGTTCTAGATCATACTGAAGAGACTTTGTTTGATGGGGTAAATCAGATTAAACCCGGACATTACATAAATTTATATTTAGATGAAGATCTGAATTTAAATAACAGTGTCATTTCTCAAAGATGTTGGTACAACTTGGAAAAAAAATTACACAAAAAAAATAATGGAAAAAACTATGATGAATTTTTTATGCACTCTCTCAACGAACATCTTGTATCGGAAGTTAAGATTGGGTCTTGTCTTTCTGGCGGGTTAGATTCTTCAAGCATAGTATGTAATGTTGCAGGCAAAGAAAAATTTAAAGATAAATTTAATACTGTGACTGCTCAATGTGAACTTAAAGAACTTGATGAAACCAAATTTGCAAAGGAAGTAATTAATAAATACTCTCTTAATGGAAGCTTTGTAATGCCTTCTTTAGAGAAGTTAAAAAATAGGCTGGACGAAATGATTTGGCACCAAGACGAACCATTTATTTCCACTTCAAATCTTTTGCAATTTGAAGTGTTTAAAAAAGCTAATGAAAATGAAATAAAAGTTATGCTTGATGGACAAGGGGCAGATGAATCTTTGGCTGGTTATAAAGGTTTCATAGGATCTTATGGGGCATATTTAATAAAAAAAGGAAAACTTATCAGTTTTGTTAAATTTGTAACATCCTTTTATTCACACCCTCAAGTTAGTTTTAGATATATTATATTTTCTTCATTAGGAAAACTTTTTCCTTCAATACATTCTTTTCTTAAATCCTTTACAAACGAAATAAACTTAACAAATTTTTTAGATAAAAAGTACAAAAAATTTCTATCAAAAAATCCTGCTATACCTGTAAGCTCCAAGAATCCTTTTTTGGACGATTTAGTTAATCAGATCAAAAAGTCTTCATTACCTATGCTGTTGCACTGGGAAGATAGGGCATCAATGGCTCATTCAATAGAAGCAAGGGTACCTTTTTTAGATCATCAACTAGTTGAATATAGTTTAAATATCTCGGAGGAGTTTAGATTTTCTAAAGGTCATTCAAAAGTTGCATTAAGAGATGCTCAAAGAGGAAAGGTTCCTGAATCTATACTGGATAATCTTGCAAAGCTAGGATATGTGTCTGCAGAAGAATTTTGGATGATAAAAAAAGACTCTAATTATTTTAGAGACTTATTAGAAGATGCTTTAGATAGCTTAAAAAAAATTATAAAAAAAGACCTATTAAAAGAATACGATAAATTCTTATTAGGCAAAAGACCATTTTCCTACCTTTTTTGGAGAGTAATTTGTTATTCTCTTTGGCTAAGGAAATTCAAAGTATCTCTAGTATGAAATAAATGATGAAAAACTTGTTTAGGCTAAAAGGATACTCTTTGATTGGTTTGGTTTATTTGGGGTTTTGTTTAGTTTTTACAAAAATCTTTTTTTTCAAATCGAAACTAATAAGATTTCCTATCCACATCCGCACTTTAGGAAAGATAACTGGAATGGAAGGGCTTGTAACAGGGAGATCTTTAAGGATAGATGTTCATAACTCTGGAACTCTTCATCTAGGAAAAAATATTCAAATAAATGATAACTGTCAAATTTCCTGCGCTAAAAAGTTGATAATTGAAGATAATGTCTTAATAGCTTCAAAAGTTTTTATAACTGATCACGATCATAATTTAAGTCAAGAAAACAACTTTAATTTTCATGATATTAGCGTTGCTCCTGTAAGAATTGGAAAGAATTCTTGGATAGGAAATAACGTCTCTATCCTCAAAGGTGTGGAAATTGGAGAAAGAAGCATAGTTGCAGCAGGTTCTGTAGTAAATAGATCTTTTCCAGACGATAGCATTATCGGAGGAGTACCTGCAAAGATTTTAAAAACAAAAAAAAATTGAAGTATTCTCTCTTCATTGCCTCCGAGCTTCTTTCTGAAAATGCAGGAACACCAAGACAGTTAAGAAAGCTAAAAATGATCGATTCTTCATCTAGAGTAATTACAATCACAAAGTATAGAAATAAGTGGGTAATTTTCAAAAGCAGGCAAGAAATAATTGAAAAAAAAAATTCTCTTTTGAGGAAACAAACAAAAGATAGCTTTTTCACGATCATACTTTTAAAAATTAAAGAAGTATCTTTTTTAAGAAAATTTTTTAAATTTTTAAAAAATGATTTTTTATTTGAGTTCTTTTCTTTTCAACATTTTTACCTTCTCTATCTTGTTAAAAAATTGATATCTAATTATGAAATAAACAATGTTTATATATCATCACCACCCTTTCCACTATTAATCAATAAGATTTTAAAAAAGAAAAAAATTCATTTAGATATGAGAGATCCTTGGGGAACTCATCAATCTTTATCAAAAATAAAATTTCACAGAAAATTTATAGAAAAAAATTTTTTAAACTCATGTTACTCAATCAGTGTTGGTTCAAAACATCATCAAAGAATTTTAAAAGAAGAATATAAAATAAAATCAAATGTACTGTATAACTATGCTGATGAAGATAGTAACGACTTTTCGGAGGTAAAATTAAACGAGTTTAATAAATTGGATAGAAAATTTATTAAAGATATCAAGAGTTTTGAAGTATGGAGTTACATAGGAACAACTCCAGATGGCTTTTATAATCTAAATAAAATAGCAAAAATTTTAGAAAAAAGATTGTTTTTTCAAAAAAATTTGAAGATATATTTCATAGGTAATAATGAAATAAAATCATTTTTTAAAAAAAACTTGATCGAAAATGAAAGGGTAAATTTTCTAAGTAAGGTTAATAGAAGAGAGGCAATGTGCTACTTGCACCTGTCAAAGTATGCGCTTCATTTTGGACATTATTTTGATGGATATCCAACTACTAAGCTTTTTGAGATGATATATATAAAAAAACCAATAATACCTTTATTGGTTGATCAAAATCATGAGCCAAGTGAACTTTTAAAAAAACATTATGGTATCCATGAATCAATTATGTCTTATGAAGATCTCAATAAATATTTAAGCAATAAAAGGTATGGACAATATAAGCTATAGTTTTGCTATTCCAGTACATAATGGAGAAAATTATATAGCAGAGACAATCGATTCAATTCTTTGCCAATCAGAAGAAAAAATTGAGCTTTTTGTTTTAGATAATGGATCGACTGACAAAACTACAGAGATTGTCAAAAGTTATGATGATTCAAGAATTAAACTAATTAATTATGATTTTGTAGATTCTCTTTCAGAAAGTTTGAATAGGTGTTTTAAAATTCAATATTCTAGCCCATTATTTTCGATAATACATGCTGATGATTTTATAGGTAAAAACTTCGCTGAAGAAGCCATTAAGTTAGCAAGCAAAAATTTAGACTATGGAATTTTTTTTACAAATGCTTTTATAGTTGATAAAAATTCACTTATCAAAAAATCACTTATAAATTTATTTAAATTCACATTTAATTTTCTTCATAGCAAATATATTGGAAAAAAAGGTATTTTTAGAATCATTTGTTTCAATACTTTAATTGCTCCGGCAGCAATCTACAGGACTAATGAAATAGGCGGTTATTATAAATTTAAGAAGGGTTCGGTTTTTTTAACAGACTTATATTTTTGGATAAATTATCTTAACGACGGAGGAAAAATAAAAGTTTATTATAAAAAACTATTTTTTTTAAGATCCCATAATATTCAAAAATCCAATAAATTTTATAATTTTCATTTGAGACACAAAGAATATTCTGATTTAGAAAAATACTTTAAGAAAGAAATATCTAACGATTTTTTTCTCAACTTGTCCTTTAGAATAAATTATTTTTTAAATAAAATATTTCTAAAATTTAAGTGAAATGCCAATCCCCAGAACTTTTTTTAACCCAATATATCTGATCATATTTTCTAACGCTGCTTCTATTTTGGTTTTATATTTAACGCCTTCAACGGTCTATAGAAGTTATTTTCCAATGACATTGGAACTCTTTATTAAGGTTATGTTAACCATTCTTTTAGGGTTCACAATTGCTTACATAATAAAAAAAATATCTTTAAAGAAGCCTATGGAAAATAATTTAATTATTTCCTCGAGACTTAGGTTAAGGTTTTTTAATATTATTTTTTTATCTTGGTTAGGAATTTCTATTATTGAAACTATTTATGCTGGAGGACTACCTTCATTAATTTTATTTGGAATACCTTCTCCTCCTGTATCAAATTTCGGCATACCCTTAGTGCATGGTTTGGCTCAATCTCTATTTTATTTTTTATTTACTTTGCTTACTTTTGAATCCATCTATTCTAAGAAAACTAATTGGAAATTGTGGATTCTTATAATTTGGTCACTCCTTCTCTTTGCAAGGGGAACTCTGATTGTAATGGTCTTAATAGGATTTTTTTCAGTTATTTATTCATCAAATAAAAGTGTTAAATTAAATTTAAGATTTTTTGTTTTATTATTTCTAATAATTTTTCTTTTTATTTGGATTGGTGACAATAGGTCTGATTTTCAAGATATAGGCCAATCCTCCGGACTGAGCGATGTATTTAGACCTTTAATTTGGTTTTATTCGTACACAGCAACACCTTGGGTTAATTTATCTTTGACCGTAGATACAGGATCATACATTTTAGTAAACTCCATGTTCAATACCTTAACTGGGTTTTATCCTGCATACTATTGGGGCGGAGAAGTAGGACTTTATATCGGCTCTTTGTTAATAGGGCTTCTTTCTGGTTATCTCCATAATGATAACAATTTAAGATTAGTTCCTTTTAAAATAATTTTTTCAGCTACGTCTGCTCTTCTTTTTTTTGGTACTTTCTTATTAAACTTGGGTTTTATTCTATGCTTAGTGTTATCTTATATTCTATCTTCCGTAACATACATTAAAGATACTAACTAAAAGTGAAAAAAGTACTTCTAATTGGCTTAGGACACATTGGCAAAAAACATTTATCTTCTCTTGGACTCATAGGCATTAAACCAACTATAGTTGAGAAAAATATATCTAATTATTATTCTAAAAATTTTTTATGTGAAAATAATCTTAAAGATATCAAGAATATTAGAGATTATGACTTTGGAATAATCTGTCTTCCTAATGATCTTCATTACAGTTATGGAAAGAAGCTATTAAATTTAGGCCTTAATCTTATTATTGAAAAACCAATGTGTCTAAAAACATATCAAGCTCTAGATTTGATGAACATAGCAATATCCAAAAATAAAAAAATTTTTGTTGTTAAACAAAATCGATTTGGAGATCAAATTATCAAACTCAAAGAACTAATAAACACTATTAAATGGGGAAGACCTATTGGATTTTCTATGGATATAATTTGGAATAGAAATGAAGAATACTTTTTAAAAAGTGACTGGAGGGGTAGTAAAAAAAAAGATGGTGGTATTTTATATACTCAATTTTCTCATTACTTAGATCTAATTGAATGGCTATTTGGAAAAATAGACTATTCTTATGGTTCAATCGAAAATCATTTACATAAAAAAGTATCAGATACTGAGGATTCTATTTGTCTTTTACTTGGACGAAAAAATGAATTTTCAGGCGTAGCCCACTTTTCGATAAACGCATATCAAAAAAACTTAGGCAATAGATTTACTATAATTTTTGAAAAAGGACATATAATTCTAGAAGGGCAAAATTTTGATAAAATTGTTTCTGAAAATGGTAAAACGTCTTTTCCAAAAATAAAGCCTAATTTAAAAAAATTATTTGACAAAAAAAATACAACAAATCTTCATGATCGTTTTTATGTATATTTAGATAGATTTCTTAAGAGTAATTCAAAAGACAAATTAAATCTTCTTGCAACAGGAGATGACGGTCTGGAAAATTTGTTTTTTATTGAAAGTTTATATAAAAAAATTAAGTGAAAACCAACAAAATCTCTATTATTGGAGGCACAGGCTTCTTAGGAAAAAGCTTAGAAAGATTGTTTCTAAATAAAAAATATAATTTCCAAATTTTGGATAAAAATCCCTTGAATAAAAAGAATCACGGGTTTATTGATATTTTGAATCGAGAAAGCATAAAAATACTAAAAAATACTTCAACAATTATTCATTTAGCAGCAGAGCACAAAGATAATATTAGACCCATAAACAAATACTATAACGTAAATGTCTCTGGTGCAGAAAATGTTTGCGAGGCCGCAGAAAAATTCAATATAGACACTATTATATTCACCAGCTCCGTTGCAATTTATGGTTTTGCACCAGCTAATACAGCAGAAGATGGCGATATAAATTATTTCAATGAATACGGAAGAACGAAGTACTTAGCGGAGAAAGTCTTCATTAATTGGCAAAAAAAACAACCCAGTACAAGAACACTAATTATAATTAGGCCAACTGTAATATTTGGTGAAGGTAATAGGGGTAATGTTTTTAATTTAATTTCACAAATAAAAAATAAAAGATTCTTAATGATTGGAAATGGGCAAAATAAAAAATCTATGGCATACGTTGAAAACGTCTCAGCCTTTATAGATTACTGTTTAAAAATGAACAAGGGAATACACATTTATAATTATGTAGACAAACCTGATATGACTATGAATGAACTTGTTTCGAAAGTCAGAAGATTTTATTTTACTAAAGAGAATGTAGGTTTAAAAATACCATTATTTCTTGGCTTTTTAGCTGGATATTTCTTTGATTTTATTTCTACTATTTTAAGGAAATCTCTTCCTGTAAGTTCAATTAGAATTAAAAAGTTTGTTCAAACAACCCAATTTGATTCTTCAATATCCAAACTCAATTTTCAGGCTCCTTATTCTCTTGAAGAAGGACTTTACAGAACTATGGAAAATGACATGAAAAATTTTAATCATAATCAAAACCATGAAAGTTAATAAGGTCATAATTCCAGTTGCCGGTTTGGGAACTAGAATGCTGCCAGCCTCTAAGGCAATACCAAAGGAAATGTTTCCTATAATAAATAAGCCAGTAATTCAATACATTGTAGAAGAGGTTAAGAATGCAGGTTTCAAGGAAATAATCTTTGTAACTCACTCCAGCAAATACTCCATTGAAAATCATTTTGATACCAGCTTTGAATTAGAAGCAGCCTTAGAGAAAAGAGTCAAAAGGTCTTTGTTAAGAGAAATCAGATCAATCTCAAAGTTAAAGGTAAACATTCAAAGCATAAGGCAAGGGGAGGCAAAAGGACTTGGCCATGCAATTTTATGTGCAAAATCAATAATTGGAAATGAACCCTTCGCTGTAGTTCTCCCTGATATGGTTATAAATGGTTCCAATAGGCTTAATAATCTTTCTTTAATGAAAGAGATTTTCGAAACTAATAATAATTCATCAATTTTACTGGCAAAAGCAAAACAGAAAGATATAAATAAATATGGAATTGCTAAAGTAAAAAAAATAAAGCATCAAGACTTTTCAATAATTGAAAAAATAATTGAAAAACCCTCGCTAAAAAAAGCACCATCAAATTTGTATGCTGTAGGTAGGTATATTTTTGAAAACAATATTATTGAATTTCTTGAGAAAGTATCTCCAGATAAATCAGGTGAAATTCAATTAACTGATGCAATTGACCTACTTTTAAAAGAAAAAATAAAAATCTTGGGAATCAATCTTGAGGGAAATGTATTTGATTGCGGTGAAAAATTTGGTTTCTTGGCTGCAAATATTGAATTCTCAAAAAACGATACTGAACTAAAAAAACAAATAAAAGAATTCCTTAAAAAATACTTACAAGAAAATTAGTCTTGAAAAACTTTAAATTATGTTTTTTGAATATAAAAAAATAATAAGAAGAATTCTTAAAAAGAAAAAAAAACATATTTTTATCAATAAAGATTCTGAGTTAAAGCTTTGTTACGAATATTTATCAGAAAGAAAAACTTTAGGAGTGGATACAGAGTTTGATTGGAGGACTACTTATAAACCCAAACTATCTTTGATTCAAATTGCAACTACTGATCGATTATATATTATCGACTGCTTGAAATTAAATCCTCATGAATTTTTAAGATATTTTTTTGAAAGCAATTCCTTTTTAAAAATTCTTCATGCAGCAAGAAGTGATGCCACAGTTATTAGTAGTTGTTTAAATATAAAGTTAAAAAATGTTTTTGATATACAGGTTGCTGAAAAAATAATAAATGAGGAACAAATTAAAAGTTATGGAAAGTTGGTATACAAATATTTTGGAGTAAATTTAGAAAAACAAGAAACAAATTCTAATTGGCTCAGAAGACCTTTGTCCCAAAGCCAATTAAATTATGCTTTTGAAGATATAGATTTTCTTATTCATATCTTCAAGTTTCAAACAAAGATATTGAAAAAGAATAATTTGTTGAAGGATGCTTATAAATTATCGAAAAATGAGGTTCTGAAAGGAAATAAAAAACTTATGGACTCTAGAATAGAAAAAAATCCAAGACTGAAAAAAAAGGAAAAAAGTATATTTATTTGGAGAGAAGAAACAGCTGAGAAAGAAAATATCCCTCCTAACTTTGTCTTTAAAAGTAAGTATTTATCAAAACTTGCAAAGTTAAAGACTGATGATCCATTAATCAAAAAAAAATTAATATCAATATTGGGAAGTTCATCTTACGCTGAAAAATTTATCAAAGAGGTCTTGTGATTTTTTTTTGGGTTATATATTTTCTGCTTTCCTTATTTATAAGTTTTTTAAGCGCTGCATTATTCTCAAAAAGGATTATAAAAATTTTAATTTTTAGTTTTTTATTTTCCTTGTTAAGTTCTATTTGGTTTAAAAATCCAGGTGAAAACTTTATATCACCAATCCTATCCATCTTTCTTTTAGAAACAACAATTTTAGAAAATAATGGATTTTTAAGAATTATAAGACCATTTGCTTTTTTCTTTTTTGGAACATTGCTGTTCTGTTTAATATTCTGGAAAAGAGATTTTAAAAATTAATCACTTCGGGCTTCATTTTTTTTAGATCTAACAAACCTACTTGATTCATCCCTTTCATAAAACCAGCGCATTCTCCTGGATTAAAAATTATAGCTTCTCTGATTTTTTCCATTCTAAACCTATGAGTATGACCATGAAGAATAAGATCATTTTCTGCCAAGGTAGAATCTTCTATTAAATCAGGGTGATGAAATACACAAATTTTTATAGAGTTTAATTCTATAGAAAAGGGCTCATCAAAGATTTTGCATTCAAAAGAATTTGCTACCTCTTCAAGCCCATTTCTTTCTTCAATATCATTGTTCCCTAAAACGACTATTAGAGGACAGTTGAGCTGATTAAATGCTAAAAGTGATTTAGGTAGAGAAATATCTCCGGTATGAAAAACTAGATCCGTATGATTCTCATTAAAAATAGCACAGATTTTGTTTATATTATTGAGATTATTATGCGTATCTCCAGTTACGCCAATTAACACTAATCAGACTTTTTCTAAAATATGAATTCCACAGGCTGTACCTAAGCCAATAACATGAGTCATTCCAAGTCTTGCACCCTCAACTTGTCTTTCACCTGCTTCGCCTCTTAAATGAGTACAAACTTCATAAATATTTGCAATTCCAGTAGCACCTAAAGGATGTCCTTTAGAAAGCAGTCCTCCTGAAACATTTACAGGAACCTTTCCTCCTAATTCAACATGACCTTCATCTATCATTTTTCCTGCATCACCATCTTTACAAAGACCAAGATTTTCATAATGAAGCATTTCAGCTGTTGCAAAACAATCGTGAAGTTCTACCAGGTTTATATCTTCCGGACCTACGCCTGCCATTTCATAAGCTTGTTCAGCGGCTAATCTTGTACAAGCATTAACATCAGGCATAACCAAATCTCTATCGGTGTATGGATCACTTGCTAAGGCAGAGGCTTTAACTCTTACAGCACGTCCCATTCCTAATTCTTTTGCTTTCTTTTCCGAAACAAGGACTGCAGCTGCA
>MDSZ01167275.1_pt1 | contig 20149 bp, 24 predicted proteins | sample 811201 | NCBI WGS metagenome assembly MDSZ01 (sample SAMN05326647, study PRJNA326480) | marine metagenome | isolation source: seawater | place: Indian Ocean: North | collected 2010 | reverse complement strand
GGTTAAAAGAATTAAAGAAAAAATTACCAGATGATCCACAACTTAAAAAGGTGAAGTTTTATGACTAATGTTTTAGATTTAATTGCATATAAAAATGGAGAATACAAACCATTAGGACAAATAGGTCCAACAATTTTAGATTTTGGATTTATTCATTGCGATGCTACATATGATGTGATGCCAGTATATGACGGAAAAGCATTTTGTTATGATAGACATTTGCAGAGATTTAAAAATAGTGCTGAACGATACGGACTTACACTTCCAGACGTTGATCCTTTAGAAATAATAAAAGAATTAGCAAAACGCAATCCTATTGAAAATGCATTTGTTTGGTTTTTGATATGGCGTGGTTATCCACCTAGTGGAAATCCAAGAGACTTAGAAAATTGTCCTGTAAATTTTGCAATGTATATAAAACCAAGTTATCCTATAGCAAGTACGCCTCAAGTGAAATTATTTTTAGATAGAGATACAAAACGTGTAAATGATGATTATTATGGACAAACATATAAAAACATGGCTTGGATAGAACTTACAATGAGTCAACGTAACAGGCCAAATAATTATGATACAACTGTTTTAGTTGACACAAACGGTTTTATAACCGAAGGTCCTGGATTTAATGTTGGCATTGTTAAAGATAAAATTATAATGACATCTGATAAAAATGTACTAAAAGGTATAACAATGAGTGTCGTTGAAGACATTGCCAACGAAAACGGTTCTACTTTCAAACGCTTACCTATAAGTGCAGAATTTTTTGAATCTGCTGATGAAGTTTTTATTACAAGCTCAAGTGGAGGTGTAACGGCTACTGATAAAACAGGTGTGGTCACAGATTTTTTGATTGCACAATATGAGAAGAAAAAAACTGAGTATGCAACAGAGTTATGACAGACTTCAAACAAATATTAAAAGAAGGTTGCACTATATCAAGTAGTGGAACCACTGGCACGCCTAAACAAATTTTTAGATCTCCAAAAAATTTAGAAGCATGTAATGCTGTTGCTATCAAGGATCAGCATATCACATCAAAGAGCAAAATATTTACTTGCACAAGAATGACTCATGCTGGAGGGTTATTACTGCAAAGTTTACCTGCATATACATTAGGATGTGATATTCACATTACAAAATTTAATCCTTTTAGTTTTATTAAAGATTTTGAAAAATACACACACACCTTTTTGCCTCCTGCTATGTGTGAAGCCATAATAAAAACTAAAGGATTTTCAAACGCTAATTTTAACGGAAAAATAATAGCAATGGGCAGTGATATAATACCTTGGGATCATATTCGTAAATTTGTAAGCAAAGGCGCAACAGTTATTGCTAATTGGGGTATGAGTGAAATAGGTCCATGTGCAATAAACACAAAATTTGAGACACTAAAGTATGTTGACAGGCATGCAGAATGGGCACCTAATGGATTACCTATTATGGGTGAAAATTTAAATTGTTGTTATCAAATTGATTATAAAACAGACGAACTATTTGTTAAAGGAGATATCTGTATTCATGATGATTGGTTTGCAACAGGCGATAAAGTACATTTACATTATAAAATGCCGCAACTAGGTTATTTTCCTATATTATATTATAAAGCAAGATTAGCACACGCCAGTTGAAATTCTTTCAACTATGTGATTTAAGGCTGGATAATAATCATCATCTTTTGGGTCATGCTTACTTAACACATCAGCAAGTTTATCATCTCTTTTACAAAATTCATTAAAACTTATCGTTTTATTTGGTAAACCTAACCCTTCGAAAATTTCTTGTATTGTATTATTTCTTATAGTAGGAAAAAAATTTGTGATATTTTGATTTTCAATAGCAATTTGTTTTTTCATACCTACATCATCTTTATACCAAAAATAATGAGGATATGATATATCCCAACCTCCACAGATATGCCACCATTCAAAACATTCTTCATTAGTTCTTTGAACACCTATAAACTTTGCATCTGGAAACATATTTTTTAAATAGTCAAGATGATAAGCAAACCAATGACTTTTGATTATTTTTTTACCATGATTCCAGTCTGTGTAAGGTTTTTTAAAATCCTCAACAATTTGTTCTTTGCTAAGTGTATCAAGTATATCAAACTGTTTTCCAAACTCATGATCAGGACCCCAATACGCACCTCTATGCCAACCCCTGGTAACTAATTTACCTGTATCAGGATTGATAGTTTCATGATTGTAAACTCTATCAGGAGTTTCATCAGAAATATTTATATCTATGTTTGATGTTATCATACGTAGTATTCCGCTCCATCTACTGCCTGGAGCACCTGTCGCTAAAATTAAATCTTTACCTGTGTATTCTTCATACATTTTTTATTCCTTCTAAAATCATTTCTGCCATAATTTTATGTGATTCAACTCCAGGATGAAACCCATCTCTTGCTAAATCTACTACAGTTTCTTTTGCTTCAAACGGCACTTTGGATATATTATGTAGACTTGGCACAATAGACTTCCACGCCCTTCTTTCACAATATGCAAGAATTAGTCTTGAATTCGGAAACAAACCTTTTAAAAAAAAGTCAAATAATTTTAAACAGTCAACATCTGAATTAGTAAAATGTTTTTTGTATCCTTCTTCTTGTTCTAACTTTCTTATTTTATATATTTCACGTAAAGCCCAACCATAATTTTGAAAAAACCTTGTATCATTTAAAACAACATAATCAGGATTAAAATTTTTAAATTCTATTAATGGATCTATAATATCAGTTAATGAATCAGCTGAGCTAAAATTTATATAAGATGCATTTAATTTTTCTGCCACTAAATATGGAAAACTTTCTTCTACATTTACTCCGGTACCTAGACATAAACTTCCACCGGCAAATATAATCTTAACATCAGCGTCATAATTTGGTTCAGGTCCTCGGAGACCTAAGCTGTTCCATCTATATTCTACATGTTTATTTACAGCATCTTTTTGAGCTATATGTGCCGTAAATAGATCTCTCCCTCTGCCCCCAACCCAAGGTTTACTATTTTCCTCATTATCTTTTCCGTTCCAAAGATCTATTGTGCAAGGTTCGTTAAACATTTGTTTACGTATCTTAGGTTGTTGTCCTTTTGTTTTTCTTGGGGTAATAGGTTCAGACATTAATTATATGCTCTTTAGATCCGTTGTTCATTAAATTAGTAAACTTTTCATTTATAAATCCAGTAGCTTGTAAAGTTATTCTTGGTGTGTAGCCCATATTAGAAGCAGCATGCGGCATATTACACCAATCATACACAACACATTCACCTGCATCATAACCTTGATAATATGTATTTCCGAACTGCCATACATGTCCATAATCCCAAGGTGTTAAAGCTATCAGTATCCTACGTAACATAAGTGGATTTTTATCTGCTCCTGCGGCAATCCATTTTTCTCTCCATTCTGGTCTAGCATATCTCATCTGTTGATCAATATGGAAAGGTGTTACTTCTCCTAGACGTTGTATATGCACTCTTGATTGATGTACATCATACATACCTACTGCTTCTAACATTCTAAAAAAAACAGCAGAATCAGGATGAGTATCTCTTCTTTCATTATGAGCAATTTGATGATGATACATGCAAGATACATCATCTTTGCCTGATGCACGTTTAATGTCCATCATTTCACCTTCATGTAAATCTTTATCTTGCTGACTAGAATTACGTGGTCTATAGTTTCCTATAGTATGTTCTTTACATTTTCTTAAAGCTCTTTGTACACCAGCTTCCCAGTCACCTTTAAATTTACACATAACTGTAAAAGTTTTTTCTTGTGGATCACCTTTTGGATCAAAATGCCAAGTAGACCGCAATTTATTATGATACCATCTACTAGGAATTCCGTCAACCGTGTAAACATTCATGTTAGATTTTTTATGACGTTGTAGTTGCTCCTCTGAATACATATCATCTTGGTAATTGCTATCATTAATGTTCACGCCTTCTTCAAGTTGTGGAATTTGATCCGGTACAAGATCTTTGACACGATCACCGGAATAATAATTAACATTATCTTTATCACCTTCAATTGATTTTTTTAAAATTTTGTTTGCATCATCTGCGTAATCTTTTTCCATATTTGCTCCTAAAAATTGTATTCACACACGTTTACATCAAGCACATATCTTCCATTAAAATTATTCACTTCTTTCGGTTGGCTTTTCTCTATAGAAGAAATATAAAAATCTAACCAATCATATTCTTCTTTTGATTCTAACCCCCAGCGTTCTTTAAAATAATACCTATCACAAACATTGACTCTTAATTTGTTTTCTCCTACCCAATTATTCGCTGCGGCTACTTCTTCAAATATTTTTTCTTTGAGTAGGTCATAATTTTTATAATATGTATGATAATCTGGATAATCAATAGACTCAAATCCTCCAGCACCTTTCCAGCCTCTGAAATTTTTTATTTCAGTTCTAAGCACAATCATTATTTTTGCTAATGGAAAAGTTTTTCTTATGTAATCTAATTGTAAGGAAAAATGATGACATTTAATAATTCTATAAGTATCCCAAGTTTTGTCAGCATATGGTCCGTCTATTTCTTGAATTATTTCTTCCTTTGTTAATGTATCAAGTTGATCAAATTTTTGTCCGTATTCTTGGCCAGGACCCCAGTACGCTCCTAGATGCTGTACTGGAGATCTTGTATGTGTATACACTCTGTCATCTCGATGATCAGATATGTTAATTGGCATAATGGTATTTTTTGATATTACGTTAGATACTGCACTCCATTTACTACCCGGGGCACCAGTAAAGAATATTAGTTTACTTTCATCATACATTAATTTTTTCCTATGTAAATATTTATTTTGGCTTGTAAAACTCAAAATACAATCTGTCACCGTTGTCTTTTTTGAATTTTTCTAATTCAAGATTGTGTTCTTTTGCTAGTTCATATGCTACTTCAAACGACCAAGGAAAGATATCCACAAAAGGACCTTTTGGCCATAAATGCCCAGGATTAGCTCTAAAATACATTCTACCTCCAGGCATTAATATTTCTACAAGTTTTGCAAATCTTGTATTAATATCATCTCTATCACCAAAGTTCAAACTACCGAACACTATAATATGATCATAGCTTTCAGGTTCAACAGCAAATTCTAATATATCGACCATATAGTCTGCACTATTATTGTATGGATCTATACCAATAAGATTTTTTATCCTACTTTTAAAAGGATGATATCCGCAACCAAAATCTAGCACAGCTTTAGGTTCTGCATTATTAATTGTATCAACTAAAGCCCATCCGCTGTATTGATATATCTCGGTTTTAGGTTGCCAAATCTCCCCAAAAAACCTATGCATATATCTTGAGTCAAGATCAGCTACAAGTTCTTTAACTGTCACATCTACACTTTCTATATCAAGTTGTAATTTAGATGAAATATTGTCTTTAAACTTGCGTAGTCTAGCTGGTGACCAAGGTAACGAACCTATATGTGTATTTTCTGTAATCTGATCATTAATATTGTTATATTTAGGTAAATTGAAGGAGCTCTTTAAATTTTCGTCTATTAAACTAAAAATTCGAGTGTTCATAAAAAATTTCTCCTTTTTGCTAAATAAATGTATGCGAATGTAAAAAAACATTCACTTTTAAAAATTTTTTTATCCGCATCATATAATTACTTATGTTATATGTAGAATTTAAGGATCAACTCTGAAACTTAAAAATTTAATAATGTAGTACAAACTAAAGGAGATATAACATTATGAAAAAACTAATCATTGGAGTCTTTATGGCTTTAACGATGTCAGCTACAACCGCTTTTGCCGATTATACGCTGATTGTTCCTCAGGCACCTGGTAAAGGTACTTCTGTATGGAGCGAAATTATCGCTAAGAACTTAGAAAAGTTTATTGGCGAACCAGTAGTAGTGCGTCATATTCCAGGAGCAAGAGATATTCCTGGGTTTAACAAGTTCCACAACAGCCTACGTTTTGATGACAAAACAATTATGGTTGCACACGGTGGTAACGGTGTATCATACTTGCTAGATAAAGTTGATTACAATTATTTCGACTATGAACTAATGGGTTCTATGAACAATGATATTGTTCTTGGTAAACATGCTGGTGCTGATGAAAAATCAGGAAACTGGACTATTGCAGGTGGATCAGGTTTTGAACCAGATGCAGCGGCAGTTGCAATGTTACTTTGTGGTCCACAAGGTGGCAACACAGTAGACGACTATCTAAAATGTTGGAGAGAACGTGTAACTTGGGTCAACGGTGTATCAGGAGGCGAAAAGCGTCTTGGTTTTAAAAACGGTGAATTTGATGTAGCACGTGAATCGCCTGCGGCTTGGAAACGTTTCTACGAAGGTATCGAAGGTAATGAACTTTGGTTCACACACGGTATCCTAGACTTGGAAAATAAAGTACAAATGGCAGACCCAAACTTTCCAGGTACACAGTTCGAGGACTTGTACGAAAAGTTATGGGGCGAAAGACCATCAGGTGATTTGTATGAAGCATATCGCTTAACACGTAACTGGCGTGATGCTATCCAAAAGTCTCTTTGGGTAAACAAAGGCAATCCTAATGCGGCAAAGATCAAAGCGGCTGTAACTGAAATGATTAATGATCCAGTTGCAAGTGCTGAAATTTATGCTAAAACAGGAACTTATCCTTGGATCCAAGATGGCCCAGAATTATTAGCTACTCTAAAATCTCTAATTACAGAGAAAGCTCTTAAAGATGCGGTTAAATGGAATCAGGAAGCATATGGCTTTCCATCAATTTATAAGCCAGAGCTTTTAAAGTAAAGGACTAACCTATGGACTATGTTATCTGGGCATTAATTGGCACCATGTATGGAATGCTAGTTGGTATTATACCTATTGCAGGTGTAACTACCGCCCTGATAACTGTCTTTAGCATGGGAGCATACTTTATGGCTGACCCCTATTTGGGATTAGTCTTTCTTACTGCAATAGTAGCAAGTTGTGCAAGTGCAGATAGTTATACAAGTATTCTTACAGGCATACCAGGAGCAAGTACAACTGCGGCCTGTGTTATAGATGGTTATCCAATGGCGAAAAAAGGCCAAGCCTCAAGAGCAATGGGTATTGCTATTGCTGACTCTACTTTTAACGGAGTTGTATTTGCGGCACTAACATTCTTTTTACTTCCTTATTATGGGAAGATTATAGTATTATTTGGACGTCCAGAGTTTCTGGGCTTCATGACAATGGCACTAGCCTGTGTAGGCTTTGTGGCAAGTAAAAATGTATTTTTAAGTATATGTGCAATCATATTCGGACTAGCAGTAGGTATGGTTGGCGAAGATGTTGTAAGTAATCCTAGACTGACATTTGGTTGGGAATATTTGCAAAATGGAATAGGAATGGTAGTTTTACTATCAGGCCTGTTTGGAGTACCAGAATTATTAGATGGATTTAGAAGAAAATTAAAATCCGCAGCACCACCAATAAATGGAAGTTATTGGACAGGACTTTTTCAAGGCTTTCGTGATGTAAAAAAACACTGGCGTGATATGATACGTGGTGGGTCTATTGGTTTCGTTACTGGTTTATTACCAGGTGTAGGAGGCGCAGTAGGAGACTTCTTAGCATACGGTGCTACAAAGGCTGCACATAAAGAAAAAGACCAAGAAGTTCCGTTTAGTGAAGGTAATCCTGTAGGTTTACTAGGTTGCGAAGGAGCAAATAACGCACAGAAAGTATCTAGTATGATTCCTGCATGTTTGTTTGGAATACCAGCTGCACCTTTTGCCGCAATGGTAATGGCAATATGTATGTATTTCGGTATGGAGATCGGTACACCTAGTTTACTAGATGATATACAATTTACAAACAGTTTAGCATTTGGCTATATTTTTGGAACTATTGGTGTTGCACTATTAAGTATATTTTTATACAAGTATATACTTAAAATATTAGAAGTGCCTTTTTGGATTTACGCTACTTTTATTTTAGCAGTAATTGTTTATGCTAATATGCAATACACAGGTGGTTGGGAAGACTTAGCCTTACTAGCTATCTTAAGTGCTATAGGAGTCTTATGTAAAATGTGGAACATTAGTAGACCAGCAATTCTAGTTGCATACGTTGTAGCTTTTAAGATAGATGAATACTTTTGGGGAACATTGCAACTTTATGGTTATAAACAATGGAAACCAGGATTAAGTTCAATGTCTGACTTTAGGTGGTTTGAATTATTTAACATATATAACCATCCTATATTCCTTATATGTATCGTTGTTGCATTAGGAATATTTATAAACAGTTTAGTTAGAAAAGATAAAGGACTTGATTACGTATGATGCACAAAACAAATTGGACTAAAACTTTAGCACCTGCAGACAATTATAAAAGTAATTGGGATTGGACTGTAGCACACAGTGAATATCATTTTGATAATAATATTCAAGACAAGGAAGGCGAATGGTTTAAAGTTTTAGGCCGATTTGATAATCCTAAGTTATGGAAAGCAGATAGAGATAGATTAGTTGAAAATGCAACTAAAGCTATCAATTGGGAAACAAGAAAATTCTTCGGACATAAAGAAGATGCATCTCCAATGTTAAAACAAGAAGAATATGATATTACACAAGGAGGCGGCGATCCTAAAAAACTTATGCTTACAAATATGAAAGATGAGTTAGAAGATTATCCTATGCTTGTTAAAATGAAAGAACACTTTGGCGTAGTGGGTGGTAAGGACGAATTAAAATATCGTGCCCATGTTCAACTTACAGGTCAAATGTTTAATTTACACATTGACAAACTTTGGGATAGATGCATAGAAGATCCTGAACAAGTATGTCGTATTACATTTTTCTTAGATGATTGGCAACCAGGACAGTTCTATATGTATGGTAATTTTATCTATGAAAGATGGAAAGCCGGAGAAGCTCATATATTTGATTGGCCTAATGTGCCACACGCAACCGCTAACGCAAGTAATTTTGCAAGACCCTGCATACAGATTACAGGTTTAAAATCAGATAAAACTAGGGAAATTATTGCTAATGGATCGTGTGATACAATATGGACACTAAAGTAAGAAGTCTCGTAAAGACAGTATCATGGAGATTAACTGGTACACTTTGCACATTTTTAATTAGTTACGCAATATTACGTGACATTAGTATAAGCGGTTCTATTGCAATTATACAACTTACTGCTAACACATTTATATTTTATATACACGAACGTATATGGAATATAATAAAATGGGGTAAACTTTGAAACCTTTACTTACTATAATGACTGGCCCGCAAGGAGCCGGTAATCACTTATTCAGTAAAGCACTAGGACAAAATAAAAATATATTCGTATGGCCTGCATTACAAGAAAAGTATTGGGAAGGTCATGATTTAGAACCTTTTGCAGCATGCTGGAAAGATCCTTTAAAACTAAATGATTTTGACTGGAAACAAAGTCAGTATTTCATCACAAGTATCAGTTGCCCCTATTTTGATGATGGTGTAGAAACTATTCCAGCATATTATAATTTTATAGAAGTAGCAAGAAAGTTTTGTAGAATTCAATTTCTCATAATAGGAAGAGATAGTAATATTTTAAAATTACAACAAGAACGTGTAAGAGAAAAACACACAACACCGTTTTTTATGAAACAGTTAGATAGTATAATACTTGGCAATAAAACAATATTTGCTAGTCAAGAGTTATTATACTTGTACGGGATAAGATATTTACAATCGTTAGAAAAACAACTAGGATTGTTACCAAATGAAGTAACATTAGATGATACTAAACTACTAGAAATATTATCTAAAGATGCGAATAAGAAATACATATCACAAGCAGAATCAACATTAGATAAAACAATTCAATTAGCAAGTAGCAGGAAAGGCGCAGTATGAAAATATTAATATTTGGATTGCCTGGTAGTGGTAAAACCACGCTGGCAAAACCTTTTGCAGAATTAATTGGTGCAATTCATATAAATGCAGATGCTGTAAGAGACAAATATAAAGACTGGGATTTTAGTTTAGAAGGTAGAGTCAGACAAGCACAAAGAATGCGTTATCTAGCGGATGGTGTTGTTAGTGCAGGAAAAGTTGCAGTTGCTGATTTTATTTGTCCTACAGAAAGAGCCAGACAAGAATTTGATGCAGATTATCTAGTTTGGATGGATACTATTAAGGAAGGTAGATACGAAGACACAAATAAAATGTTTGAAAAACCTTCTAGCGTTAACTATCATGTTTCAAAATGGTTTGAGGATACACATGCACAATTAATGGAGGTAGTGAAAAATTACATGGAGAAAAATAATGTTTAACGTTTTTAAGCCTACAACACAAATGTTAGGACGTTGGCAACCTTGGCACAAAGGACACACTGAATTATTCAAACGTGCTTTAGCTGAAACAGGACAAGTATGTATTATGATTAGAACTGTGCCGCAAGACACAGATGCATCAGGCGGACGTACAATGACGCAGGATGACAATCCATTTGTTGTGGCTGATGTAGAAGATAATATAAAAAAGGAACTTGCTAAAGAGGGTTTTGAATATTATAGGGAATACAATATCATGATTGTCCCTAATATTGTAGATATTAGTTATGGTCGTGGGGTAGGATATACCTTTACAGAGCATGACTTAGGAAAGGAGATACATAGTATAAGTGCTACAGAATTACGTGCCAAGATGCGTAAAGAAGGTAAGCTGCAGACTTAAATAATAGAAAGGTAGATATGTATGGCATTTAAATTTGATAAAGATAAGATGAAGTATTTGACTAATCCTGATGACTATAAAAGTAATTGGGAATGGACAAAAAGTAATAGTAATTATCACTTTGATAAGAACACAGTTGACGGTGAAGGTGAAACGTTTCGTGTATGCGGAACATTCCATGGTGATTGGAAAGAAGAATTAAAACAAGTTATAAAAGATAGCAAACCAGTTACTTGGGCAACAAGAGGTAAAAAAGGCGAACGTAAAGACAAGTTTATAGAACAAGAAGAATATGATCTTACATCTGCAGGAGCTAGTGCTGACTTAGAAGTTTCTAACTTTAATAGAAACTGTGAGAAGTATACTAAGATAAATGAAATAGCAGAATATTTTAAACTTGAAAATTTTCAAAAAAGAATACATGTACAAACTACAGGGCAAGTTTGGAATCTACACATAGACAAACTTTATCAATTTAATCCTGAGGATCCATCTAAAGTAGTAAGAATAACAATCATGCTAAATGACTGGGAACCAGGACAATTTTATATGTATGGTAATCGAATGTATGAAAGATGGAAAGCAGGTGAAATACATATATTTGATTGGCCGAATACTCCTCATTCAACGGCTAACACAAGCTACGTTCCAAGAGTAAGTTTACAGTTAACAGGTACTAGAACAGAAGACACAGATGCAATTTTAAATGAGCGAGACCATTATTACTCTGTGGAATGATTGAATGGTCGAATTATTAGTTGCTAATATAATCTATGTATCATATAGACTAGTAGTAACTGCACATATAGTAAAATTTTTATACAAGTACATTCCCTATGGCTTTGCAGTTTTGCTAGCCGCTCAAATAAGTTTCTTATACGATGGTGGTGTGTTTGCTTACTTGTTTCAAGCAAAAGAATTACCTGCACTAATGGATTTTGTTCAAGCTAACGTATTATATACTTTTCGAGTTGGTGTGGCATGGTGGATTATAAAAATACTATGGGATCAGTTGAATAATTATTATTTGGCTGTGTTTATAGGTGCTCAGCTTACATTCATAGTAGACTATTTTATTTTTGAGGGAGTGTTTTAGAGGTTAAATACATGCAAGGAACTAGTTTTATGAATATGCAAGATTTTACAGAATTTGATCAAAGTAGATTAAAATTTTTTAAATTGCCTGAAAATTTATCTAGGTTTAGTGCAAAAAGAAACAATGCAAAAATCTCTAAAGAACACGATATACGTGAAATATTTCCACTGGATGCAAATATAGTTGATGCTGGTTGCGGAGTAAATCCTTACAAAAAGTATTTTCCTAATTTGATAGGATTTGATTTTGTTGATTATGGTAATCAAGATTATGTATGCAAAATTTTAGATGCTCCAATCGAACTAGAAAGTCAAGACGGTGTCTTGTGTTTAGGAGTTTTACATGAGTGTCCGGATGATTATCATCTACCTAACATAGAAAAAATGTTATCTTGGTTACGGCCAGGCGGGCTACTTATAATGAGACATAAAAAAGAAACAGAAGCTGATTATGAAGAAAGAAGAAAACAACACGGATTTTGGATAGGAATAGGATCTTGGCCACGTAGTAGGATTGATGAATTTACAAATAATTTAAATGTTGATTTAGAATGGATTGTTGAACATTCAACAAAAAGAACATTTAAACATGATGGTCAAGATTTAAAAAAGACATTTGATGGTCATATATGGTGTTGGAGGAAAAATGTATAAAAAAATTAAAGAACATTTAGAAGAAACAGAATGGGGTTATTGGAAACACTTAACGCATAGTGTCCACCAAAGTAATAAACTGATAGTGTGTGCAATTAAGTCTTACATACATGGAATTTTTCCATGTTGGTATAAAGCTGACGGTCCAATAACTATTTTTAAAATGTATCATCAAATAAAACGTATTCATCATGTAGCAAAATTAGAACGTGAAATGAAAGACAAGGGTGACTTATAATGGATGTAATGAGCTTACATAGTATCCTTTGTTCATACGGAGACGTGGTAGAATTAGATTATAAATTTTCTGAAAAAACAATTACAGAACTAAAACAAATAAAGGATTGGTTGCCAGGTCCTAATAGAAAAACTGCAATTAATCTTACCGGTCCTATTGAAGATTTAGGTTTAGACACTCCTGCTGAAATAAAACATCAAAGAAACCAACCATATAATGATAACTTATTAAAATGTCCTAGTATAATAGAATTTTTTGATAAGTGGTCTGAACTTGCAAGATGTAGAGCGGCGACTATGGATAAAGGTAGTTTTTTTAGATTACATAGAGATGCATTTAGATTGAATGATCAATTCCGTATTTTTATTCCTTTAAACAAGACTAAAGATGACGAATGGATGTTTATATATGACGGTAAAATACAAAGATTCAAAGAAGGTGTTCCATACGTATTGAACACAAGAAAAACACACGGTAGTTTTGCAATGGCAGACGATATATATCATATCTTAATGAGTTTATACATTAACGAACACAACATTAAACAAATAGCAAAAATGTTACCTAATTGTAAAGAACACTAATTATGATAAATAAACATAGTAAGTCTAACGGAGAAAAAATATGAATTATTACTTAATTATAGGCTTTGGATTTGGTGAAATACGAACTATTGCAACTAAATTAGTTGAAAAGCTATCTGCAAAATATGGCGAAAAAACTGTGCTTAGAGAACAATGGGGCGTACTAAGAGCATGGCGACATAATGATGAGCAAAATGGTATTAATAATTTTATTATGCCAGCAGGTTTAAGTGGTTTAGCTAGATTTGGTGATAGATTAGCCAAAAATATAACTGAAGATACACAACACATTGTATTACATGGTCCAGGTGTTCTTTTAAATTACGAAAAATTATCTAATATTTTAGCAAGTAATAAAACTGATAGTGCAGATCATGTTAAATTAACCGTAGATTCAACCGTTACAACTTATCTAGTTAAGACTACAGAAAACTCAGCAACAATGGCAAATCGTTTACAAACTCAATGGGATACGACTGTTGGTGATATGGTACATAGTGGTACAGGAATTGTTAATCCTACAGCTGAACAAATACAAGCATCTAAAGATGCATACTACAAATGGTGTACAAACTATGCTAATACAGCCGCTACAATGTTTGGAGATTATGATGAAGAAGCATGGCAACCATGGGGTGGTTGGCAAGATGATTTATCGCCTACTTCAGTTGGTGTAGGAATAACAGACGTCAACACTTTTACTAGAAAAGACGGAACAACTTCTAAATTTACACCACATAGCCATCAAATATATTGGACTACACCTTAATTTATTTGATACCAATTTTCATAAATCTAATATAACCGCCTTGATCTGTGAGATCAAGTTCTCCTTCGTAAAGTGTTTCTGACATATGTACACTTTCACTAAATTCTTTAAGACTGTTACTACAATTTACGTGTTCTTCTAATTTTGTAAAATTATTACTCTGCAAAATCACCAGTTTGTCTTTAGGAATATTTGAGTACCAATCACTGAAGTTAGCAATATGTTCACAACTTGTGTTTATAATAGTATCTGGCATATCAGTTAATGTAACAAACTTTTTATCATATGTTAGAGTTTCATAAGTTGTTGGGTATTGCATAGTATTAATATCTAACGTTGTTGCTTTAAACTTCCAATTATCAACTACCCAAGGCATATTAAATTTTTCTGCTATTTCTTTACAACTGTCATCCACATCAAAACTTCTAATTTTTGTTACAAGAACATTAGATTCAAATAACATTGTAGCAAGTGTAGCATACCAACCCGCACATAAAAAAACTATGCCAAGATCAGGACAGTATTCTTCTACTTTTTTAACAAGCCATTCTTTACTTTTTAATTGTCCGCCACTAATGCAATCCTTATTAAAATCAGGATTATCTAAAACATAATATAAACTTTTAATTAATTGTGATGTCATTAAACTTTTCTTTTAACCAAACAAAATCGTTAATTTTTTTTAGTTCAGTTGCATTTCCCTTCCATTTTTGACCATATTCTTTACCAGCATTAGCACCAGCAATACAATATTCACCAAAAGACTTATTTTTTCCTTTGGTGCACCATTCATTTAATCTTATCTCTGTTTCTTTATCATTTTGTCCTTGAATTACTTTACTACTAAGTTTTACACATTCTCTAAATGCACTTTTCCAAGTGCTGAATGGATCTGTATTAAATAAAGAAATATTACTTACCTCAGGCATTGCTTTAAAACGCACACTTATGCTTGTAGTCATATCTGTACTTTCTGTATCTACGTTAAGTGTAAGTTTCCTTGGTAATAATTTTACTCCTCCGTTGCCATATGTAAGCCTGTTTATAGGATTTTGACTCCTCCATACATGCACAATATTTTGCTCATTAATAGATACTGTCATTTGAAAATCAAAATTATCATTAATATAAGCATCTCCATCAACAACATAAAACATATCAGATTTACAAAGTTTTGCTGCCTCTATGTGAGCTTGATGTATACCAGAAACACCATGTACTCGCTTGGCCCAAGGCATTTTGTCTAAAAGACGCCTGTAATTTACATCTGCATTAGGTTCATCATAGCTTATAAACACAACATCATACGTTGGTTTAGGTGTACTTGCTAATATATCTATTTCTTTCTTGTCTGCGAAAAATCTATATTGTGCTTCTCTAGGATGTACTTCAACTCTTTTAGGGTACAAACAAATGCCATTATACTTGTCAGCATTTTTAAATACATGAATTACTTTTTGATCCCATTTTTCAGGTGCATAAGAAAAATCAAAATTATTTTCAACTAGCAAGTCGTCCCATATAACCCAAAACATAGTTGTAACTGCTAATTTTTGAGCAGAATCAAAATCTGGAGCGTATTTAAGTCCAAAAAATTTATCTTTCAAATCTGTATAATGTTGTGTCTTTTCACCAACAAAAATTATATCATACATTCTTAATTATATACTTTCTTATGCAAAATGTCAACCATATCGTATTGCGTCAAATAATTTTAGAAACATAGGCATGTGGGACCTTTCTAAGAATTTGGCTTTATTAACTTTAGCAAATTTATTCAACGTTTTCAACGCATTTTTTGTTTCTTCTGATCTACAATTATTTTTTAACCTTTTTAATTCATGACAAATTAAGTCAGCACGTATACTTACATCTGCATATGTATCATATTTTTCATTTAACAAGTCAAAAAAAGTAAAATATCCTTGCTGATTTAAATATTTCATAGTTTGTTGACATCCAAAAACCATAAATGGCTTTCCCATTACTAGTAACTGCCAAATATCCAGATTAGTGAACAAAGCGTTTACTTCACTCATGTAAGCCATTCTGTTATTAGGTGCCCAAGGTGTTAAAATTGATATAAGACTATTAGCATGATAATCAATACTATCGTTCTTATGTATTATACTACCATGATCATACAATTCGTTTGCCTCTAAAGCAGAATATAGCTGTACACAATTTGGTGCTTGTGGGTATTCTGAAAAATTATGAAATAAAAGTTTAGGATTGAATTGATCTATGTCAAAATCTAACACAGGCATAGGATCATTTATTGGTTTAAAAAAATTTTTATATTTTACCGTGTCGTTATTGATAATTAATCTTGATTCAATTTGCCACCAATCTATAGAATATGACTTATAAGGATCTAATAGCTCTTGGTATGTATTATTCAAATCAGCGGTAACTAAAATAATATTTTCAACAGGAACTTTGCATCTCATAAACATTTCTGCCACATGTCTAAGCCTAATTACTTCGTTAGCACCTTGTAATGTTTGCCCTAGCAATAAGACTTTCATTTTTCCTGCACGTAAATAGTCTAAAGTTTTATGCGGTATATTAATATTGATACCATAAGATACTTCAAATGGGTAGAATATGTCTTCTTTAAATCCTCTTACAGGATTAAATATATCATCTCCTGTGAATAACTGTATTTCACAATCATTTTTTACCATAGTATAATAAAAACTAGAAATAACTTCTACCATACTGTCTATGCTGTCTCTATCACCAAACGGATAAGGCCAAGTCTCAGGATGATTATCATGATAAGATGTTATACCGTTAGGAACAGGCCCGCAATCCTTAATAACATCATAATAAAAATTAATCGCCATATTCTTTATACCATTTATTCCATATTTCAGTTAATTTAGGATGAATTTTTGTAACATCTTGATTCCTAATTCTATCATAGGTAATTGTTCTTCTTACAAAATGTGTACGCCAATTTTTGTATTTGTCTATTGTTTCTAAATCTACTGGATCTGGTAATTCTAATCTTGCAATAACATGAGGCAAACGACTAATCCTTAATTGTTCATCTGTCAATAGATGTAATCTTGATTTTAATTCTTCTGCTATTTCGATTTTATAACTAAAAGGTATAAGATCTATCATTAAATCTATAGGGCCATTTACTGGATTAAACACAATGTTTGTAGATTTGCCATGCTTATACCAATAATCTACTAATTTAGGTAAATCCCATGCATTGTAAATTTGTGCTGTTGCAAGTAATTGTACTGTGACTGGCATTTTTAAATAATGCTGATATGCTTTATCTAATTCATTCCAGTTTGCTCCATATCTTATGTAATCGTTTGCATATCCTATACCACACATACTAAATTGCAAGTCAACTTGTCTAAATTTAGGCAAAAGATTTGTTGTTTTACTCTTTAATCTACTGCCATTGGTAGTAATATCAAGCATTAAATGTGTATTTCCGCTTTCTACACACCATTTTAGTAGTTTATACACGCCTGGCATGAATAACGGTTCGCCGCCTGCCAGTTTTATAGAAGCCATTTTAGGAATATGTTTTTTTACACTTTCAAAACATACAGGATCGTCAATCCAATCTTGTACATCTTTCCATTCTTCGTTCATTATTTCTTGTGTTTCAGGATGTTGTTGCTGTTCTTTAGCAATAGTGCTACTAATTGCACCAAAACACATTCTGCAACCAAAATTACAAAGACGTCCTGGTCTATAATCCGCCCATGTTGGACCGCCGGTATTATTACCTTTCTTAATATCAAGACGCAAATCTGGATTCTTTTTGAGTCTATATTTTAAATAAACCTCATTCAAACTTTCTCTGTCTGAGCCGCCACCTTGTTTATCTTGTTTCCAGCAAGTTGTACAACGTTTTTCAAATTTTCCTTCTAACATTGTCTTACGAACCTCTTGCATGTCTTCACTTTCCCATACTTCTTGTAAATCATGCCCTTGTACATTTTTAACAATAGGAAAATTATAGTCTGCTAAACAACAAAGATTAACAAATCCGTCAGTTGCAATATATTGATGTGTAAAAGGCATGGTACAAAATGCGGGATTATTTTTTATTTGCCATTCTACATTTAAATTATATTTCTTTTCCATCACAATCCTTTATCATTTGTGCAATATCTGACAACGAGTCTTGCCAAGATTCATTTCTTATTTTATCTAATCTCTCCATCCAAGGCCACAAACCTTCATATGCTACTTCGTCTGGCTCTTTATCCCACATATGTGTTAATATACTTTTGCATCTCTGTTCCACTCTTCTACAAAAAGCAACTTCATCTACATTAGAATCCCATCTAGCATACAATCTATCTAGGAAATTTTTGTACTTTTTATCAATGTATTTTTTATATACCACAGGTAAATTTTGTATGTTAAGGACATCAGGTCCATATAAATTATGTACAATAATAACTTCTTCAATCCTATTCCAATTTTGCTCCTTCATCCACCATTGCATTTCAGGATAGTGCAAAACGTTTTGTATACTTAATGTAAGGGTAATACTTGCAATAAGTTTTTCAAATCCATCTTCTCTATCTACACGGCGCATATTTTTTAATACGGTTGAAAACTTTCCTGGATGCCGAATAAATTCAAAATGTTTGTTTATCCCATCTATACTCATTCCTAGATTAACTTGCTTAAAATGTTTCCATTGCTTGAATACTGCACTAGGTACTCCTGCCATATTAGTATTATAGTCTAAAGTAACTTGGTTTGCAGTTCCTTTGTCAATATAATAATCTAATAATTCTCTATGTTTTAAATTAATTGTTGGTTCGCCGCCTGTAAAATAATACCTTTTGATAGTATCTAAATTATTCATTATATGTTTCCATAAACTAGAATATGTTTGATCTGGATCAAATAAATTAGGCACAGTATTTGTACCGTCTGGTAAAGTTTCAATTTTGACTTTGTTATGTCCTCTATAGTTAAAACGTGTATCTTCAGGATGGAGTTTTACCCAATCGTCGTACCATAAACTGCTATCTGTAGGACCACAGCTTCTGCATTTGAGATTACATTTGTTTCCAAATCTTAAGTCCATATATGTAATAGGAAAATCAGTATCTTTAATCGAACCATCTTTTTCTGTGTTAACTACTGCGTTGTAATATACATCAGTATACAACTTGCGAGTCCATTGTCTTTTGCTACCTATACCATTAGTCTCCTCGTTAGTACATAGTTTACATATTTCAGGATCTATACCACTCATCATCTCTTTTCTAATTTGTTTCCATACTGGTGAATTTCTATGTTTAGTGATATCATCTTTGCCGGTCAAAAGTGTACCATCTTCTTTGTATACAGTTCCAAACGGTGAATTTATCATTTGACAACACATTCTAATGCTTCCGTCAGCATTTGTAGCTAAATGATTCCAGGGTATAGGGCAAAAAGCATTCCATCTATCTTTATGTACAAGCATGTTTTCCTGTACTGCATCTATGACTTCAGTAGGTTTAATAAGCCTACTTCTTAAATAAGTTTTAATTCTTTTTCCTTGCGGAGTATCATTATCTACTAAACCTGGCTTACGATAAAGTGCTTCGAGTACTTCTTGATCGGTGTCATGTAAAGCAACAATTTCTAAAACATCGTCAGGACAGTCTGGATGTAATATCATTTCTATTCTTTGTTCTGAAGTTCTTACAATATCTAAATCAAATGATATATTATTTGTTTGTGTTATTTCGCGTTGTACTATGGGTTTGACAAAACCCTGTAAAACTTTATTATTTTTCTTAATCCATTTTTGCACAATTTTTTTAAACTTTTTTGTATCTAAATTAGGAAAAATTCTTTGTAATTGTACAATAAGACTGCCACTAGATTCATGCAATCCATCTATGTTTATAAGATGCATGTTAGCAAAATGATTTTTATATTGTTTTAAAGCATCTAAATCTTTTTGAAACTGTCCTACGTGATTTTCAACAAACTTTGTAGATAAATTTTCTACTTTATTAAGTTTTTGCCAAGCTAAATTAGTCCAATATTCGAAATTTTTTGTTAAGTGAAATCCAAGAACGGTCATTCTTTGATCCCAATAATT